>OLGB01003095.1_pt1 | contig 16224 bp, 26 predicted proteins | sample 1605691 | NCBI WGS metagenome assembly OLGB01 (sample SAMEA3888925, study PRJEB22519) | human gut metagenome | biome: human gut; feature: human-associated habitat; material: faeces | place: Denmark | collected 2010 | reverse complement strand
TCGCCCACCGGCAGCTCCCGAATCATGACGAAATACGTCTCATCGGTCTGCTCGCCGTCTAGCACCCGTTTGGCATAGAGCTCCTCGGTGTAGCAAGGTTTGCTCTGGGCATCGTCGCCGGCGGTGGTGATCACATCCAGCAGGGATTGGGCCCGCTTGCCGAAGGAGTTGGTGCCCAGGTCGTAGATCTCCGAGTTGGGATGGGCATGGTACTCGTCCACCACGAAGTAGGTGGGGGCGCCGCTGTCCTTGTTCTTGGTGTCCTTGGACAGGGCCCTCATGGAGCCGCCCCGGGTGCGGTGGACGATGGGGTTGGACCGGGGGACCAGCAGCCGCCTTGCGATGCTGGGGCTGTTGAGGGCGATCTTCTTGGCGTCGCCCAGTACCCGCATGGCCTGGCCACGGTCCACGGCGGCACACTCCACCTCCGGCTCCTGCTCGAACCGGGCCAGCTCCAGCCGGTAGGGCGGATAGATGGCGTCGCCGCACATGTGGTACAGGCCCTGACAGGACTTCTCGCTGGACTTGTAGTTGCCCCGGGCCCGCTTGTTGTAGGTGTGGGTGAAGCGCCTGGCCCCGGTGTCCTTGTGGACCCATCCGTAGGTGCAGCCCAGGTCGAACACCTGCCAGGGCTCCAGCTTGATGGGCTTCCCTGCATCCACGCCACGCACCTGGATGCACTGGCCGAACCAGCGGACGATCCGGTCGGCCCGGGTGGTGTCGAAGACATAGGGGAAGCCCTCCGTCCCCTGGCGCTTCAGGTCGTCCAGATGCCGCTGGCAGGCCAGGATCTCGTACTTGCAGCACTGCGCCCGGAGCCGGCCCTGGGTGACCTGCTTGGCGTAGACCGAGACCGGGTGGTGCAGGCCGGACTGCCACCTAGTCGCCATACAGATCACCGTCCGGATCGGCCGCAGCATCGGCGGCGGCCTGGGCCCGCTTCTGGGCCAGCCGCACCCGGCCGGAGGGCGTGAGCCCCAGCTTCTCGGCATACTGGAGGATGTTCCGCTCCAGGGACTGCATCTTGCCGCTCACCGCGTCCAGCTTGGCCGCAGCGTCGGCCACCGCCTCCGGGTCCTCCTTGGCTTCCTTGAGGCCCTTGGCGGCCAGGGCCAGCAGCTTGCACTGGCTCTCGTACCGGGCCATCATGACGCAGTAGACGCCCAGGGCGTCGCTGTCCAGGTCGTCCAGGATCACCAGGCCGTCCATCCGCTCCAGGACCTTCTTCCAATACCGGCCGGCGGCGGCGTTCTTGGTCATGATGGCGGGCTTCTCCATCTGGGACAGACGGCCCCGGTCTGGGATCACGCCCTTCTCCGCCTGCTCCCGGAGCTGGCGCTCCTCCTCGGTCAGGTTCTTGTCCATGTTCTCCAGCACCTTGGGTGGCGTGGGCATCTCTCTCACCTCTTGCTCCCCCGCCCGGCCGGGCCGGTATCCCGATGGGGGAGATTTTCTCACATTCGAGGGGCCGCGGGGTCTTCCGCCCCCTCGCCCGAAACTTTTTCGGGGTGGGGGGATGGTCGGCAAGCCACAGGCTTGCCCCTGCACGCGCCCGGCCGTGGGCACGCCCACGCGCTCTCACGCGCTGGGGCGCGGACGTAGCCAGCGGCCGCCGGACAGGCTCAGCTCCTCGCGTTTTTTCTGCGTTCTTCCGCCTGTTCCCGGGCGGTCTTCTGGTCGTGATGATGCTTGCACAGGCTCTGGTGGTTGGCCGGGTCGATGAACAGCGCCCAGTCCCCGCGATGGGGCTTGACGTGGTCCACCACCGTGGCCCGGGTGCGGACGCCGCGCTTGGCGCACTCCCGGCACCAGGGCTCCCGCAGGAGCTGGGCTGGCCGCAGGTCGTCGGTCCAGATGTCCAGGCTGTACCAGCCGTGATACTCCGCCGAGGCCCGTCGGGCCGCCGGCTTGGGCTTATGCTTGGGACAGTAGCCGTCCCGGGTCAGCTCCGGGCATCCGGGATGGCGGCAGGGCCGGAGCGGCTTCAAGGCCACGGGCTATCACCTCCGGGCAAAACAAAAAGCCAGAGCCCGACCACATCCCACGTTGGGATCATGTCGGGCTCTGGCTCTCAAAGCACTGGCCTCTGTCGATGTCTACCGTCACGGTGCGCTTGCAGTTGCGGCAGTAGACTCTGAGATTTTTCGCCGCAGTGTCCTGCTCCACCCGGAGCATCCGCTTGCGGCAGGACGGGCATTTCAGCCATCCGTCCTTCACGATAAGTTTACCACACTCACGGCCTGTTTTCAACTTTTCCATGGACTTTCTACCCCCTCTTTTACTTGTTACCCCTGGTTTCCAGACCGAATAAAGACGCGAGGGCTATTCTCTTCTCCGCCTGCGCGGTGGCCTGGTCCCTTTCTTCTCCTCTCTTCTTGGTAAGTAGTATTTCAGCATGACGAACTCGCCGAACTCGTTGCGGGCCGGCGGCGGGGCACTGAGGATGATGGCCCCGGGCGGCGCGGCCACGGTGAGGTTGTCCTTCACGATCTCGCTCTCCACCTTGGGCTTTTTCAGGCCGATGGAGGCCGCCCAGGTCCTAGCCCCCGGCTCCGCCCGGCCGCACTCCCTGGGCTCCTTGGTCAGGTACTTGGCCAGGGCCTCGTAGCCCTGCCACACATCCAGTCCCTCCAGCTCCACCTCGCCATAGGGCCAAAGGGAGCGGAGCACCTCCAGGTCCTCCCCGGTGCCGTTGAGCACCATGTGGTGGTGGAGGCGTCCGCCCTCGCTGGAGAGCTGCTCGGTCACATAGATGTAACGGGTCTCCTGCCCTCTGGCTCGCCGATGGGCCCTCAGCTGCTGGATGAGCTTCTTCATGAGCTTGACCGCCGCCTCTCGGTCTGGCGGCAGGTGCTCGTCGTCGTAGGTGAAGACCACATGCAGGTCACCCTTGCCGAAGTTGGCGGCCAGGAGCAGCTCCAGCTTCTGCCACGACCGCTTGGCGTTGATCTCCATCTGGGCCGCGCTGGAGATCTCCCGCAAGGCCCGGCGCTCCTGGCCGGTGCTGCGGGGCGTCGGGATGGTGTAGCACCCCACGACCACCAGGCGTCCCGCCGTGATGGTCTTGAGCCGCTTCGCCATCAGTCCACCCGCTTGAAGCGCTGCTCATAGTGCGCGGACCATGGCCGTGTCTGGATCTGGCCGCTCCTCAGTGAGAGCATCTTCTCCCGGACCAGCTTGTCGATGGTCCGCCCCACCTCGCTGCCGCCGCTCATGGCCGTCAGCCGCTCCAGGTTGGTCATGGTCTGCGCCGTCACCAGGCAACGCAGACGCCTCAGGTTCTTATTTCCCATCTCTACTCGTTCCCTTCTTTCCTGATTTTTTATTTTCCTCTTGACAAATGCGCATTAAATGCGTATAATATACTTGTAAGGAGGAGAGACGATGAAACGCAGGGACTTGATAAAGCTCCTAAAATCGAATGGATGGTGGCTCCTCCGATCCGGCAACAACCACGACATCTATACCAACGGCAACGCATCCGAACCCATCCCCCGGCACAGCGAGATCAAAGAACAATTAGCGATGGCCATCATCCGGCGGCAGGGGCTGAAATAAGCCCCTAGCCGCCACCCTAAAGGAGGTTTTTATAGATGAAGCAAGTATATCCCGTGATCCTCCACCCGGAGGCGGAGGGCGGCTTTTCCGTGTCCGTGCCCGACTTGGATATCGGCACCCAAGGAGAGACCGTGGCGGAGTGTATCGACATGGCCCGGGATGCCATCGGGCTGTGGGGCATCTGCGAGCAGGACGCGGGCCGGGCTATCCCGGGACCGTCCGGCTTTGCCCCGGCTCATGAGGAGGGCGAGCTGGTCACCCTGGTAGACATCGACTTTGAGGCCTACCGCCGGGCCCACGATATGCGGACGATTCGGAAAAACGTCACGATCCCCAGTTACCTGAACGATCTGGCCGAACGCGCCGGAGTCAACTTCTCCCAGGTCCTACAAGACGGGCTGAAGCAGCGGCTCGGCGTACAGTAACGATATCGTCAGGCCCCAGGCCGCCCTCTGTATAGGGCGGCCTTTTTTCGCGCTGCCGCTCCAGCAAGGCGGTCACTCAGCCGCCTTCCTTCCCCGATGTGTCCGACTTGGACACATTTTCATATTTGCAGTCACCCACATTTGACGTCTGCTGCAGCCATTTCAAAGCCGCTTCTTTGCAACCTCCATACAACGGAATATTGGGATAAGCGGAAATAAAATGACAAACACCATTTTCTTCGTGCTCGCAACACTTGCAAAAGTCAGCTGTCAGAATGGCGTGCGCCAGCTCTTCGTCACTCATGGCCCGGATGCAGTCGGCGTTGGTCATAGGGGCCTTAAACGCTCCACACCGAACTACGATTTCGTTTGGGTTTCTCTCATGCCTACAATCAGCCACACACCTGTCGCAAAGATTAAGTCCCATCTTCTACTGACCTCCTCAACCGCTTTTCCAGCTCGGCCCAGGCTTCCTTTGTCAGTGGGCGGCCGCACTCTCCGCAAAAATTCTCGTTAAATACTTTCCTCTGCTTTTCGCATAGTTCGCACGGCTCCCACGCCTCCCGGTCGATGTGTGCTGGAGGGTAGGCGTAGGCATTTATACCATCTTCCTGTAATTCTTCATCGTCGTAATACTCACTCACGCCGCCGATGCTGTCCCTCAGAATAACGGCTCCAGCAGTTTTTACATATTCGACAAGAGCAAGCATTTTCAGAGGCTCGGCCACATTTTCGTCCACGACCACCTTGACCGCTCTTCCGTCCATCTCACATAGCTGTTCAAAAGTCAGCGGTACCATTTTCGTGACGGCATGAAAATGGTCAGCGTCGGACGCAAGGCGGAGAGCAGAAATCGCAAAATTATGAGCGTCAATGCACTTTTTCGTGTAAACTTCATCGTCTAGGTATTGGCTTAAAAACTCAATCGCTTCTTCACTCGTCATGCCAGACCTCCTCCTTCGGTGTCCGATTCGGACACATCATCGCCGCGCTCCATCGCGTCCTCCAGGACCTTCAGCTTGCATAGGGCCCTGTACGCCCGGGGCGGGAGGGACGCAAGGTCCACTCCCTCGATGCCCCAGCAGCCGCCCCGGCTCCAGGTGAGCCGCTCATCCATGGCTCCCCACCTCCGCCCTGGCCGCCCGCATCTCCTCCAGGAGGGCCATCTGCTCCTCTAGGTAGTGGATCTCCATGCCGGACACCCGGGAGGCCTTCTGACGCAATTTCTCAAAGGCATACTCCTCGTCCACCTCGGTGCGCATCCGCTCCAGCTGGTCGGTGTTCTCCTGGAGGGCCTCGAAAAACTTCTGCATCCGCTTGGGGCCGTAGCCGTAGGCGTCGGCGATGGAGCACACCATCAGCCACATGGCCCGCTGGGTGTGAGCGTCGGCCTCGGCCTGGACGGTAGCGTCCCGGGCCGCCCGCTCGATGCCAGCCCGGATGGCTGCCTGCCTGGCCAGCACCTGGGCGTAGTTCATGCCGGCCGGCTTGCCGGAGCGGTGGGCCGTCTTGTGCTTTGCCATACTCAAACCTCCACTCTTTTCCAGCTCTGCGCCGTCGGGATGGGCGGGCAGGGCATCCAGCACACCACGGTGCTGCTGTTCTCTAGCTTGGCAGAGGCAAACTCCCACCGGTCCTCGTGCCAGTAGAGCAGCTTGCCGCCATCAGCCAAGGGTCCGGTCACACACCAGTAGAAGCCGTCCTCCGTGGGTTCCCCGTAGTGCCAGGGCGGCGGCGCAGCCCCCCATTCCAGGCGGGCCGCCCTGTTCCGCTCCACCTCGGCGGCATCCCGGGCCAGCTGCTCCTCGCGCTCCTCCCGCTCCCGCCGGACCTGGTCGGCCACCATGGGACACAGGAACTCGCAGCCGTCCCGGGAGGAGCACTCGCCGCAGCAGGCGGTGCAGGTGTGCCAGTAGGCCGACGGGGAGACGGCCAGCTTGGAGCGCATACCATCCCTGTTATGACACTCGCCCCCGGCCTTGGGGCACTGGACGGCGTCGATTTTGTCCAGGCCCTCCAGCCAGCCGGTGATGCTGGACTCCGTTGGCTCAAACTTGGCGTGGTATCCATCGGTATACATATCCGCCACCCACTCCTGCCGCTCCGCGCTCTGGCGGGCCAGCAGGTAGGCCGGGGCCTCGGCCAGCTGCCCGGCCTCGAACCTGTCCAGCCAGCTGGGGATCAGGTGCTCCCGGATGACCTTGAGCCGGGCCAGCTTGGAGGCGGACACCTGACAGGCCGCCGCCACCTGGTCCCGCATCCGGCCGGGGAACTGGTAGCCCTGCTCCTTGAGCTGGACCAGCAGCTCCTCCACCTTGGCGGCCTGCTTGGCCACCTCCGCCGGGGAGAGCACCCGGGTGGAGGCATTGGCCAGGATGAGTCGCAGCTCTCGGAGCTCCGGGGACGCCTGGTCCCGCTCCATGATGCAGGGGACGGAGCTCCACTTGTCCGGCTCCTCCCTGGCCAGGAGGGACAGCGCCGCGCGCCTGCGGTGGCCGGAGACGATGGTATAGCTGCCGTCCTCCCCCGCCCGCACCCGGATGGGCTGCTGGAGCCCGCAGAGCTGGATGTTGGCGGCCAGCTCGTCGATGCCGTCCAGGCTGTAGAAGTTGCCCGGGTCCTCTCGCAGGAGGGCGATGTCTATGTACTCGATCTGGTCCCTCGATGTGTCCGAATCGGACACATCCCTCACCGCCGCCTGGAAGGCCGCCGTGATGTCGAACTTACCGCCCATCTATGACGCCCTCCTCCAGCAGCTCCGCCACGAAGGCCCGGTAGTCCTGGGCCGCCGCGCTCCGGGGGGACCAGCTCACCACCGGCTCCCCGGTCCAGGTGGAGTCGTCCACCTTGGGGCTGCGCCGGATGTGGGTGGCGAACACGTGGACCGGGGCGTGCTCCCGCAGGAGGCGCTCCCCCTGCTCCACCGTGTCGGAGCGGTACCACATGGTGGGCAGGCACCCGGCCACATGGACGTCGGGGTAGATGCTCCGCAGCCGGTCGATCTGGGCGGTCAGCTCGTTCATGCCCCTGACCGAGTAGGCGTCCACCTTGATGGGGATCACCACGTCGGTGCTGGCGGCGATGGCCGCCGCGCAGGCCGGGGACAGAGCGGGCGGGCAGTCGATCACCATGACGTCGTAGGCTGCGTCCTCCATCACCGCGTCCCGCAGGTCCCGGATGGCCCGCAGGTCGGGCCGCTGGCCCTGGAGCAGGTCCACGTCCAGGTTCCGCAGGTCGTCGTCCGCCGGGACGATGTCCAGGCCCCGGATGCTGCTGGCAAAGCAGAGGTTCTCGTAATACGGCTCCTGCCCCAGCAGCAGCCCAGCCAGTGTGTTATACTCACCCGGGGGCAGCAGGGACTGGGTGGCGTTGGCCTGGGGGTCTGCGTCCACCAGCAGGACCCTCTGCCCGTACTCGGTGGCCAGGATGGCGGCCACGTTGACGGCGGTGACGGTCTTGCCCACGCCGCCCTTCAGGTTCACGATCGCGATGGTCTTCACGTCTCATCGTCCTTTCTTGCTCAAAACTTGAAGCTCTCCCGCAATACGCCCCGCCCGGTGTCCACCCGGACGGTGAAATAGCGGTGCGCGAAGTTGATGTACTCGATATGCCCGGTCACTTTCCGGGGGATGCAGACCTTTTTCCCGTCCTCCCGCTTGCCGTCCAGCTCCGCGCCGAAGGCCGTGGGGACAAAGGAATAAGCCTCACCGATCTGCATGGATGTCCCTCCTTTCTCAGGCGGCCCAAGGCCCAGGCCAGGGCCTCCGCCACCTCCTCATGCTCGGCCCGGCGGTCCGTGTCCAACTTGGACACCGCTATATGGCGGAGTACCTCCGCCTCGATGAGCTCCAGCCGCCGGTCGGTCATGTCACACCCTCCTAGATCAGTCTCATCTGCTCGGGCAGGTCGCCGGCCTTCCTGTTCCGCGCCACCGCCGTGATCCGGCTGGAGGCCATGGAGAAGGCCATCTCGCACCTGCCCACCCGCCCGTGGCGGTTCTTCGCCAGGTCCACCTCCATGATGGAGGGCACCGTGGGGTCCACCGTGCTCTTGTCCGCGTAGTAGTCCTCCCGGTAGAGGAAGATCACGCCGTCGGCGTCCTGCTCCAGGGCGCCGGTGTCCCGCAGGTCGGAGAGCTGGGGCCGCTTGTCCTGGCGGGCCTCCACCTCCCGGTTGAGCTGGCAGAGGACCAGGATGGGGATCTTGAGGGCCCGGGCCAGGTTCTTGAGCGCGCCCGAGATCTCGGTGGTGTAATCCACCCGCCCGAGCCGCCGGGACCCGGGCGGCGGGGCGATCTTGCCGAAATAGTCCACCACGATGAGCCGCAGCCCGCCGATGCTCCGGGCCAGGGCCCCGATGTCGTCCACCGTCACCGTGGGGGCGTCGTTGGAATAGAACGGCAGCGTGGACAGTCGGCTGGCCGCCTGGGCCACGCTGCTGTTCTCCCTGTCGGTCAGGGGCTGCATGAGCAGCTTCTCGGACGGGATGCCGGTCTCCCGGGAGATACGCTTGGCCGCCAGCTGCTCGTCGTCCATCTCCAGGGAGACGAAGAGCACCGGGTCGGCCTGGGCCACCCGGTCGGCGATGTTCAGCGCCAGGGTGGTCTTGCCCATGCCGGGGCGGGCGGCCAGGATATAGAACCCGCTGTTGATCATCCCGCCGCCCAGGAGGTTGTCCAGGGCCATGTAGCCCGTGCAGACGTACCCCGTCCCGTCCCCGTTCTCCACGGCCTCCCTCTGGCGGTAGAAGGCGGCGAAGATATCCGCCGGTCCGGCGAGCCGTCCGGCATTGCCCTGGCTCATGAGCCGGTCCAGCGTCTGGGAGGTCTGAGCCAGCACCTCAGCCGGGTCCTCCCTGCCCATCACGCCGCTCTGGATGCCCTCCGCCATGTCCAGCAGGCCGGCCCGCAGAGCGTACTCCCGGACGATCTTGATGTACTCGGCTACATTGGCCGCTGTGGGCGTCAGCTCCAGGAGCTGGAGCACGTACTCCCTGGAGACCGGCCGCCCCATCTTGGCGGCCCGGTCCATGATGGTCACCGGGTCCACCTTGCTGCCGTCCCGCTCTAGGGCCAGCGCCGCCTCGTAGATGGCCCGGTCGGCCTCCAGCCGGAAGTCACCAGGGCGCAGCTCCCGCGCCACCTCCGGCAGGCAGGCATGGGTGAGCAGGATGGAGCCGATCACGCTCTGCTCCGCCGACACGTCCCACAACATGCTGTCAAGCTCCATCTGGGACCATCACCTCCTCCCCGTCGATGACCTCCATGTGCCACCCGGTCATCTGCTGGGCGGCCGGTCTGGCCTGGGCCGCCGGCTTGGGCTTGGGAGGCTCATCGGTCCACCGCTGGTTCTTCAGGTAGCGGCAGGCGTATGGGACGGGCCAGTCCGGGTCCTTGGTCTGCCACAGCAGCGCCCGGGCGATCTGGTCGATCAGCGCGTCCTCCGGCTTGAGCTTGTCCCACTCCCGGACGGCAGAGACCCGGTCCTCATGGCGTGGGTAGTAGGACCAGAACTTCTCGAAGCGCTCAGGCTTCCACTCGGGGATGCTCTTTGACCGTTTCTTTTTGCGCGGTCCCCCTTGGGGGACTATAGGGGGATATAACTGGTAACCAACTGTTTCCTTATTACATTTCCCCGTTTCGTGAAATGGCTGTCCCGATTCGGTGAAATGCATTTCACCATTCCGTGAAATGGGAGGCAGGGTCTCCCCATAGGCCTCCAGGACGCTGTCCGCCAGGGCGTACCAGCGGGTACGGTCGGTCTTGTCCTCGTTGAAATCGCCCACCAGGAGCGCCCCGTCGTCCTTGAGCTTCCCCACGATCCGCTCGATTTGCCGGCGGGTCCAGAACGGGAACATCTTGGCCAGGGCCTCCAGTGTGTTGTAGGTCCAATAGCGGCCCTCATGGAAGTGCCGCCCATTGGCCCGGTTCTTGGCTACCCAGAAAGCCATGCAGTGCAGGAAGATAGCGCCGTCAACGCCGTACTTCTGGGCCAGTTCCGCATTGAAATGGAACTCCATCAAGGCGCACCACCCCCCTTGTAAAAATCAGTGTTTCGTGGTATCATATAGGTGTCTTCACGTTGAGGCCCTGGTCGCTGTGTCCGAGCGACTGGGGCCTTTCTTTGTCTTTCCGGGACATCGTCAAGCCCCCATCCCGCTGAGTATGACCTCCAGCCAGTCAGGCAGGCCGCAGGCCATCACCAGTATCCCGATAAATGTCAGGCTCTCTAATATCGTTCTCTCGTCCATGCTTGTCCTCCGTTCTTGCGTGCCGCTCCCGGCCCGGCGGGTCGCGGTGACGCCGAAGAGGGAGCGGCGTCCTGGCCCTGCGTTTGAGACTGAGAGACCGGCATAAAAAAGGGCTTCCGCCTGGTCCCCGCCGGCCCGGCAGCGGCACGCGATGATATGTCAGACCACCTTCTGGCCTGGGATGTAGGTGAAGCGGCGATAGACCGGCTCCGGCTTAGCCTCCACCTGGACCCTGCTCTTGGCAAGGTGGGCCTCCACGTCCCGCTCGTCAAAGCGGACGATGTGGGCGCTGGGGCGGAAATAGGGCAGCGTCCCGGCCTTCATCAGCCTGGCCACGGTCCTGGCGCTGCACCCAAGGCGCTGCGCCACTTCCTGCTTGGTCAATAGCGTCATATCATTGTCTCCTTTCTGGCGAGATCTGCTTAGCGTAGCGGACGGCCATAGCGGCCTCCACCAGCTGGCTCAGCTCTTCCACGATGCTGTCGAAGGCGGGGCGCTCGTCCTCGTCGATGACACCGTCCTTCCCGATGCGGAGCAGCTCCCGGTCCCGGTGGGCGTCGGTGAACGCATAGACCCGGTCGATCAGGTCCATGATAGCCTCCGGCAGGCGCAGCTCCTGCACGTCCGGCACGATGGACCGGGCCATCTCCGCGCTGGCCCTCAGATGCTGGATGCCCAGCAGCTGGCTGTCGTAGGCAATCACCATAAGGTCCACCACCTCCGGGGGCGGGATGCGCTGGCCGGTCTCATAGGCCCGGATGGAGCTGTCTGAGATGCCCAGCTTCTCGGCGGCCGCTTCCTGGGTCAGACCTCTCGCCTCACGAGCGATCTTGTAGATGTTCCGCTTGTCCTGCGGCATGGTATCTCCTCCTCTCGCGGGGTAACATAGTGATAGATCAGGCCCCCGGCCTTCGGGCCTTTTCCACTGGCGCCCGTCCGAAGAGGGCGTCGATGGAGCAGCCGAGCACATCGGCCAGCACAGGGAGGTAATGTAGGCTGGGCCGTCGGACACCCGATTCCCACTGGCAGACCAACGGCTTCGAGGCGTTCACGGCCCGGGCCAGGTCCGCCTGGGACATACCCTTGGCCTCCCGCAGTTCTTTGACTTTGATCTTCACGCTTTTCCCTCCTTCCGGGTTGTCCTTTTGTTGGGTATGTGTTATGATTTGCGTAAAGCAAACACTGTTGAGATGCAGCAATTATTGTTAGAGATGGGAATGGCCTCGTGCATCCACAAAGTCAAGCATTACTTTGCGCTGCAAAACGATGAAGTTTTCCCCATTGGGCAAATCCCTGATCGTGTCAAAAATGTAGCGCTCAGGGGAGAGGTAAACCGCACCTGGATACAAGCTGCCTTAAGATCTGCGTTCCCCGCCATCGACCCGGAACGATTTGAGGTCGACGACAGTGTGGTTACTTTTCACTCGCAAAAAGAAGAGCGCTGGACGCCTTACCAGAGGAAATTTGCAGAACTGATGCTTGCTGAGATCTTGCCCGTAGGGTCGACCGCAAAGGTGGATACTGGTCTGCTAGATACATGAGACCGTCACCTCTTGGCCAAGCGGGAGCTGCGATATACAAGCATCCAGGTACTGCTTACGCAAGGGTTCCAAATCACTGAAGGCTCTGCTCCCGGCTGCTGCAACCATCTCCCTCACTCCCTTCCTGTCCACCTGTAGACCTGTGTTTGCTACGCGTTAATGATAATATCGGTTTTCGTGATTGTCAATATATCAAAAATCGTTATTCACGTTTTTGTGGGTTTCTACAACTCTAAATATATAAAGAGAATTTATGCAAAATCACAAGTGGTGGTGATATCGTTGGACATCGTAGACCGAATTTTTTCTCTTGCTGATGCTCAGTTTTCAGAGCAAAGGCTATTTGCTAAAGCGCTTGAAACAACTCCAACTATGGTCAGTGCATGGCGTATGCGTAAATCAGCCTCTTACAATAAGCGGCTTCCCCAAATCGCAACCGTACTTGGTACCACGGTAGAGTATTTACTCTCCGGTCAGGAGAGTTCTGTCCCCTCAAACGCTGTCCGCATCCCAGTGCTGGGCACCATCCCGGCCGGCATCCCCATCGAGGCCATTGAAGACGTGTTGGATTGGGAAGAGATTCCCTCCTCCTGGACGAATAGAGAGCGGGAGTATTTCGGCCTGCGCGTCAAGGGGGACAGTATGTATCCCAAGTACCTGGAGGGTGACACTGTCATCCTTCGTAAGCAGTCCACCTGCGACAGCGGCGATGACTGCGCCGTCCTGGTCAACGGAGACGAGGCCACACTCAAGCAGATACTCCTGCGCGATGGTGGCAGCGTAGAACTGCACCCCATCAACCCAGCTTATCCTCCGCGAACCTACACCACTGCCGAGGTCGAAGCTATCCCCGTCCAGATCATCGGCATCGTGGTGGAGCTCCGCCGGAAGATAAAATAAAAAACGTGTCCGAATCGGACACATGAAAGAGAGGTTATTCACATGGGTATCTTTTCTTTCTTTTTTAGCAATAAATCATGCTCCAGTCGTACTTCTTCTGTATTGTCTTGCCCATGTTCTACCCCATATGTGATACTGGACACGGAAACGACAGGATTAGACCCTGCAACCGATAAGATCATCCAACTCTCGGCCATAAAATATGATGCGAACGGCACTCCCATCGATTTTTATGACACATATATAAATCCCGGATCTCCCATCCCGGCCAGAGCGACCAAAATAAATGGGATAACTGATAAGATGGTATCCAATGCACCGACAGCCGCTCAACTACAGGACAGGTTTCTTTCCTTCATCGGGGATGCCATGATAGTTGGATATAACGTAAATTTCGATTTGCGATTTTTAGATCACACATTCCCTTTCAGCTGCTTTGCAAAATGTCAATATGTAGATGCTTTATCTATTGCCCGACAATATCTTTCATCCCCTGACTATAAGCTAGAAACGATAGCTTCCTGTTTGGGTTTCCACCCAGACGCAGGATTCCATGACTCTTTTACAGATTGCGAAGCCGTTGCCTTTGTCCTTCGCGCTCTTGATGCTCCTATTGCCGAATACGTAAAAGAGTTCCATAGATGTACTGCGCCCACACGTCGGCAACGTCCTAAAGCCGTAGAGCATTTTTCACCTAAGGATATGATCCCTAGCGTCTCTTGCACAGACTCCAGCCACCCCCTCTTTGGTAGAAGTATCGTTTTCACCGGAACACTGAGCATGATGCGACATGAAGCCGCACAGATGGCCGCCGACAAAGGCGCCATCATCAAGGGGGCCGTCTCAAAGCGAACCGACTATCTCGTCGTTGGAGAGCAAGACCTTGCGCTGGTCGGGGATGACGGCATGAGTTCAAAGGAAGAAAAAGCAGTCGCACTCAACGCCTCTGGAGAAGCACAAATCCATATCATTCGTGAATCAGAGTTTTTAAGATTATTACGTACAGAGTCGGAGGTATGATCAGTGGAGGGTCAAGGTGTATTGACCGGGTTTGAAGGGCCCGGATATAGAGAAGTACAGTTTTTAGATTCAATATTTGAGTCACTCGTAAGCTCTGTTGAGGCCGGCGGCGGTGATAGCGGTTTTTTAAAGAAAAAAACTACAAAATTGAGTAAGTCGTCTGCAAGCGGCTACACCGCCGTCTTTCTCAGTACATTCACAGCATTTAGACTTCATTTACGCGGCAAGAACAACTACATTTCTGTGCCTGATATCTTGGTCGATTTGATCCCTGCTGGCATCCCGACGAAGAAAGTAACATCCGAGGCGAAATATACACGCGTCCTTATCGATGAACTCCATCCTGTAGAATCTTATACTGATTTGTTAATGACACTCGTAGGCAAAAGCGTAGAGCGTTTTCCGAAGGAATGGGACTGCTGCCATCGATATTTAGAGTGCAGCAACGCAAAGAAATGTGTAAACCCGGATAGATTGTTCGCTCTAGGTTGCGGCTATAAAAAAATCTTGCATTCAGGCAAGGTTTATTACGGTGAAAACCGTAATGTCGATTGATAGCAATGTGGCCGATTCGGACACATCCCCTCGCTCTATTTGCATTGACATCGTGCGCACATATGCTATACTATACTCAAAGGAGCTGATAGTATGGCTAACATCAACATCCGCATCGATGACACTCTGAAGAAGGATGCGGAAAACCTCTTCAACGACCTAGGGCTGAACATGACCACCGCCACCACCATGTTTCTCAAGCAGTGCCTGCTCTGTCACGGGCTCCCCTTCGAGGTGCGTATGGACCCCTTCTTCTCCGCTACCAACCAGGCCCACCTGCACCGGGCCATCGCTGACCTGGAGGCTGGGAAGGGCGAGGCCCACGAGCTGATTGAGGTGGAGGATGAATAAGCTGTGGCAGGATGAGGCCTGGGCAGACTATCTCTACTGGCAGCAGCAGGACAGGAAGACCCTCAAGCGCATCAATCTGCTGCTCCAGGACGTGGACCGCAACGGCTATACCGGTATCGGCAAGCCGGAGCCGCTGAGAGGTGATCTCTCCGGCTGGTGGAGCCGCCGCATCGACGATGCCAACCGGCTGGTCTACCGCATTCGGGACGGCCGGGTGGAAATCGCCCAGTGCCGCACACACTACGGCAATTGATCGTCTGATCGCATAAAAGCGCCGGGGCCTCGGCCCCGGCCTCTTTACCGCATGCGACTAGAACATCTGTTTTTATTTGGAGGGGGTCAACATGCCAAAGCGTAATCTCCCCGAGTTTCATTATGATGAGAAGCGACAGCAATACCGCAAGCGCATCACACTCCCGGATGGGCGGAAGAAGGACCTCTACGCGAAGGACAAGGAGGTACTCCGCAAGCGGGTGGCCGCGCTGCGCAGGGAGATCGAGGAGTACGGCTATGACGCCGAGGATCCCACCCTGGCCGAGTACGCCATCCAGTGGTGCGCCCGGCGGCTCCCCGGCCTGTCAGAGGCCAGGAAGAACGACTACCGAAACGCCATCAACAACCACATCCTCCCCGGTCTGGACGGCAATAAGCGGCTGCGGGAGATCTCAACGGCGGACGTGGATGCCTTTATGGCCGCCAAGGCCCTCGTCAGCAGCTCACTTCACGGGAAGATCATCAGTACCCTCAAGCAAATGTTCGCCGCCGCCGTCCGGGAGGGTAAGCTGCGCAGCTCCCCGGCGGAGCACGTCCGCGCCGGCGGGAAAAAGGCCGCTGAAAAGGTCCCTCTCTCCGAGAGCCAGCAGACGACCCTCATTCAGGCGGTCACCGGCACCCCCGCCCTCCCCTTCGTGATGCTGGGTCTGTACGCTGGCCTCCGAAAGGAGGAGATCCTGGGGCTCCAATGGGACTGTGTCCACCTCTCCGGGTCCGCCCCATATCTCTCCGTGGAGCGCACCTGTACGTTTGAGGGCAACAAAGCCGTGGTCACCTCTCAGCTGAAGACTAAGGCCGCCCGGCGGAAGATCCCGCTGCCCCCTCCCCTGCTCCACTGCCTCCAGTCTTGGCGCATCCAAAACCCCCATGACTTCGTCGTCCCGAACTCAGAGGGTGGCCCCCGCAGCCGTCAGTCCTTTCGCCGCCTCTGGGAGATCGTGGAGAACCGCACCGCCGGGACCTTTTACCGCTGGGACCGGGAGCGTGGGCACAATATGCCGGTGCAACGCACACTGGGAGAGAAGATCGCCAACCACGCCATCGTCTGCACTCTGGACTTCCACTGCACCCCTCATCAGCTCCGGCACACATATATCACCAGCCTGTGCGCCTCCGGTCTGGACATCAAGAAGATCCAGTACCTGGCCGGGCACGCGAATGTGCAGATGACCCTCAATATTTATGCCCACGTTGTGGACAACCGCCCGGAGGACCTCTTTGCCGACGTCTGCACGGCCTTCCAAGCCGCCTCAAATGTCCCCCCTGTCAGTACCCCCTAAAGCGATTTTGCCCCCTGTTTTGCCCCCTAACATCTGGCATTTAGTGCGTCATGTGGCACCATGTGCGAAAAC
>OLGB01003088.1_pt1 | contig 16247 bp, 17 predicted proteins | sample 1605691 | NCBI WGS metagenome assembly OLGB01 (sample SAMEA3888925, study PRJEB22519) | human gut metagenome | biome: human gut; feature: human-associated habitat; material: faeces | place: Denmark | collected 2010 | reverse complement strand
TTCTACAACAGAAGGGGGTTTTATTTCACTGTCTATTTTCCTTCATGCAGTCCAGTTGGCCTCCGGGCGTGCTTTGTATTCTTTCCTTATACTTCAGAAAGAATTCTGCCATCTGTCGCAAGGGTTACCACATGCCAGGGAATCGGCTTGCCACTCTCCTTCAGGGCTTTTCTTGCGGCCAGCTCAATCCCGCCGCAGCAGGGTACCTGCATGCGCGCAACGGTTAGGCTTTGAATATCGTTTGCCTCAAGAATGGCAGTCAGCTTTTCCGAATAATCCACTCCGTCCAATTTCGGACAGCCTATCAGCGTGATCTTTCCCTGCATAAAACGCCTATGGAAATCGCCGTAGGCAAACGCGCTGCAATCAGCGGCAATCAGCAGATGCGCGCCTTTGAAATAAGGCGCTTGAACCGGCGCAAGCTTGATTTGTACCGGCCACTGGCTCAGGCTGCTCTCCCTTACCTCTTTGGGCATAGGGCAGCCGCCGGCCGCAAAGGTTTGCGCAAGGCTGCCCGGGCAGCCTTTATGCGCCGCGCGCTTTGCCTGCTCCGCCTTCACGGCCGCCTCATCGTAAGCCGCCGCCTCGCGCTCTACAAAGCAAATCGCGCCGGTAGGGCAATTGGGCAGGCAATCCCCCAAGCCGTCGCAGTAATCATCGCGCAAAAGCTTGGCTTTGCCATTCACCATCCCAATAGCGCCTTCATGACAGGCTGCCGCGCATGCGCCGCAGCCGTTGCATTTTGCTTCATCAATTTGAATAATGCGTCGAATCATCGTTCACGCCTCCCTGTTTCCCGAAACCGTAATCGCTTTGGTTCCGCGTGCTGATGATACCGTATATCTGTTCCGCTGTCTACTGTTTCTTTTCGGAAAAAAGGCCATAGCGCCCGCTAAGAGGCGGCGTCTTGCAAAATAGCGGCAGGCCGCAAGGCGTTTTCAGGCCACCGGCTATTCATCCAGAAAGATATGCCGCAGCCGGTCCATCAGCTCCCGCATACGGCGGGTATCCAGATGATAATACACCCTGTTTTCCTGTACGTCAAAGCGCACAAGCTCTTGGCTTAGCAGCGTATTCATATGGTGTGAAATCGTGGCGGGCGAAAGCCCAAGCTTCTGCGCAAGCTGCGCGCCATAGCAAGGAGCCTGCTTCAAGTTTTTTAAAATATCATATTTGCTTTTGTCGCTCAAAAGCTTTAGGGCGGCGAGCGTTTCACCTTCGTCAATGCCTTGGTGATCAAAAATTATCTCGGAAATATCAAAAAACGCAACGCCGGGGCAAATCAGCCCTGGCCTGGATGTGGGAAACAGCTCCTGCTGCGCCTGGCTTCGCATGCTATGAACGCTGATATGCAGGCCTGAATAGTAAGCCAATACAGGCCGGAACTCGAAGGGATAATCGCATTTATAAATCAGCGGCACGCATTCCAGCAGATGCTGCATCAGCTGGCTTTCCTCTCCCTGCTGCGCCACAAGGCGCATTTGGCTTTCCCAATGGTTGAGATAGGGCTGCACGGCGGGCAAATGACCCTCCAGTATCGCCAGCATGCGGCGCACCACTGGCAAAGCCTTGGCAAAGCTCTGATGATAGTCCGCAAAAACCGAAAGAATATGGCAACGGTTTTCACTCGTCCATAGCGTATTTTCAGCAACAATGCGAAGGAAAGCCTCCATGGAGATTTCCGGTGGAAAATGGGCTTCCTTGCCGCTGTGCTCATTTCCGGGATCAAGCGCATCATACAAAAAGCATGTGCGCAACTGCGCTTCGCTGGCATGCTCCACGGTTTCAACCACCGTATCAATATCCAGGGAATACGCCTGCATGAAGGGAAACAGCGCCGAGCATTCGCAGGCGATCTTTTCATTGTTTTGCTCATAATCGGCCTGCAAAAGTGCGCGCTCATCAGGCGTTAAATCAAGTTCGCGCTCCATATTGTCCACAATCGCTTGCAGGCCCTGCAATACCTCCCGCTGCCGCGCGTTTAGCCTGGCCATACGCGCCCGTTCATTATCGCTCTCCTGAACCGTATCCTTATTGCAAAACATCCGAAGCAGCATCGCCGCTTCTCGAAGCATAACAAGCTTTGGCTCATACCGCACTTCCATTATCCAATTCCTCCTTCATTTGATTTGAATCGGTTCCCAGGGCGTCCAGCTCGCGCATTGCCTTAAGCCGCATGGCGATAAACGCAAGGCACAGCGTAAGCGCCGCCGTAATCAGATATACTCCCTTGATTGGGAAAACGCTTACCAATGAACCGCTGAACAGCGACGCTGCCGGCACCGCCAGCATTCCCAGGGAATTAAAAATCGACGCCATCCGCGATAAATAGCTTTCCTCAATCACACGGAAGAAAAGCACGCTGGTCATAACGGAGTAGAAGGAGATAACCATGCTCACGCTAAGATTCATCAAAAACAGCGCGCCATACTTGAGCCATTCCAAACCCGAAACCCAACCAAGCGCGATCTGCGCGAGATATTCCAGGGCGACGGCCCAGCCTATCAGCACAACGGAGCGTTTGGGCGTTAAGCCGCCTTTTACCATGGGATACGCCATAGAGCCAAGCAGCAAGCCCACAGAGCTTGCAACGCCGCAAACAGAAAGCGCGTAAGCGTCCAAGCGCAAATCCTCCACCACATAGGCCGTCATAAGCTGGTTCATGGGCGAAAGCACAATGTTGACGCCAACGTTCATCATCGCCAGCAGCACAAGCGCGGGCCTGCGTATAAAATAGCGCATGCCCTCTTTCAGCGTATCCAGATATCGCGCGCCTTCCCGCTGCGGCTGTTCTTCCATTTGGTTCCGGCTTAGCTTTAAAAAGAGCAATGCAAGCGTTGCCAGCGCAAACAGCGTGCCGTCAACCAGCAACGCCCCGCCCCCGCCAATCAAGCCCAGGCACAGGCCGCCAAGCCCAGCGCCTATCAGCTGCGCCGTTTGCGATACCGTTGAACGCAGCGCGATGCCCGCGTCCATTTTATCCGAGGGAATGATTGCCGGTACTGATGCCATGTAAGCGGGGTCGGAAAAGGATTCGCTTACGGACATCAAAAACGTAGCGGCAAGCAGCAAGGGCGCGGTAAGAAGGCTTAGCGCCATGGCCGCCCCCGTTACAAGCGTAAGCGAAACGCGAATGATACTAGTTACAATCATAACGCGCTTTTTGTTCATACGCTCCACGATTGGCGCCAGAAACGGCGTGAGAAAAATCGTAGGCAATGCGTTTACGCCTATGATGATTGTAAGCCACACCGCCGAGCCTGTCAACTGATAGGCAATCCAGCTGTATGCAAGGGAATCGATGCTATCGCCCAGCCTGGATAATGCGATGGAAAGCAGATAGAACCAATAGTTGCGCTCGCCCTTCAAGACAGCATAGGTTTTCAAAGGATGTTTCATATAAATCACACTCCTTATTCGATATATATATAATACTATTGTATTAGATTCATGTCAATGACTATATTAGATTATTTTCGAATGAAAGATTGCTTCAAAACAAACCTTCGAGCGAATAGGCACAAAAAAATCCGCCCTCAAGCGCTGCTTGGGAACGGATTCACATGCTCCAAATGCAATTTTTCTAAGTTAATTTCCCGTATAGGGATAGGTATAGCGCGCAATTAGCCACGGCTTGCTATCGTACATACCATAGGCGTCGGCATACAGGTCATAGCTCTTGCCTTCCTCCCAGGTGGTTTTGGAAGTGTTCTCCACGTAGATCATCAGCGGGCTGGCCTCCGTGCCCACGTTCATAAATGCGCGCTGTGGCTTTGTGGTATCGATCGAGGTAATTGTGCCTTTGCACACATAAATCTGCGACCTGCTCTTACGCAAATCCAGGTTATCCATCAAATCCGTATACTGCTTATCAATCGCCCATGCCTTGCGGGAATACACATCAATATTGGGTACATAATACACCACGTGTTCTACCCGCGTGGTTTCCTTGCCGGGATAGTCCACCGTGATCACAATCGTATTGTTGCCAATTCTGTCAAATACGGCGCGGAAGCTGAAGGAGCCGTCCGTAGCCGTGTTGGTGATATCCAGGTCCTGATAGGGCGAAAGCACCTTCACCACAGCTCCTGGCAAGGTTGTGCCGCGTACAAGCATCGTAGGGGTTTGATTCGCGGTGTCTTTGTTTAGATTGCCATCGCTTGTGCTGGCGATATCGCTTGCCAAATCTAGCGGGATATCCTGCTTTTGACGGTACAGCGTTACCGTCATGGAGTTTTCACGGCAATACTGGCTGCGCACAACAATCTTAAATTCGTTTTCGCCAATGGGCTGCACGGTGGCGTTATAGCTCACCTTGCCGCCTTCGGTATTTACAAGGTCGCTATAATCCTCGCCGTTGATAGTAACGCTGCTGCCCTCGCGCACATAGAATACGATATTGTACATGGCCGTGCTAACGACCTGATAAGGCCCGTCCGGCGAGCTAAGCTCAATGGGCGACAGCGGGATATCAATTTCATAGTGAATGGGATCCAGCGGCTGCTGCCGCCCTGTATCGGTAATTACGTAGGGGGTTAGGGTTACGGCCATCGTTTCCTGCAAATAATCTTCGTAATTATCGTACCAGATATGATCCAGGATATCAAAGGTGGCAAAGCCGCCTGTAACAATGGCGGATGTGCGCAGCTCCCGAATGGTAATGCGTTGCCCGTCCTCGCCGGGAATGGTAACGGTGTGCGCAGCCAGGTCGTCACGGATGGTGGGGGTCACGGTTGCGGTACGCTTGTCCGCCTCGTTTGCCCCGGTAATCATGGGCAGCACAAAAGCAACAGCCAGCCATCCCGCCAGCGCCAGGCAGCCAAGCACAATCGCAAAATGCAAAATTCTGCGGGCGCTGTGCCGCCGCGGCCTGCGGCTGTTGCCCATGCTGCGTATACGCATGGAGTTTTCATATTCATCCTGGTTTGCAAAGGACGGCAGGTATGCGCTGGTATCGTGATAACCGTCATAGATGGTTTCTTCCTCATCCGGCTGCTGCAAATTCACAATGCGCCAGGTGTTTCCATAGCCATATACCTCATCCTCGGGCTGGGCTGATGAATAGGTGGTTCGGTATTTGGCGGGATAGACGCGCTTGGCGTCCGGGCTTACCTCGCCCTCCTCCACAAGCTCGGGCGCGACCGGGCGCAGCGAAGTATCCGGATTATCATAGGTGGAAAAGAAAGTGCCGCGGTTGCTTGTGGTGCGTACCGTGCGGCCAGAAGGCGCCATGCCGCGCCTGGCGGCCTCCTCGCGCAGCATGCGCTGCTTTTGCTCGCCCATCAGCTTCCGGGATTTTAAGTCGGCCATTTCACCGGCCAGCGTATCGCGCGGATCTACCGTTGTTTCCGATTCTCCGCGCTCGTCTACGCGAATGTAGCTCTTTGCCCTCTCCTTATCCTCCAATTCAAGCTGCCAGGCAGGTACGCCTTTGGGGCCGTAAGCGTCATTGGGCAGCTCCTCTCCGCAATAGACACAGTGAGGCATGCTTGCCTGGTTCCACTTGCCGCATTTAGGGCACTTCATACGCGCAACCTCCCTTGCCTGGTAGTAGTTGTAAGAATTTCTGCGCTACACATGCGGATTCCTGCCTTCCAAGCCTCCGTGCAAAACTGTTACAGCTCCGCAAGGCCGTGAGCGCACAGATAGTCAAGCTGCAATTCCATATAGCGGTTCAACAGCTGGGCAATAATCATATCGTCGTCCGGCTCGCCAGGATTGTCCGATAGCCAGGCGTCGTAGATATATTCAAAGGCCTCGTCGTCGTCATAATCGTTTTCGCCCTGCTCGCCCTTTTCATCAATTACGCCGGTCAGGCGCATGAAATGCAGGTCGTAGGCGATCAAATCGCCGATGATTTGCGGTAGCCTATCTTCTATGCTGCGAAACGGCTTTCTTTCTATTCTGGAAAGAATAAATTGCTTCGCTTCCTCCATATCATATCCCTTCATAATCCTGGCCGCCTCCTTCAAAAGCATTGAGGGATTGATACCAAAAGAGCGCCCAAAATGCTTCGGGCGCTCCTGGTGTTTGCGTTTTTGTTACACGCGCTTGGCTTCCTTGATCTTGGCAGCCTTGCCCTGCAGGGAACGCAGGTAGTACAGCTTTGCGCGGCGAACCTTGCCACGGCGAATCACTTCAATGTGATCTACACGGGGCGAATGGATCGGGAACGTGCGCTCAACGCCGATGCCATAAGACACGCGGCGCACGATGAACGTTTCACGGATACCGCCATTGCGCTTAGCCATCACGGTGCCTTCAAACGCCTGAAGACGCTCGCGGCTGCCTTCCACAACCTTCACGAAAACGCGAACGGTGTCACCGATGCCAAAGGCGGGCAGATCGGTGCGGAGCTGAGCCTTTTCGATGGAACGAATGATTTCACTCATTTCATTGGCCTCCTTCCTTCGTAGACGTTCGTGCCCGCGGCCTGTACCCGAACAGAGGACCGTCCGTTATGTCACAAGGAATATTATAGCACGCATTCTTCTTATTTTTCAATAGGGAAGCGGCGTTATTTTTATTTTTCTGTAGAAATCCGTGATTTCCGCAGATTGCTTATAAAGAATACCAAAAGCCTTAAAGCTTTCATTGCACAGCGCGTTTCCCTCTCCGCGCGTTCCAAAGGAGCAAAAGGCCAAACCAAACGATCATGCTTTCGCTCATGAGGCCGTTGATAAAGGCAAGGCGGAACGCGCCATTGGGAATCAGGCATTGCGCCGCTAGTTTCAGCGTCCCGTAGAACACCAGCGGATTGGCGATCGCCATCCGTTTCGGAAGCGCGCTTCTGCCGCGCAGCACTAGCCAAAACCAGTACAGATACGGCGGCAGCATTATGGCTTCGCTAGCTGGAACAATCCACGATAGGTGTTTAAACAACGCTTCAGCCGCTGGAAGTGCCGCCGCCTCATATCCATTTCCCGTCATCCATGCAAACGCGTACAAAATCATCACATAGAACAGGTGCAGGCATAGCCACGGCGTTAGTCCAAAGGCGGTAAAGCAGCGATAGGTTTTCCTTTGCCTTTCCCCTTTTAGAAAGCCCGCAATGGCGAACAGGGCGACGCCGTAAAGCGCAATGCCCGGAAAGGCCAGCGCCATGGCCAAACCATTGCGCCAAGGCGAAATCCGCGCGGCCCCTCGCGTAATCCAGGGTAGACTTCCCTCAAAGGAAACATCGCCATAAATCATCAGCCAGTCCCCGCCGCCAAAGCATAGGCAGCCCAGCATGCCGCATAACAGCGCGACAGCCATCTTGCTTCGGTACCTATCCAACTCTTTCATGGCTTTCTTTCTCCTTTTTAACAGGCCGCCGGCTTTTCACGCGGCGGCAGCCGCGCATGGCCCAAACGTGCGGCCGCGCGCGGCAACGCGGCTATTCATAACCGTCTGGAAGAAGTCTGGCGCTTAGCAATAGCATGGTTCATTTCCGGCTTTCCCCTTTTCTGCATCGGAAGCATGCCATGGATTCCACGGTATCCAGCTCAACTTGCCCATACATAGCCGACAATCGCCCGTGCAAGCTGCACAAGGTTTCATAGGGCGGCGTAAAGAAGCCTTTGAGCGTATAGAGCCTTTTTACAATCCAATCGGTGCGCCGGTTTTCGCCCCTGATATAAAAGCAGCCGCAAAAGACGCCGCCGGGCTTCAGCACCCGGAAGGTTTCCGAAAAAGCGGCATCCTTGTCCGGAAAGGCATGAAAACCATTCAGCGACAGGACGGTATCAAAACTGCTATCTTCAAAAGGAAGCTTGCCCACATCGCCCTGTACAAACGTAACGTTTGCAGGCGCGCGGTCTTTCGCCTTTTTCATCATATCAGGGGAGTAGTCCAGGCAGGTGACCTCCGCCCCAGGAAGCGTTCGGTACACCGGCATGGTCAGTACGCCGGTTCCCACCGGAACCTCCAGCAGCTTTCCGGAGAAGCCTTCCGGAATGCCTGCAAGCGCCAATTCCAGGTATCTGTCGTTTTCCGCCTTGCCCATGCTCCATACCAGCTTGCACACCGCCTTCCCCAGCAGCGTGGAACAGGTAATCATACCGTCGTAGAACGTAGCCTCTTTGCCCAAGCTCCGATAGGCGCTTTGGATTGCTTCATGCCTGCCCATTTTCCTTACCCCCTATGAAATCAGCGCCACAGCCGCGCCTGTGATCAGCCCGATAATCACTCCAAACAAGCTGCCTGGAAACAGCATTCCTTTCACATGAAACCACTTCTGGGCGTATTCCTTATCCATGTGTTCGGTTCCCGGAAGCCTAAACATCTTCATCTTGGCAAACAGTACCCAGTCGATAAAGAAAGTATCGTAGGCGCCTATTGCCACAAACAAAATCACCGCAAACAAAAAGCCGTTCCCAAAGCTATCCGCCCCCGCAAGCAACGCGCCGCCTGTTAGAATGGCGGAAAACAGCACTAGCGCCGCCGACTTGATAAGAAGGGTGCGCTTGCTGAACGGAGCGGTTTCAATACGCGGATGGTTTTTGAAATAGGCCTCCTGAATTTCGGGAGGATAGTTATGAATACCAGCCGCCGGGTTTTTTGCCGTAGCAAGAAGCACTATCAAAGTAAAAAGCGCCAAAAAAGCCGCCGTTTCCCATAAAACCATGCACCAGTTCATAGCCGTTTCTCCTTCCTATCTAAGGCAAAGATATAGCCCAAAACATGCCCGCTCCGCCCTTAAGGCAGCCTAAGGCCAGCACGATCACAAGAATATTGAACGTTGCTGCCTGTGTGCTCCCCAACCTGGCTATAACCCATGGGACCGTGCTACACACCGCATGATACACCGCTCCCGGTACGCAGCACCGCCGCCAGCGCTGGAATATTGAGCAATTTTTCTACGTCACCTGCCCTTTGGGAAGGTACGCCAGCAGCACATCCTCTACCCAGCATATCAGGCTGCCAAGCATGCCCATCTCTCCTTTTGTTCAAATAGCACGTAAAGCGCCTTGGCGCGGCCGCCTTTCTTCCTGCCTGATAGGGGCCGCAAAGGCAAGGGCGGGCAGTCCGTTATCGTTTTCTCTATCCAAGCGCCACATCCAGCGCCAGCATAACCGTAAAACCCAGCGCAAACGCAAGCGTACCCAAATTGGAATGCTTGCCTGCCGACATTTCCGGGATCAGCTCCTCCACTACCACATAAATCATCGCGCCCGCGGCAAAGCTCAACAGATACGGCAACGCCGGCACTACAAGACCCGCGGCTAAAACCGTAAACGCCGCCGCTACCGGCTCTACCGCGCCGGACATAACGCCCCACAAAAACGCTTCCCGCTTCTTCATCCCCTCCGCCCGCAGCGGCATAGAGATAATCGCTCCTTCCGGGAAATTCTGAATGGCAATGCCGAGCGCCAAGGTTAACGCTCCTGTAATCGTGATCGCTTCATTTCCCGCCAGCCAGCCCGCATATACCACGCCCACGGCCATCCCCTCAGGGATGTTGTGCAGCGTTACGGCCAATACCAGCATTGTGGTTCTTTGCAACGACACTTTAGGGCCTTCCGGCTCGCCGCCTCCCTGGTGAAGATGGGGAATCACCCTGTCCAAAAGCAGCAAAAACAGAATACCCAGCCAAAATCCCGCTACTGCGGGCAGAAAAGCCCATTGCCCCATTCCTGACGATTGTTGCATTGCGGGAATCAGCAGGCTCCAAATGGAGGCCGCCACCATAACCCCTGCGGCAAACCCCGTCAGCGCGCGCTGTATAGCGGTAGGAAGCGCACTGCGCATAAACAATACGCAGGCAGCGCCCAACATCGTTCCCAAAAACGGAATCAGTATGCCCTGGATAGCCTCTCCTGGCATTGCATCTCCTTCTTTCTCTAATGGTATCGAAGGTTCATTAAGGGCAATCGCCTTACCCCTTTAAATCCGCTTATACTCCTTTAAAATCAACCCGCCAAACACAAAGCACAGCAGGCCGCCGCCACATAAAATACCAAGATAGGCCGTTCCCTCCAGCCCCGTTAGCAAAGCGAGGGCCAAAGCAAGCAGCGAAACAATCATTCCGGCAAGCCCGCCAAAGGTCAACGCGCCAAAGCCGCGGTACAGGCGCTTTTTGGGCAGCATGCGGGCAAGGCGAAGGATTCGCTCGCTGACGAGCTCCACAACGCCGCGAATCATAACCGCGCCACATAGCAAATCCAGAAGAAGCAGCCCACGGATACCATCAGTATTCATACACTCCGGTCTTTTCGCAAAGCAGAGGAACAGCCCAGCCAGGAAGGCAATCCATCCGATATTTCCAGGTATATCATAAGCAATCCACCTGGCGTCGCTTATGTTCGATCTATACATCCGCAATCCCCCATTTTTTTAAGAACAGGCATCGAATCCCAATGCATTAGCCTCTGCCCGCCTGTGAACCAGTCAGAACATACTCTTAAGCATGGCGCGTTGCTCCCTCATATTGTTGACGCAGGGCGGCCCAGTCCGGCATGGCATTACGCATGGCGTCCCAGTTAGGCATCAAAAAATCAGGCCGTTTTTTGCGCAGCCGTTCAAAGGCTGCGTCCATTTGCTCCATCTCCGAAACGGCATGGCGGCAATGAGCCGCCGCAGCCAGTTCGCCGATAACGGTTTTGGCCATCGCGAACAAAAGCGCCCTCATGATAACCCGCCTGATTCCCGGGCGATAAAACATGTCGTCATCTTCCGGCACGATAGAGTATCCCAGCTTTACCAGCAGATCATAGCCCTCCCTGGCGGCCTCCATGCTTCTGCGCCGCTGCTCTCCCGTTGTTCTCTTATAATCGCAACCGGCCGCGTAGGCCAAATATGCCAGCGGCAGAACGGCTGCCGCATGGCATTTTAGAAAGCTTTCCATGGCATCATACCAGCGCAGCCGGAAGACTGTATTCTCAAACAGCCGTTCCATCTTCTCCCGCAGCGCGTCCTGGGCAGGGGTTTCCAACAAGCCGATGTTCATTTTTCCAGCACCCATCCGCTCGCAGATGAGCACTTCCCCCTCGCGCTTTCCGGCAGTCGCCTGAAAACCGAAAAGAATTTGCTTTGGAACCTTGGAATGCGTCTTGATATATGCTTCCATATCCGGTGCGGACAGATTGTTGCCCACAAGGACGATTACATCCGCGTCCATTGCCGCAGCATCATCCAAGATGGCTCCAGCCTGCTGATAGTTCATAGTGAAAAACACGATATCGTAATGCCCGCTAATGCCATCCCTCCCGATAATCCGCGGACGATCTATGGTGGTTTTTCTCTGCAAATGATGCCGGATGGTCAGGCCCTTTGCCTCCAATGTGCGCCGCCAATTCCCCCTGGCCAGCAGGGTCACGTCGTTTCCGGCCTCGCACAGCACATGCGTCAGATAGGCTCCAATAACGCCCGCTCCATATACCAATACCTTCATTACAATCCCCTCCTTCAAAAGGCTGTTCCCAGATAATCCAGCGCGGCATGGATCAATACCGGCAGCCAAAGCGTACCGGATCACAGGCGCAATTTGTAGAGCGCACAGGCCTCCGTAATACCATAGCGCCCATAAATAATCCGCCGCCGCGATCAGTACCGCAAGCGCCGCAAAAATTGGGCGTTTCCTTTCGCCTGTCATGCAGCGCGCCCTCCTTGGCCGGGCTGAGCTTCCAAATAGCACAGCGGGGCGATGCTGCTGCCCATCAGGCAATGCCTGTTCACCGTAAAATGGTGACTGGCTACATAGGCAATCAGATCATCCGCGGTCCATTGAAAATAGGTATGGAACCCGGCCAGCTCCAGTATCCGCGCCCGCAGCCGCAACCCGGCGCCCTCCCCATGCACAAAGGTTGGGGCAATCAAAACGCCGCTAGGCTTGAGTACGCGGCGAATCTCCCGCAGGGCCAGCTGGGGATTGGGCATGATGTGCAGCCCGTTAACAATCACCACAGCGTCAAAGGTTTGATCCGCGTAGGGCAGGTTTGTAGCGTCCTGAACGGAAAAGCGCAGCCTATATGAGCATGCCTTCTCCTTTGCTTTAGCGATCATCTCCGGCGAAAAATCCGTCGCTTCCAGGCTTTTGACGCTGCCCGCAATACGGTAAGAAATCAGCCCCGTGCCGCAGGCCAATTCCAAAACATGCATATTTCGGGAAAGACGTTTCTTTATTTCACAAGCAATTTGATCATAAAGCCGCTCGTTGCTGTGCATGAACCGGTCATATGCGCCCGCCCATCGCTTCCAGAAATGCTTGTTATCCGCTTCTTTGCTCCGCTTCATGGCTATGCTCCCTTTCCTTCCTTCTAGCCGGAACATCCAAATCTTCCCGCGCGCTCACGCCGAATTGGTAGCTGCCGCATTTGAAACGAATTTTCCGCATAGGTTTCACCTTAGCTAACAGCCCCATGAAATCGGGCCAAAAGTTAGTAGTGGCTAACTTTCATTCATTAAAGATCGCGCATTCCTGCGCGACATTGAAGCAGCCTTCCCAAAAACTTACCGGTCAGGAAACAGCTCTTTGCAAATACCACGGATGAAGGTTTCCAACACCTGGGGATAAAGCGGGCCTATCTCCGCCTGGTGCGTCACCGTAAGCATCAACCCCCGTACCGTTGCCGCCGCCAGCTTTGCGCGGCGTTCTTCTCCCGCGCACAGGGGCGTTAACAGCGCGGCGATATGAACCTCATCGTCATGATAATGCGTTTCCAGAATCTCTTTCGGAAGCCGACGCAGCAGTATGGGCACGTCGTTCTCCCAAAACGCGCTCATGCCGCTATCCTGCAGCATCCGGCACATCTCCAGCAGCGCCTTCGCCGCGCAGTCCCGCGCCGGAAGCCGCCGGTATTTCTCCAGCGCCTGAGCGGCACAGCCATACATCTCCTCGTGAAACGCTTCCAGCACCTCCAAAAACAGCATTTCCTTGGATGCGTAGAAGTGATAGAACGCCCCCTTCGATATATCCGCCGCTTGCGCCAGCTGTTCCACCGTCGTTTTTCTCATACCTGCCGTGCAAGCCTGCCGCCGGGCCTCCTGGCGCAAAGCCAACAGAATTTGCTCGCATTCCTTGTCTGTAAACCTGCCAGCCATGCGCGCCCCTTTCTTTGTGACCAAATTAGAAATACAGTCATATTATATGGGCGATTGCACCCTATGTCAATCTCTTCCGAACAAAGATTCGCGCAGTCTGGCCGCCTTTTGGCCAAACCTGCCGAAAAACACCGAAAGTACAAACACACGCCTTGACAAACACAATAGAAGGCCGTTAGAATGAATGTCGAATTTGACGGATACTGCAGGAGGGAGGGAAGCCCCATGGTACAGCGCGTTGCAAAAACTTGCATGGCGGCTTTCTGCGCTGAAGAAAACGGCGCATCCTACTGCATGGAAAAGAATAACAATTTGACGGATGGCATGCTGCATATGCCATCCGTTTTGATTGCGCTGCTGGCCCTGCTTACCAAGCTGGGCCTGATTTGCATTGCCATTAAGGGCCTTCGACTGTGCCTGATTCTTCCGGTTCCATGCGCGTCATAGCGGTGTGGCTTCTTGACGAAGGTTCAAGAGGGCGCTGCATGATGCGGCGCTCTCTTTTTATTATATAGAAATCAAAGACAAAAGAGAGGCTGTGGTAACGTGGAATTCCTCAATTTTCTTCTGGCAATCAGTCCCATTGCTTTGGTGCTGGTAGGGATCCTCTCCTTCAAAAAACCGGCGATGAAGGTCGCCCCGGTTGCGCTTCTGTGGACGGTGCTCTTGGCGTTGACGTATTTCAACATCAACGGCTTGACCTTTTCACAGAATGTGGCCGTACTGGATGCGGAATTGTGGAAGGGCATCAAGGAAGGCTTCAAGATTGCTTTTATGGTTTTTGGCGCGTTCGTCATTTTGAACACGCTTAAAAAAACCGGCGCAATTGAGGATGTAAAGCATACTGTGGCTGCGGTATCCGGCCAGGACCGCCGCGTTCAACTGATAATTATCGGTATGATGGTGCCTATCTTCCTAGAGGGCGCAGCGGGTGCGGGCGCTCCCGCCGCATTGGCGGCGCCCTTTCTGGTGGCGCTTGGCTTTAACCCTATTACGGCTATTGCCGCGGCGCTGCTTGGCGATGCCACTCCCTGCTCCTGGGGCGGCGCTGGCCTTACCACAATCAACGGCGGCGCGGCCCTGGTGGACGGCGGCGTATCCACAGTGGCTATGAATTCGGCTATGGTAGGCCGCTTCCACATGTTTGGCGTGTTGGTTATCCCCTTTTTGATGGTGGCGTTGGCGTTCGGCCGCAAGGGCTTCAAGGGGATTGTTCCCTACCTGCTTTATGCGGGCGTTACTACCGGCGCTGTGATGTTCATACTGTCTAATTTTGTGGGGCCGGAGATCACCTCCATGGGCACGGGCCTGCTTGCCATTCTGCTGTCGGTAGCGTATGTAAAAGCGGTGCCTATTCACACGCCTGAAGCATTCCAATACAAGGTGACGGAAACAGTGGAACGCAAGTACAGCGCGGTAAAAGCATTGTCGCCCTACATTTATATTCTGATCCTGCTGCCGCTTGTGCGCTACGGCGTGCCCGCCCTATGGCCAAAGCATGGCTTTGCGGCCATGTGTACCTTTGGCTATATCGGCTGGGTGGACGCGGTGATCTTCCTGTGCGCACTGCTGGGCGCTTTCACCCTGGGCGTGAACCGCAAGGAATTAAGCGCCATCCTAACGCAGACGGTAAAAAATGTAATGCCTGTTATGGTCACAATGAGCAGCCTTCTGATTGTGTCCTACATCATGCAATCCGGCGAAACGGGTATGATCACCCTTGTAGCCAAGGATATTGCCGGCGTCGCTAAGGGCTTCTATCCCGCGGCGGCGGTGCTAATCGGCGCGATGGGTTCCTTTATCACCGGTACGGGATTGGGCTCCAACCTAATGTTCGCGCCCTTGCATATGGAGGCTGCCGCAACCCTTGGTATGAACCCCGTGACCATCTTTGCGGGACAGAACGCGGCCGCTTCCCTGGGCAATCTGATTTGTCCCAACAATACGGTAGCCGCCTGCGCCACCGTAGGCGAGGTGGGCAACGAAAGCAAGGTAATGAAAAAGACCTTGGCAGTCTTTGCGGTGCTGCTTGCGCTATATATGGTGTTGGCAATGCTGTATACGCTGGTGCTCTTTCCGGATTATGGCCGTGAACTTTGGGGTATGCTGTCCGCACAGTAATCAAGGATAAAAAGTTAGAATATGGAAAGGATGACATTGACAATGAAAACGAGAAAGATTGCGATTATCGGCGTGGGCCATGTGGGCGCGCATGTTGCGTACAGCCTGGCGGTACAGGGAATTGCGGACGAACTGTTGCTCATTGACCAAAACGAGCAGAAGGCCGTCAGCGAATGCCAGGATTTGCGGGACAGTATCGCCTACTGTCCCCACCGGGTCCATGTGCAGGTGGGCGATTTTGCAGACTTAAAGGATTGCGACCTGATCATCAACAGCGTCGGAAAAATTGAACTGCTGATTGCCAATAACGACCGCCTGGATGAAATGGACTTTACCATTAGCGCGGTAAACAGCTACGTGGAAAAAATCAAAGCCTCCGGCTTTGACGGGGTACTGATTAACATTACAAACCCCTGCGATATCGTAACCCGCCAGCTGGCGCTGGGCCTGGGCCTGCCCAGGGGTCGGGTTTTTGGCACAGGCACGGGATTGGATACCTCCAGGCTTCTTTCCGCCCTGGCCCGGCAAACGGGTATGGATCACAAGTCCATCACAGCCTATATGCTGGGCGAGCACGGCGCACTGCAATTTGCGCCGTGGTCCGCCGTTACATTCCGCGGCAAGCCCTTGGACGATTGGGCCAAGACTGACGAGCGCTTCTGCTTTGACCGTGACGCGCTCAAGAAGGAGTCCATAGGCGGCGGCTGGGTAACCTTTAAGGGCAAGCACTGCACGGAGTACGGCATAGCCACCACGGCGGCGCGCATGGCAAGCATCGTTTTACATGATGAAAAGCAGATTATGCCCGCCTCCATGGAGCTGTGCGGCGAATATGGCGAAAGCGGCCTGTTTGTGGGCGTGCCCTGCGTCATTGGCAAAAACGGCGTGGAGGAAGTGGTGGAGCTTCCCCTCACTGATGCGGAAAAGGCCGAATTCCATGCTTGCTGCGAGGGCGTGCGCCGGAATATGGAACATTTGAAGGATATCCGCTAACCCGCTCATGTAAAAGAAAGGTATGGGCGGCCGCAGCGCTTATATCAAACATGCAAAAAAGTGGCTCCGGCCACTTTTTTGCGTTAGCGGCCTTCCGCTGCTGCAAGGCT
>OLGB01003076.1_pt1 | contig 16293 bp, 18 predicted proteins | sample 1605691 | NCBI WGS metagenome assembly OLGB01 (sample SAMEA3888925, study PRJEB22519) | human gut metagenome | biome: human gut; feature: human-associated habitat; material: faeces | place: Denmark | collected 2010 | reverse complement strand
AGATGATGGCGTTGGCCTCGGCGTGGACGCTGCGGCACAGCTCGTACCGCTCGCCCCGGGGCACCTTCTGGGCCTCCCGGGAGCAGTAGCCCATGTCCACGCAGTTGGCCCGGCCCCGGGGAGCGCCGTTGTAGCCGGTGGCAATGATCTCATCGTTCTTCACAATGATGGCGCCGTACACCCGCCGCAGGCAGGTAGCCCGCTCCAGAACGGTCTGGGCGATGTCCAGGTAGTAGTTCTCCTTGCTGATGCGGTTCATAGGCTTCCCCTCCGTCATGATGATCTGCCGGTCCGCCCGGCGGCCATTTTGTCAGGATTTATTGTAACATGGCCCCGGCCCCCAATGCAAGCAGACAGCCCTCCCAACGGAAGGGCTGCCGGGGAAATTTTCCCGCTTTTTCTCAGGGCTTCACACCCGCCCGGACGGCAATCATCTCCGCCGCCACGGAAATGGCGATCTCCGCCGGGGTCTCCGCCCCGATGGCAAGGCCGATGGGGGCGTGGACGCAGGCGTATTCCGCCTCGGTAAAGCCGGCGGCGAGCAGCTTGTCCCGGCAAAGTGCCAGCTTCTTCCGGGAGCCGATGCACCCGATGTACCGGGCGCCGCTGCGCAGAACCTGAGTGAGCACCTCGTAGTCCGCCTGGTGGCCCCGGGTCATGATGACCACGCAGTCGTCCGGCGTCACCGTGACGTGCCGGGACAACTCCAGGAAGCTGCCGCAGAGGGTCTGCTCCGCGCCGGGAAACAGGGCCGGGTCGGCAAACTCCGGCCGGTCGTCGTACACCACCGGGCGGAAGTCCAGCCCCGCCAGCACCGGCACCAGGGCCTGGGACACATGGCCGCCGCCGAAGATATAGGTCCGTCCGGCCTTCACCACCGGCACCGCGAACCACTGCCCGTCATAGACCGCCCGGGGACCCAGCAGGTCCGGCAAATTCTCCGGCGGGGCCTCCAGATGGCGTACCGCATCCCGCCCTGCGGTGCCCATGGCGGTGACGCGGCCGTCCTCGATCCGCCGCACCAGCCACAGGTCCGCACTGTGGGCGCAGGCCTCCTTCATCTCCCGCAGGACGGTGAGGACGGCCTCGTCCGCCGGGGACAGATACTGGAACTGGACCTCCACATCGCCGCCGCAGACCATGCCGAGACTGGCGGCCTCGCCCTGGATGAAGCGGAAGCGGCACAGGTCCTCCCCGCCAGCTTCCAGCAGGGCCGCGGCATGTTTCTGAGACTCGAACTCAGCGCTGCCGCCGCCCACGGTACCGACGGCGCGGCCATCGGGGAACACGGCCATCATGGCCCCGGCGCCCCGGGGGGTGGAGCCGCTGGCGCGGACCACGCTGACCAGCTCCACCGGCCGCCCAGCCTCCAGAGCGTGAAGGATCTCTCTGAAAAATTCCCGCATCTCAGCCAATGCCTCCCTTGATGGCGCCCATGACCAGAACGATCACCGTCACGCCGCAGAATGCGTATTTTGCCAGGGGGTAGAACCAGCTTCCCAGGGGCTTACGCCGGGCCAGGTTCACCTGGGACAGGCAGTCCGCCTTCCCCCAGACCCAGAAGAAGAACACGCCCGCCAGCAATGCCCCCACGGGGCAGGCGTAGATGGAGCACACGTCCATCCACGGGGACACGATCCCCTGGATGGCCAGGCTGGCCGCGAGGCCCACGGCACCCACCGCGCCCACGGCGGCCAGGCGGCTCAGGCGAAACTTCTCCTGGACCGTGGCGATGGGCGCTTCGAAGAGGTTGATGAGGGAGGTCATGCCGGCAAAGAGGGCCGCCACGAAAAATACCGCCATGATGACCGGCCCGCCGGGCATCTCCCGGAAGAGGTTGGGCAGGAAGATGAACAGGAGGCCCGGGCCGCTGCGGCTGAGGGTCTCCCCAGCGGTAGCCATGGCGGGGATGATGACCAGCGCCGCCAGCATGGCGGCCAGGGTGTCAAACAGGGCCACGGTCCGGGCGGAGGCGGGCACATCCGCCTCCCGGGACAGATACGATCCGTAGATCAGCGTGCCGTTGCCAGCCACGGACAGTGAGAAAAAGGCCTGGCCCAGGGCATAGACCCACACCATGGGGTCCAGCAGCCCCGCCGGGTCCATGAGGAACATATAGCGGTAGCCCGCCCCGGCGCCGGGCAGGGTGGAGATGTACACCGCAAGGCCCAGGAAGAGGCAGAAGAACAGGGGCATCATCACCTTATTGGCCTTCTCGATGCCCCCGCCGATCCCCAGGGCCATGATGACCATGGCGATCACCACCGCTGCGGTCTGCCAGAGGTTGTTGCCCCAGGCGGAGGCGGCGGAGGAGAAGGCCGCGTCGAAGGCCTCCACGCCCCGGTTTTCCAGCCAGGCGCCGGTCAGGGCGTCGGCGGCGTATTTCAGCAGCCAGCCCACCACCACGGAGTAGCCGATGGCCATGGCCAGGGAGCCCGCCACCGGCACCAGGCCCAGGGCCTCGCCCCAGCGGCGGCTGCCGGTGCGGCGCCGGGCCGCCTCGCCGAAGGCCACGATGGGCCCGCCCCCGGCCGCCCGGCCGAAGGCCATCTCCCCGATGACGCCGGTGGAGGCGATCAGGGCCACGAACAGAATATAGGGCAGCAGGAACACCGCCCCGTAGGCCGACACCCGGGAGGGGAACATCCAGATGTTCCCCATGCCCACGGCGGAGCCGATGCAGGCCAGCTTGAAGCCCCAGCGGGAGCGGAAGGCGTCCCGCCCGCCGGAGGTCGGATGGTTTTTCATGTCAGGTCCTCCCGTCGTCGTTGTGAGGGATACGGCCCAGCCGCCCCAGCTCCTGGCCCAGCAGGCGCACCGCCTCGTCCAGATAGAACTGCATGGGCTGGACCGGGCCCACCGCCAGGCGGATACCGCAGCGCTGGGAGGGCAGCAGGATCTTCGCCGCGGCGCTCTCCCCCACGGCCTCCGCCATCCGGGGCGTCACCTCTCCCAACAGTCCGTTGGGAATGGCGATCCCCACGGGGCCCAGGATCACGTCCGCCCGGGCGACGTTCACCGCCACGGCGTTCTCGCCGGTGGCGCCGTCGTCGGCCCCGGCCCGCAGCATGGCGGCGGTGGCCAGGGCGTTGGTGCCCAGGGCCCGGACCCGCAGGTCCGGCCAGGCCCGCTTCACGGCCTCCACCAGTCCCCGGCCCATGCCGCCTCCCTGGCCGTCCACCACAGCCACCAGCACGTCCCGCTCCCCCACGGTCATCCCTCCTCTTCTTGTTTCTCCCAGAATACCCATCTTCCCGGCCCTTGTCAAGGTGCGCCTTGACGGCGGCGGAACGGCACGGTATAATGAATTTCTACGGGGGATCTGAAGGTCCCCGCCCGGCGCCCAGGGCGCCGATCCTCTCTGTCCGCTCCGCCGGAGGCGGAGCCTGTTCAGCGATGCCAGAAGGCATACCCCGGCGGGGTATGCCCTTTTTTGTTTCGGAGGTGACGGCGATGGATCTTCCATCCTTCTTTCAGCAGCATCCCAGAGGCCTCCTGGCCCTCTCCGGCGGCGTGGACTCCGCCCTGCTGGCCTGGGCGGCGGGCAAATACGGCGCCGGCTGGAGGGCCTGCTTTGTCCAGACACCCTTCCAGCCCGCCCATGAGCGGGCAGACGCCGAGACCCTGGCGGACCTGTGCGGTCTGCCCCTGACGGTGCTGGAGGCGGACGTGCTGGCGGACCCGCAGGTGGCTGCCAACCCGCCCCGGCGGTGCTACTTCTGCAAGCGGGCCCTGTTCCGGGCCATCCTGGACCACGCGGCGGCAGAGGGCCTTCCCCTGGTGGCCGACGGCACCAACGCCTCCGACGACGCCGGCGACCGCCCCGGCATGGCGGCCCTGGCGGAGCTGGGAGTCCGGTCCCCCCTCCGGGAGTGCGGGCTGACCAAGGCCGACGTCCGGCGCCTGAGCCGGGAGGCGGGCCTCCCCCCCTGGGACAAGCCCGCCTATGCCTGCCTCGCCACTCGGGTCCCCGCCGGCACGCCCCTGACGGCGGCGGCGCTGAAGAAGGTGGAGCAGGGCGAGGCGGTGCTGGCGGCCCTGGGCTTCCGGGACTTCCGATTGCGGCAGCGGGGGGACGGCGCCCTGGTGCAGGTCACGGCCGCCCAGATGCCCCTGGCGCTGGAGCGGCGGGCGGAGATCCTGGCGGGTCTTGCGCCGCTGTTTGCCGCCGTCCATCTGGACCTCACGGCCCGAACGCCGTCGAATTGAAGGGAGTTGTCGCATATCATGTCCGAAAAGAATGATATCTTACACATTTTGCAGCAGGTCCAGGCCGGTGAACTGACCCCGGAGGGGGCGCTGCTGCGGCTGAAGCTGGCCCCCTTCCAGGACCTGGGCTACGCCAAGGTGGACCACCACCGCGCCCTGCGCCAGGGGTCCGCGGAGGTGATCTACGGCCAGTCCAAGACGCCGGAGCAGATCGCCGGGATCCTGGAGGCCATGGGCGGCCGGGGAGCGGAAAACGTCCTGGTGACCCGGATCGCCCCGGAGACGGCGGAGATCCTCCAGGCCCGGTTCCCCCTGCGCTACGATCCTCTGTCCCGTCTGGCGGTGGCCTTTCCCAAAGCGGTGACAGGCCGGGGCAGCGTGGTGGTGGCCACCGGCGGCACCAGCGACCTGCCTGTGGCGGAGGAGGCGGCCCTCACCGCCGAGGCCCTGGGCAGCGCCGTGACCCGGCTCTACGACGTGGGCGTGGCGGGGCTGCACCGGCTCCTTTCCAACCTGGAGCCTCTGATGAGCGCCCGGGCGGTGGTGGCTGTGGCGGGCATGGAGGGGGCCCTTGCCAGCGTAGTCGGGGGCCTGGTGGACTGCCCCGTCATCGCCGTGCCCACCAGCGTGGGCTACGGGGCCTCCTTCGGCGGGCTCAGCGCCCTGCTGTCCATGCTGAACGCCTGCGCCAGCGGCATCAGCGTGGTGAACATCGACAACGGCTTCGGCGCGGGATTTCTCGCCAGCCGCATCAATCTCATGGAGGGGATCCGGGAATGAAAACGCTGTATCTCGAGTGCAACATGGGCGCCGCAGGCGATATGCTGACGGCGGCCCTGTATGAGCTGCTGGACCGGCAGCAGAAGGAGGACTTCCTGCGCACCATGAACGGCCTCCTGCCCGGCGTGACCGTGGCGGCAGTCCCTGCCGTCACCTGCGGCATCGCCGGGACGCGGATGGAGGTGACGGTCCACGGCCAGGAGGAGGTCAGTCACGACCTGCCCCTGGGCGCCGCTCTAGCCGAGGTCCATGAGCACCCTCACGACCACGGCCACCCGCATGACCATGGCCATCCCCACGACCACGAGCACTCCCATGACCACGAGCATCCCCACGACCACGAGCATCCCCACGACCACGAGCACTCCCATGAGCACGAGCACTCCCATGAGCACGGCCACCATCACCACGCGGCTCCGGCGGACATCGACCGCATTCTGGACCATCTGCCGGTGCCGGAGGCGGTGCGGGAGAACGCCAAAGCCGTCTACCGCCGCATCGCCGACGCCGAGGCCGCGGCCCACGGCGTTCCGGTGACAGAGGTCCATTTCCACGAGGTGGGCGCCCTGGACGCGGTGGCGGACGTGACCGGCGTGTGCCTGGCGCTGCACCTGCTGGGCGCGGAGCGGATCACGGCCTCCCCGGTCCATGTGGGCAGCGGTCAGGTCCGCTGCGCCCACGGCATTATGCCGGTGCCCGCCCCCGCCACCGCCCACCTGCTGCGGGGCGTCCCCTGCTACGGCGGCGAGATCCGGGGAGAGCTGTGCACCCCCACCGGCGCGGCCCTGCTGGCCCACTTTGCCGCCTCCTTCGGCCCCCAGCCCCTGATGACCCTGGAGGCCACCGGCGTGGGCGTGGGCCGCAAGGAGTTCCCCGCCGCCAACTGCGTCCGCGCCCTGCTGGGCGAGAGCGGCCAGGCGGGCCGGGAGGAGATCACGGAGCTGGTCTGTCACATCGACGACTCCACGGCGGAGGCCCTGGCCTACGCCTGCGAGACCCTGATGGCCCAGGGGGCCCTGGACGTAACCACCGCCCCCATCGTCATGAAAAAGGGCCGTGCCGCCGCGGCGCTGACGGTGCTGTGCCGTCCCGCTGACGAGGAGCGCCTGGCCCGGGCCGTGCTGCGGGAGACCTCTACCCTGGGGGTCCGGGCCCGGCGGTGCGCCCGCTATGTGCTCACCCCCTCCTGCCGCACGGTGGAGACGGCTTTTGGCCCCATCGCCATAAAGCGGGGCGAGGGCTTCGGCATCTGTAAGGAAAAGCCGGAGTACGGCGACGCGGCAGCCGCCGCCCGGCGCTGCGGCGTCCCCTTTCAGACCGTGTGGGAGGCGGCGGTGAAGGCCGCGGCGGAACAGGAGGCGCCCCGTGGATAAGGCCATCTGGGACAAGTGCGCGGCCTTCCACGGCCATACCTGCCCGGGCCTGGCCCTGGGCGTGCGTCTGTGCGAGTACGTCCGGGACCGGCTGGGCTGGGGCTTCTCCCCCGACGAGGAGCTGGTGTGCATCGCCGAGACCGACGCCTGCCCGGTGGACGCTGTCCAGGTGCTGCTGGGCTGCACCTTCGGCAAGGGCAATCTCCTTTACACCCCCACCGGCAAGAGCGCCTACACCTTTTACAGCCGGGCCACGGGAAAGGGCGTCCGGGTGGTAGCCCTGCGCAATCAGTCGGACATGACCCGGGAGGAGCGGATGCGGTGGATCCTGGAGGCCCCGCTGGAGGACCTCTTCACCACCACGGCTCCCAGAGTCCCCCTGCCGGAAAAGGCCCGGCTCTTCCGCACCTGCACCTGCGCGATCTGCGGGGAGACCATGGCGGAGCACATGGCCCGTCTCCAGGACGGGAAGGTGGTGTGCCTGCACTGCTTCCGCCCCTATGACCGCTGACCCCCATCAAGGAAAGGAACCTGCATGAGACGACTGTTTTCTCTGCTTTTGACCCTGCTGGCCCTGGCGGGCCTCACCGCCTGCGGCGGCGGGGCTGGCGGCGGGGATGATCCCGCCGCGGATACCGCCGTCCGCACCGTGACGGACAGCTACGGCCGGACCGTGGAGATTCCGGAGACCGTGGAGACGGTGGTGTGCACCGGCTCCGGCGCGCTGCGGATGGTGTGCTATCTCCAGTGCACCGACCGCCTCGCCGGCGTGGAGGACACCGATAAAACCTACGGGACCTCCCCCCTCCGGGACTACGCCTACGTTTACCACGACCTTCTGGAGCACCTTCCCTCCATCGGCAAGGGCGGCGGCACCGCCAACACCGCCTATGTGGAGGAGCTCATCGCCCTCCAGCCGGACGTGATCCTCTCCGGCTACACCCAGGAGGCCCTGGAGGATCTCCAGGCCGCCACCGGCATCCCCTGCGTATCCGTCCGGGCCCAGAGCATCCACTTCATCGACGAGAGTTTCTACACCGCCATGACCGTGGCCGCCGAGGTGCTGGGGGCCCGGGAGCGGTGTGAGGCGGTTTTGGATTACATCGACGGCTGCAAGGCGGATCTGGCCGCCCGGACGGCGGACATTCCGGAATCGGACAAGCCCGCCTGCTACGCCGGGGCCGTCACCTTCTCCGGGGCCCACGGCTTCACCGGCACCTACTCCCGCTTCGGCCCCTTCCTGGCCATCGGCGCCCGGAACGTGGCCGACGAGGCGGACCAGGAGGGCTACTACGACGCCGACCCGGAGAAGCTCCTCACCTGGGACCCGGACGTGATCTTTCTGGACCCGGGCAGCCTGGAGCTGGTCAACGGGGAATACGACGCCAACCCCGGCTTCTTCGACGCTCTGACGGCGGTGCGGCAGGGACAGGTCTACGCCTGCGTGTCCTACAACAACTACTCCACCAACGTGGGCTATGCCCTGGCCGACGCCTACTACGCCGGGTCCGTCCTGTATCCGGAGCGGTTTGCCGACGTGGATATGGCGGAAACGACCGACGAGATCCTGGAATTCCTGCTGGGCCGGGGCTACTATGCCGAGATGGCGGCGGAGGGCCTGGGCTTTGGTCCCCTGGTGATCGGCCATGGGACGTGAGCGGACCATGCCGGCGGCATACGGCCGCCTCCTCCGGCGCAGATGGCTGACCCTGGCGGTGCTGGCGCTGCTGGTGGGGGCTCTGGTCCTGGTCTCCCTGACCACCGGTTCCTCCGCCCTGACGGCGGGCGATCTGCTGGAGGCCCTGCTGGGCCGGGGCACCGACCAGACCCGGGCCATCCTCTTCCGGGTGCGGCTGCCCCGGACGGCGGCGGCCGCCGTGGTGGGCGCCGCCCTGGCCCTGTCCGGCTGCGTGATGCAGTGCGTGCTCCGCAATCCCCTGGCCTCTGCCTCCACACTGGGGGTATCTCAGGGGGCGGCCTTCGGCGCGGCGGCGGCCATCATCGGCCTGGACGCCGGGGTCCAGAACGCCGCCAACGCTGCTTCCGCCGTCACCATCTCCTCCCCCGCCGCCGTGACGGTGTGCGCCTTTTTAGGCGGTATGGCCACCACGGTATTCGTGCTGGCACTGTCCCGGCTGCGGGGCGCCGCGCCCTCCTCCATGATCCTGGCGGGGGTGGCATTGAGCTCCCTGTTCACCGGCGGCACCACCCTGCTGCAATACTTTGCCGACGACGTCCAGGTAGCCACGGTGGTCTACTGGACCTTCGGGGACCTGGGCCGGCCCGGCTGGAGCGAGATCGGCCTCACCGCCGCCTGCACGGCGGCGGCCCTGCTCTTTTTCCTGTGGAACCGCTGGAACTACAACGCCCTCTCCGGCGGCGGAGACACCGCACGAAGCCTGGGCGTCAACGTGGGCGTCCTGACCTGCGCCAGCATGGCGCTGTGTACCCTCATCGCCGCCGTCAGCGTGGCCTTCGTGGGGGTGGTCAGCTTTGTGGGGCTGGTGGCGCCCCACATGCTGCGCCGCTTCACCGGCGCCGACCACCGCTTTCTGATCCCCGCCTCCGCCCTGGGCGGCGCGGCGCTGCTGCTGCTGGGCGATCTGGCGGCCAGGGAGCTGCTGTCTCCGGCGGTGCTGCCCATCGGGGCCATCACCTCCTTTTTGGGGGCGCCTATGTTTCTCTATCTGCTGTTTCGAAGGGGGGACCGCCTGTGCTGAATGTGGAATGTCTCTCCTTCTCCTATCCCTGCGGGCGGGAGATCCTGCGGGACATCTCTTTTTCCGTGGAACCGGGCTCCTTTCTGGCGGTCCTGGGCAACAACGGTGCCGGAAAGTCCACCCTGCTCAAATGCCTGGGCGGCATCCTGCGCCCCAGAGCCGGGCGGGCAATGCTGGACGGTACGGACCTCACGGCCCTCTCCCCCGGCGCGCTGGCCCGGCAGGCGGCCTTCGTGGCCCAGGAGAACACCGCCGCGGCGCTGACGGTTTACGATACGGTGCTGCTGGGCCGCAAGCCCTATCTGCGCTGGGGCGTTTCCGGTGAGGACCGGCGGGCGGTGGAGGCCGTCCTGCGCCGCCTGGACCTGGAGACGCTGGCGGACCGGGAGCTTGACCGACTCTCCGGTGGCGAGCGGCAGAAGGTGCTGCTGGGCCGGGCCCTGGCCCAGCGGCCGAAGCTCCTGCTGCTGGACGAGCCCACCAGCAATCTGGACCTGCGCAACCAGTACGAGGTGCTGGATCTGGTGCGCCGGATCTGCCGGGAGGAACGGCTCACCGCCGTGGCGGTGCTCCACGACCTCACCCAGGCGCTGCGCTTCTGCGACCGCTTTTTGCTGCTCCGGGGCGGCGCCGTCCACGCCGCCGGGGACGCCTCCGTGGTGACGCCGGAGGCCCTGGCCGCGGTCTACGGAGTGGAGGCCGCCGTGACCCATGCCGCCGGAGAGCCGGCGGTGGTGGTCCGGGGCATCCGCCGGAACTGAGCGCTCTCTCCCCTGCCGGAGCCTGGCCGGGGAGAGAATTTTCATTTTTTTGAAGAAATCCGGGACGCTGTCTCGTATGATAAACGACGGAGCAAGAGAGGAGGCGGCGGCGCGGCGTGGCAGTCATGACAAGTGAGAGCTTTTCCCAGCTGGTACGGCAGTACGAGCGGCTGGTGTACACCATCTGCTTCCAGCTGGTCCGGGACGGCGCCGCGGCAGAGGATCTGACCCAGGAGACCTTCCTCTCCGCCTATCTTCACCGGGACACCATCCCTGCCGGCTACGAACGGCAGTGGCTGGGGCGGGTGGCGGCCAACAAGGCCAAGGACCACCTGCAAAGCGCCTGGAGCCGCCGCACGGTGCTGCCGGGGGAGGAGGAGCTTCCCCCGGGCCTGTCTCCCCCGGCGGAGGAGATCGCCCTGAGCCGGGCCTCCGCCGGAGAGATCGCGGATCTGGTGACGGCCCTGCGGGAGCCCTACCGCTCCGTGTGCAGGCTGTGCCTGCTGAAGGAGCGGACGCCGGAGGAGGCGGCCCTGGCCCTGGGCCGGCCGGTGAAAACCATTCATACACAGCTCTCCCGGGGCAAACGGCTGCTGCGGGAGGAATTGGAAAGGAGGCGGCGGAATGGAGATCTTTGACAGGCACGGACATCTGACGGATCAAGCCCTGGAGGCACTGACCGGCGGAGCTCCGCTGGACGAACTCCACCGGCTGGAAATCGCAGAGCACCTGGCCTTCTGCGACCGGTGCCTCCAGCGCTATACGGAGCGTCTGACCGATGAGACCCTGCTGGCCCCCACCCCGGCCTGCCGGGAGGGCCTGGGCCGCCGCATCCGGCGGCGGGTGATCCGGCTGGTCACCAGCCGCTACGCCACAGCGGCCGCCGCCGTGGCCCTGGCGCTGACGCTGCTGTGGGGCGGCATAAGCCCGGAGCGGCAGGACCGGTCCCGCCCCCTGGCGGAGGCGGGTACCGCCATGACGGAGTGGGCCGCCGCCTGGCCCCAAAATTTTCAGGACGCCTTTTCCGGCCTGGCCGGATGGTTCGACTCGCTCGGCGGTGAGCCGGGCACCACACAAGGAGGAACCCACCCATGAAACAACCACACGGATTTTTGCTCTTTCTCACCTCTTGCCTGTGCGGCTGCGGCCAGATGTACCAGGGGTACATGAAGCGAGGCCTCTCTCTGCTGCTGGGCGTTTTTACCCTGATCGCCGCGGCGGGCTTTCTGAGGCTGGGGCCCCTGGCCTTCTTCGCGCCGGTGATCTGGCTGTATGCCTTCTTTGACAGCTACAACCTCCGCCGCCAGATCGACCAGGGCACCGCGCCGGAGGACGCCTACCTCTTCGGCCTGTCGGATATGGATGCCCGCCAGATGACCGCCCTGCTGCAAAAGCGCCACAGCGTCATCGGCTGGGCACTGGTGATCGTGGGCATGTATCTGCTCTACGACACGCTGATCCGCCGTCTGGGCGGGATCCTCTGGGACTGGCTGTACTACTTCCTGTGCTACGACCTGCCCCGGGTGGTGATGACGGTGCTGGTGATCGCGCTGGGTCTGTGGTTCATCCGGGGCCCCAAGGTCCGGGCCGTGCCGGAGGACGACATCCCGCCCTTCACCCCGCCGGTCTCCGGGGGAGCAGAGCCGTCAGAGTCCGCCCCGGAGCCGGAGGCGGCGGAGCCTTTGGAAACGGAACAATCTGCGGAGTCGGAGAACGAGGAGGATATCCATGGAGAACCGTGAGCAGACACCGATGCGTCCTTCCCGGCGGGTGGGCACCTTCACCTTCGGCGTGACCCTGGTGATTTTCGGCCTTTGGATGCTGGCCTCCCTCCTGCTGCCGGAGGCGGACCTGCTGTGGCTTTTGAAGCTGAGCCCCCTGGTGCTGGTGCTGCTGGGCGCAGAGGTGCTGCTGGCGGCCCGGAACAGCAGCACCGTCAAATACGACTGGGTGGGGATGCTGCTATGCACCGTGATCGTCCTCACCGCCCTGTCGCTGTTCGCCGGCGCCTGGTGGGTGATGCATATGCCGGAGGGCGTATTGGGCGCCGCGGCCTGGACCATGTGATCCGCCGCGGAGATCCGCGGGTCTGTCCCGAAACCCCTCTGCTCCGGGCAGAGGGCACCGGCCCGGCAGAGGCAGGGTTCGGAGGCGGCCCTGCGTCCCCTTCCCGCTTTCATCTCCCGCCAGCAGGCGATGCTGAGAGCCCGACTCCCGTGGGGAGTCGGGCTCTTTTTCGAAGGGCCGGCCTTTGCACCTCCGGTTTTTTTGGTTTTCTTTTTCCGCCCGGTCCGGTATAATGGGAGCGATCTACATACCACACAAGGGAGGCCCTCTCATGGCGGATACCTTTTCCATGCGGCCCATTGCCCGCATCCACAGCGAATTCGGCTCCAAGTTCGGCGTGCCCCGGCAGAGCGGTCTGGTGGAGGCCCTCTCCGCCACCGTGGTCTTTGAGCCGGAGTTCCGCAATCCCGACGCCCTGCGGGGCCTGGAGGGCTTTTCCCACATCTGGCTGATCTGGGCCTTTGACCAGTCCCTCCGGCAGGGCTGGTCCCCCACCGTGCGGCCGCCGCGGCTGGGCGGCAACGCCAGAATGGGCGTATTCGCCACCCGCTCCCCCTTCCGGCCCAATCCCATCGGCCTTTCCTGCGTGGCGCTGGAGGCCGTGGAGACCACGGCCCATGACGGCACGGTGCTGCGCGTCCGGGGTGCGGACCTGATGGACGGGACCCCCATTCTGGACATCAAGCCCTACCTCCCCTACGGGGACTGCCGTCCGGAGGCCACCGGCGGCTTTGCCAGCGCCCCGGCGGCGCCGACGCTGACGGTGGACATCCCGCCCCATCTGCTGGAGCGGGTGCCGCCGGAGCGGCGGGAGGCCCTGACCGGTGTACTGGCCCTGGACCCCCGGCCCCACTACCAGGACGACCCGGAGCGGGTCTATGGCTTCGTGTTCGCCGGGCTGGAGGTCCGCTTCTCTGTGGCGGGCGACCGCCTGACGGTGCGAGAGATCGGTCCCGCGGCCCCTTAAACCCATCAGAAAAAACGGCCGTCCCATACGGGACGGCCGTTTTGCTTGTTCTCCGCAGAGCACTCAGGCAGCCAGCAGGCCGGGCAGCCAGGTGACCACAGGCGGGAAGACCGCGCACAGGGCGGTCACAATGCAGATGATGATGATAAAGGGAATGACGCCCTTGTAGACCTCCTGGATCTTGATGTTGTCCGGCAGGATGCCCTTGACATAGAACAGAGCGAAGCCGAAGGGCGGGGTCATGAAGCAGGTCTGCAGCAGCGTGGCGCTGACGGCCACCAGCCACAGGCGGTCGAAGCCGAACTGATCCATAATGGGCAGGAAGATGGGGAACACGATCATGACGATGCCCAGCCAGTCGATGAACATGCCCAGGATGAACATGATGATCATCATGATGGCAAAGGCGCCCCACTTGCCGATGCCCATGCCCAGCACCCAGTTGGAGATGATCTGGTCGCCGTCCAGAGACATGAACACGCCGGTGAAGGCGGCCGCGCCGAAGAGGATGATGAACACCATGGCGGTGGTCTTGGCGGTATCCATCAGGGACTCATAGAGCATCTTCCAGCTGAACTGCTTGTAGCAGATGGCCAGGATCAGGGCGAAGAAGGCGCCCACACCGGCAGCCTCCGTGGGGGTGGCAATGCCGCCGAAGATGGAGCCCAGCACGGCGATGATCAGCAGCAGCGGGGGGACCAGGTTCACCAGGGAGCCGGTGATGCGCTTCCGCAGGGGCATCTCCGCCAGCTCCTCAGCGCTCATGGCCGGGCCCCAGTCGGGGTGGATATGGCAGACCACCATCAGATAGATGATGTAGCACAGAGACAGGCACAGGCCGGGAACGATGGCGGCAAAGAAGATCTTGCCGACGGAGACCTCCGCGTAGGAGCCCATGGACACCAGCATGATGGAGGGCGGGATCAGAATGCCCAGAGAGCCGCCGGCGCACACCATGCCGCAGGCCAGAGAGGGCTTGTAGCCGCTGCGCAGCAGCACGGGCAGGGACAGCATGCCCATGGTGACCACGGAGGCGCCCACGATACCGGTGGTGGCGGCGAACACAGTGGAAACCAGGATCACGGCCAGGCCCAGGCCGCCCTTCAGGGGGCCCAGCAGGTAACGGATGGACTCGAACAGGCCGTCCGCCACCTTGGAGTAGGTCAGGAAATTGGCCATCAGCACGAACATGGGGATAGCCACCATGGAGTAGCTTTGCATCTGGTCATAGATCTTGGTCATGGCGATGGTGACGCCGGGATCACCCCAGGCCAGCCAGCCAACCAGCACGCCAACGCCGCCCAGAACGAAGGCCAGCTCCTGGCCCAGGACCAGGCCCACCAGCATCAAACCGAACAGCAGCGCGATCATGACAACGGCCAGGTCGCTGGCCACGATTCCGGAGGAGGCTACAAGCCCCTGTAAATAATCCATCAAAGCAGTCATTTCTGCGCCTCCTTCCCATCCTTGGGCAGTTTCTTAGCGGTGACATCCTCGATGATGCCGCGCACCTGCTTGAGGATCTCGGAAACAGACTGGACAGCCAGCAGCAGCAGGCCGAAGAACAGGCAGAACTTCACAGGCCAGGTAGGCGCGGCCCACACAGAGTAGGTCTGCTCGCCGGTGGTATAGGCCTTCAGGAAGAAGTTCCAGCTCACGGGCAGCATGGACACCACGAAGGGTACCAGGAAGATCAGATAGGTGACCGTGTGGAGGATGTGCTGGGCCAGCATGGGCAGCTGGGCAAACAGCACGTCCACCGCCACGAAGGCCTTCTTCTGAAAGCCGTAGGCGCAGATCAGGATGATATAGCTGGCAAACAGCATAACGATCAGATCCTGGGTCCAGATCTGGGGGCTGTTGAAGATGCGCCGCAGCACGACCTCACACAAAATGACGCCCAGAATGCCCAGAACCAGCAGGGAAAACACCTTGCCAAGGATGTCGTTCACCTTGTCGATGACCCCGCAGATAGCATCGATTACTTTCATTTTTACACCTCTCTCAAGATTTTCTCTTTTTCAAGAGGCGCTTTACGCTTCGCGGTTGAAGCCGAAGCCGTAGTCACCGGTCCAGTCGCGATAGTTGTCGGCGGTCGCACGATACGCCTGCATGGAATCATAGACCATCTTGAAATTGGGGTTGATCTCGCACTCCTCCAGATAGGTCTCCAGGCAGGTCTGACGGATCAGTTCCATGTCCTCGTCGGACAGGTGGGTGACGGTGATGCCCTGCTCGTCGATCATCTGGTTGGTGACGGTCATGTCGTTGTAGATGTAGCGGGACAGCTGCTCGCCGCAGCACAGGCGGGCCGCGGTCTCAAAGGCCACCTGATACTCCTCGGGCAGCTTGTTCCAGGCGTCCAGGTTGACCATGACGCCGTTGACACCGGCGGACTGATACCAGGCGGGAGCGCACCAGTAGGGAGCGACCTCCTGCAGCTTCAGGGAGTCGTCTGCCTTGGGGCCGGAGAACTCGCCGCCGTCGATCACGCCGCGCTGCAGGGACTCATACAGCTCGGAAGCGGCCACAGTGGTGATGTTGATGCCCAGCTTCTGAGCCGCCTTGCCGGCCATGACGCCGCCCAGACGGATCTTCATGTGCTGCATATCCTCAATGGAGGTAATGGGCTTCACGGAGCGGATGCCGGACTCAGAGGGGTTGGTGACCAGTGGGAAGTACTCCATGTTGTACTGGCCGTACATCTCCTTGTAGCACTCCATACCGCCGGCCTCATAGATCCAGGTGTAGTAATCCAGCGCGGTGAAGTCGTCCATGATGGTGGACAGCAGCTCGAAAGCGGTGTCCTTGCCGGACCAGTAGCCGCCCCAGTCGCCGCCGCACTCGATGGTGCCCTGGCTGACATAGTCGAACAGCTGGCTGGCGGAGCACAGCTCGCCGTCGGCGTAGTTGGTGACCGTGAAGCGGCCGCCGGTCAGCTGGCTGAGGATCTCGCTGAACCGCTGATCCACGGTGAAGTGGACATTGCCGGCGCCCCAGGTGGAACCCATCTTCCAGGTGACCACCGGCAGGTCGCTGTTGCCGCCGGAGACGGCGTTGGCGTTGGCCTGGTCCATGACCCCGCTGTCAGCGGTTCCGCAGCCGCTTAACAGGCCCAGGGACATTGCGGCCGCCATCAGCAGCGCAAAAATTTTCTTCTTCATGTGTTTTTTCTCCCTTCCAAAATAGCTTGCTGTTTATCAATCAGGCAAACCCGGTCCATCAGACAAAATTTGCCGTGATTTTTTTAACAAGTCAGCCCGCAACGGAGGCCCGGCGTTTCTTCTGGAAACGCCGGGCCTCCGGCTGTTGTTTTTCGCTCAGCTCTGCGTTGCAGAGCAGCGGATTTACCGGCAGTACCTTACTTGGCAGCCTTGGCGGCCTTGATGGCCTCGATCAGCATGGGAGTGACCTTG
>OLGB01003073.1_pt1 | contig 16309 bp, 12 predicted proteins | sample 1605691 | NCBI WGS metagenome assembly OLGB01 (sample SAMEA3888925, study PRJEB22519) | human gut metagenome | biome: human gut; feature: human-associated habitat; material: faeces | place: Denmark | collected 2010 | reverse complement strand
CCACAATGAGGGCCACACCGTGGTCCTCATCACCCACGACAATTCCATTGCCGTGCAGGCGGAACGCATCATCCGGCTGGAAGATGGGCGTGTCGTCTACGACGGCGACTCCCACGCCCCGGAGGCGGTCGTTCAGCCCACCCTGCTGCCGGAGCAGGAATCCCAGACCGAGGAGGCACAGGCATGATCATTGAAACTTTCCGGCAGGCCATCCAGAACGTCTGGAGCAACAAGCTCCGCACGTTCCTGACCATGCTGGGCATCATCATCGGCGTCATGGCGGTCATCGTCATCGTGGGCCTGGGCAACGGCATGACCAAGAGTATGCGGGACAGCTTTTCGGCCATGGGCACCAACACCCTGTCTGTCAGCATCTGGGGCTACGGCTCCCGCACCGCCTCGGTGGATGACGTGTATAACATCGTGAAGAAAAACCCCGACCTGTTGGAGTCCATCTCCCCGCAGATCGATTTCAGCAGCAACACGCCCAAGGTGGGCACCACCACCTACCGTTACACCAACCTGTACGGCGTGGACGAAGACTATACCGAGATGAAAAACTACACCCTGGCCAAGGGCCGCAACCTGCAGTACATGGACATGAAAGACGACAAGCAGGTCTGCGTCATCGGCGATTACATCAACCGCACCGCCTTTGGCGGCAACGGTATGGGCAAAACCATCAAGCTTGGCCCCTACAAATTCCGCATCGTGGGTGTGCTGAACGCCAAGATCAGCGACCCCACCATGCAGCAGGGCAATGACGATGACTGCATCTACCTGCCCTATACCACCGCCATGCGTCTGTCGCAGAAAAGCACCGCGGATTCGTACATCTGCATCATGGTGGACGAGAATCAGGCCAACGAGGCCAAGGCTGCCATGGAAAACGGACTGTATAATCTCTTCAAGAGTGACAATGCGTATTACGTTTACTCGGCCAGTGAGTGGCTGGAAGAGATGAACAAGATGATCAACATGGTCATCGTCATCCTCACGGGTATTGCTAGCATCTCGCTGCTGGTGGGTGGCATCGGCATCATGAACATCATGCTGGTGTCGGTCACGGAGCGGACGAAAGAGATCGGCATCCGCAAGGCCATGGGCGCCAAGGAACGGGTCATCCTGGCCCAGTTCGTCACCGAGGCCGCTACCACTTCCGCTCTGGGCGGCGCTCTGGGCATCGTGCTGGGGTATATCGTCAGCATGGCTGCCAACCGGGTGCTGCCCATGTTCACCGACGGAATGGATATCACGGTGAGCCCCTCGTTCGACTCCATCGTGGTGGCGTTCGGCATTTCGGCGGGCATCGGCGTGCTGTTCGGCTACCTGCCGGCCAAGCGTGCCGCCAAGCTCAACCCCATCGACGCCCTGCGGTATGATTAAAAGGAGAAGATAAGCCATGAAAAAACGAATCCTTGCATTGCTGCTGGCGGTGTGCATTGCAGCCTCCATGCTGGTGCTCCCGGCTTCGGCGGCTGCCACCAACAACACCGCGGTCCAGATGGCCATTACCCTGGGGGCCATGGATACCGACCAGACCGGGGCCCTGAACGCCGTGGTCACCCGTGGTGCCTTTGCCCGGATGCTTACCTCGTTCTCCACATTCCGGGAGAGCGTGGGTGCACAGGGCACGGTGGGCACCCTCTATACCGACGTGCCCGGCACTTCGCCCTGGGCCCCTTACATCCGTATTGCGGTGCAGCAGGGCTGGATGAACGGCTACACGGACGGCAGCTACCGCCCGGACAACGCTGTCACGCTGGAGGAGGCCTGCACGGCGGTCCTCAAGCTGATGGGCTATAAGATGACCGAGCTGAACGGCGCGTTCCCCAACGCGCAGCTCAACAAGGCCAGCGAGATCGGCCTGCGCACCGGACTGGACCGTAAGCAGGGCGAGGCCATGAATTATGAGGACGCCGCGGTCCTGCTCTACAACGCCCTCACGGCCAACACGGCTTCGGGCGGCGCTTACGGCACCACTCTGGGCTTTACCGTTTCCAACGGCCAGGTGGATGCCTCCACTGTCCTGCTCAGCAGTCTGCAGGGCCCCTTTATCTACGGCGAGGGGGCACAGGTACCCTTTACCCCGGTAGCCGTCTACCGCAACGATAAAGTTTCCCCCTCGGGCGAGCTGAACCAGTACGACGTGTACTATTACAGCGAGAGCCTGCGCACGGTCTGGGTCTACACCCGCCGCGCGGCCGGCCGCATCACGGCAGTATCTCCCTCGGCCAGCGCGCCCACCTCGGTCACCGTGGCGGGCAGTACCTACACGCTGGGCAGCACGGCGGTGGCCTCGCAGGTGTCCTCCCTCAACGGCGGCGGTGTGGGCCAGGTGGTCACCCTGCTGCTGGGCATGAACAATGAGGTGGCCGGCATCGTCACCGGTGAAGAGGCTGACAGCGTCTTCTATGGCGTTGTCCAGTCCGCCTCCCGCAACCTGATTGAAGAGGACAACGGGGCCGATGTGCTCCAGAAAGTCTCGGTCATGTGCACGGACGGTATCGTCCGGAGCGTCAACGTGGACAAAAGCCTCAATTTTCCCACCGGTTGGCTGGTAGAAATCAGCGTGGACGGTGCCAACGGAGAGAACGTGAAAAAAATCAGCAGCCGGTCCGTCAGCGGCACTGTGAACGCGGACGCCACCGCTCTGGGCGACGCTGCCTTGGCTGACGATGTGGAAATTATGGATACAACGTCAGGAGGTGCGGCTGGGGCGATTCGTCCCAGCCGCCTATCGGGGGTAACGCTCTCGGGCTCTGACGTCCGCTACTACACCACCAATGAAAACGGCCAGATCGACCGCCTCATCCTCAACGATGTCACGGGCGATCTGTGGAACTACGGCGTGCTGGACGATGTGAAGAATCTGGCCGCCAACTACAGCAGCATCAAAACGCTGGTGACCACCGATTCTTCGGGCAACACGACCACCAAGACCACCGTGGATGAGGTGAAAAATCTGCTGGTGCCCACCACGAGCGAGATTTTGTGGGGCGTCATCAGCGGCGATATCCTCAGCACGGCATGGAATCGCCTGACGGGCAACACCGCGGGCCTGCTGGGCATTGGCTTCCGGCAGATCGGTGCCATTACCGGGGCTCCGCTGAGCAACATCTTCAACTTCATCGGCGGCGGTGCCAACTACATCTGCTATATCAATGGCCAGCAGGCCAGCCTGACCACCTCCATCAAGTACCCGGTGCTGGCGGGCGGTATTGCCGTCAGCCAGGAGGCGTCTGGCTCGGTCAAATCCATGATGCAGCTCATGCCCATGAAGATCGATCAGGTGGGCGCTGCCTCCGTCCTCTCGGGCGACAAGCGCTATGAGATGGCCGACGACACGCAGGTCTACCTGTGGTACAAGGGCCAGTATTACGCCACCAAGCTGGCATACGTCAACTCGGATGATTACTACCTGACCGGCTGGTACGATAACTTTGGCTGCACGGCGGGCAAGAAAGTCCGCGTCATCATCGCAGTCAAGAAAGACTGATGCCGGGGGATTGCGCGGCCCCGTGCTGGCTGCTGCGGCAGGCCCGGCAGCTGCTGTATCCCCGCCGCTGCCCTTTCTGCCGCCGGGTGCTGGGCTTTGTGCCAACCTGCCCGGAATGCGCGGAACGGCTGGAACCGCTCCGCCGGATGCCCATGCGGCTCAAGGAAAGTGAGCACTATCTGGGGACCCTGAGCGGGGCCGCGGCACCCTACCGCTACACGGGCTGTGTCCGCAGTGCGGTGCTGCGGGCCAAGTACCAGGGCGAGCCGTGGACGGCCGTGGAGCTGGGCGTCGAGATGGCCCGGCTGCTCTTTGGCAGCGAGATCCTCATGCGCGGCGCGGAGCCCACACCCCAGCGGGTGGAGGGCCTGAGCCTTGGCTATGACGCCATCGTCCCGGTGCCGGCCTCCAGCAAAAAACGCGGCTATAATGTGCCGGAGCGGATGGCCCGGCCGCTGGCAAAGGCGGTGGGCGTCCCGCTGGCCGCCAACGCCCTCGGCCGTGCCCGCACTGGCCGTCATCAGGCCGGGCTCTCGCTGGACGAGCGCCTGGTCAACGTGGCAGGCGCGTTCCGGGTGCTGGAACCGGACAACGTGGACGGGAAGCGGGTGCTGCTGGTGGATGATGTCATCACCACCGGAGCCACGGCAGCCGCCTGTGCGCAGGCTTTGCTGGATGCCGGGGCCCAAAGCGTGTTCGCCGTGGCGCTGGCTACCGTGGAATTTGACGCACTACCGTCCCGCAGCCAGCCCATTGCGGAAACGGCGGAGGAAGACGAAAAAGAAATCGAAAAAACTTGAAAAAAGCGCTTGACAAAACACCCTGCATCGGGTATACTAATTGAGCTGTGAGCGATAAGCCACATGCAATATCCGGGTGTAGCGCAGTTTTGGTAGCGCGCTTGAATGGGGTTCAAGAGGCCGTGAGTTCGATTCTCGCCACTCGGACCAAAAATCCAACGATTTCACGTTAGGAATCGTTGGATTTTTTTGTTTATAGGCTGGCCTCATTTGGTTTTGACCACAATAAAAGACTTCTTGAATTCCTCATATTTGTAAATAGGGCAGCAAAAAGCCGCTCACCGTGTAGGTTTCCAGCATGGTGAGCGGCTTTACGATTGCTTCGATTCATTTTCTTCTGTTTTGCGCCGCGCCAGGGCTGACACGCCTCCAAACAGCTCAGATTTCCTCCCTATTTTTCATGCAAATTATTGCAGGAAATCCAGAATTAGCTTGAAACGCTTTTCACACGATGATAAAATAGTAACAATGCCTTTTATAGAAGAATCCGCACAAAATCAGTGTGGACAGGCCGCGAGCATGGGGATTCCTGTGGGGTGTGTAAGAATAGCCAAACTGTGAGGAAGGTATTATTGTATGATGAAGAAAATCTCCCGCCGCTCGTTTTTGCAGGCTTGCAGTATTGCTGCCGCCACGGCAGCGCTGACCGCCTGCAGCGGCGGAAAGGCTGAAACAGATAAAAAAGACGATGCGCACGAGGCCGTCACCTTTATGGCACCTTATAAAGAGGTAGAAGCCTTTATTGAGCAGGTACACAGCGTTTACCCGGAAGTGAACATCGAGGTCGTGCCCTACAGCGGCGATAACACCACCACCTGTTTGCAGAATATGTTTGCGGCGGGCGACCTGCCGGACGTCTGCACCTTGACCTACTACGACCCCCGGATCGATCTGGTCTCCAACAAACTGCTGGACCTTTCCGGCTACGATTTTACGGATAACTATGTGGAGTCCCGTCTGCAGGACGTGTTCGACAACGGTGCCATCTACCTGCTGCCCTCGACCTACAACTGCTACGGCATCACCTACAACAAGACCCTGCTGAAGAAATACGGCTGGGAACTGCCCAATTCTTTCGCTGAACTGGAAGTGCTGGCTGCAAAGGCCAAGGAAGCCGGGGTCGATCTCTGCCTGTCACAGATCCAGTATCCGGGCTACGGTTTCCAGTATCTGTGCAACATTGCAGATGCCGATTTCCTTGGCACACTGGACGGCAGACTGTGGCAGAAAGATTATCTGTCCGGAAAGGCGAACGTCAGCAACACCCCCGGCATGATGCAGGCGATGGCATACGTCCAGAAATGGAAGGACATCGGGATGCTGAACGGCTCTGGCGATGCTCTTGACGACAATGTGACCCGGCAGAGGATGGCCGAGGGCAACACCCTGTTTCTGATGGGCGGCACCAACGGCATCGTGGAGGCAGACAACAACGCCGATCAATTCGGCCTGATGCCGTTTCTCTCGGAGGACGGCACCCAGAACGTTTTTGTGCTGAATGTGAACCGTTTCTACGGTCTGAATAAAAAGCTGAAACAGAACCCCCAGAAGCTGGAAGATGCGCTCAAGGTGATGCGTGTGCTTTCCACCGTTGCAGGCACCAGCGCTCTGCAGCCCGCAACGGCGCTGAAAAGCAGCCTGTTGCCCTTCAAGGGTGCAAAGGCAGACGGCACCTATTACGCCGATGTTGCCGATGCCCTGAATGCAGGCAATACCGCGCCCTTTATCTATTCCGGCTGGGAAAACACCATCGTGACCACCGGCCTTAAAATGCTGGACTTCATCAAGGGCAATGCTACTATGGAGGATGTCATCCGTCAGCTGGACGAGGATCAGGACAGTGTGGTGAACAACACCCCGGATGTCATCACTACCGTTACGGAGGAGCTTTCGCAGCAGGACTGCGCCATGCTGGTGGGCCGCTGCTTTGCACAGGCTACCGGCAGCGACCTTGCGCTGGTCTCGCTGAGCACCTGGATCCCCGGCAACCCGCCCGAACAGAACCACCACGGCGTAGCCGCCAAGCTGTACGCCAAGGGCATTACGGATTACGACCTTTCGGCTATCCTGCCCACCGGCTGGAACCGCACCATCCAGACCGTTGCCCTGACCGGGCAGCAGATCAGCGAACTGCTGGCTTCTGGTTACGATGCCTACGGCAACGGCAAGGGCTACCCCTATGTGCTGGTAAGCCCAGTGCAGCCGGAGGCGGGCAAGACCTATCAGGTTGCCATCTGCGGTGTGAGCGACCAGCTGGCTGCCGAAGCAACGGTGACAGACAGCGGCGTGGTGGGCATGGATGCCGCAAAAACTTTCTTTGGTGCTTACACCACCATCAGCCGGGCAGACACCGCATGGAGTTGAATCAAACGGACAGGAGATACTGGATGTGAACAACAAAATCTATAAAAAGCTGTTTGTGGGCTTCGGCTTTGTCAGCATCGTGTTGATCCTGACCCTTTTTGTCATGAGCCAGACCTACATCCAGAACCTTGTCTACCACGAGCGGCTGAGCCAGATGGAAGAGGTCACCCACCAGATGTTCCGCAATCTGGAGGATGTCATCGACACCCACTGGGACGAGGTGGATGTGCAGTGCAATTATTTGTACTACACCCCGCTAAAGACCGATACCGATCTCTACCGCTATCTGAAAAAGCTGTCGGAGCTTTCCAATTACCATGAAGAACAGGTCGAATTGATTGCAGTGGACTCTGCCGGACATTATTATACCGAGCATGGCCGCATGGGGCTGCTGCGGGGAATGAACTATCTGGAAAGCGCACCGCAGCGAGTCAGCTACGTTGCCAACTCGCTGACCGTGGATGATTCCCGGATGGTGTTCCTGAACCAGCTCTCCACCCCCATCACACTGCAAAGCGAGATCGGCGAGATCACCCTGCGCTACTTCGGCACCTCCCAGAGCATGACCCAGCTGAACGATTATTTCCGCTGCGACGCCTACGAAAATAACAACAGCGTCTATGTGCTGGACAACGATGGCTTCAAGCTGTTCAACGCCAATGATACCGAGCTGCTGAAAGGGCACAACGTATACACCGTGCTCTCCCAGATGTCCTATCTGCACGGTTCTTCCTTTGCAGCAGCAAAGGAGCGGTTTGCCCGCACAGGCTCCTGTTATTCCAACGCCGTGCTGGACGAGACTGAGTATTTCTACGCTCTGAAGCAGATGGAAAACGCCCAGTGGACGCTGGCGTTCCTTGTTCCGGCGGAATATGTGGCCGTGAATACGCAGAAGCTGGTCAGTCTCGTCACGGCCAGCATGATAGTCTTTGCCGTGGTGTTCTCGATCACGGTAGTCATTGCTGGCTGGTTCCTCCTGCGGGAAAAGCAGCAGCGGGAGCTGCGGGCTGAAAAAGAGACGAACCTCCGTCTGGAACAATACAACATCCAGCTGACGCAGGCAAACGACGAGATGCGGCGGGCGCAGGATGCTGCCGCAGAGGCGCTGCAATCCGCCGAGCGTGCCAGCAAAGCCAAGACGGACTTCCTTTCCAACATGAGCCACGACATTCGCACCCCCATGAACGCCATCATCGGCATCACCACCCTGATGAAAAACGAGCTGCACCAGCCGGAAAAGCTGGCCGAGCATCTGGGCAAGCTGGAAAGCTCCGGCCAGCTGCTGCTGGGCATCATCAACAATATTCTGGATATGAGCCGCATCGAGAGCGGCAAGACTACCCTGAATGTGGAAAAGATGAATCTGCCCCAACAGATCCGCCAGCTGGACAGCATCATCCGCCAGCAGGCAGGCCAGAGCCGCCAGACCTTTACGGTAAGCACCCATCTGCAGCACGAAAACGTGCTGGCCGACCCCAACCGCCTGAATCAGGTGCTGATGAACATCCTCTCCAACGCGGTCAAGTATACGCCCAACGGCGGACACATCCGATTTGAGGTGGAAGAGCTGCCCCGGAACGAGCACTACGCCCGGTACCGCTTTGTGGTGCAGGATGACGGCATCGGCATGAGCGCGGACTACCAAAAGACCCTTTTCGACCCCTTTACCCGGGAGGAGCGCTCCGGCATCAACAAGGTGCAGGGCACGGGTCTGGGTATGGCTATTACCAAAAGCGTCATAGACCTGATGGGCGGCTCCATCAGCGTGGAGAGTGCCACCGGCAAGGGCACCCGCTTTGAGGTAGTGCTGGAATTTCCCATTGACACCGAAGCGGACACGGTGCAAAAGGCGCAGGCGCTCCCGGAGGTAGAAGAGACCACCTCTCCCCTGTCCGGCATGAAGTTCCTCTGCGCCGAGGATAACGCCATCAACGCCGAAATTCTGCAAATGCTGCTGGAAACAAAAGGCGCAAGCTGCACCATCTGCCCCAACGGTCAGGAGATCGTGGACGTCTTTGCCAATGTCAAGCCCGGCGAGTATGACATGATCCTGATGGATGTGCAGATGCCGGTGATGGACGGCCTGGAGGCCACCCGCCGCATCCGCAATGGCGAAAACCCGCTGGGCCGGGTCATCCCAATCCTCGCCATGACGGCCAACGCCTTCCTTGAGGATATGCAAAAGAGCAAGGAAGCCGGCATGGACGAGCATCTGTCCAAGCCTGTGGATATCAGCGCACTGGAACAGGTGGTGAAGCGCTTCCGCGTTACCCCCCCCCCGAAAATAAATAGCGGTATACAGCGTTTTTGCCGCAAAACGCCGCATAACCTTGCATAAAAAATCTGCTGCCCCTTTGCCCGGACGCTCTGGCATCCGGTGCGGGGCAGCAGATTTTTTGCGTTATAGAAGGAACGTTACGCTCAGATGGGCATGGTCTGGTAGAACCAGTCCGAAATGGCTTTGCGGGTTTCGGCGAAGAACTTCTTCACCGGGCAGGCGGCATCGCGGGCTTCCTGTTCCAGATCCGTGCCTGCGGGGAAGTTGCGGATGACGGTATACGCCACCGACTGCGGCGGCAGCGACATCATCACAGCCGGGTCGTGCACCACGCAGATCTGCTCGCCTACCGCAAGGGTGGCGGGGTCGGAGGTGGTCTTTTCGTCATGGTCCTGCCAGACGGTGCTGTCGGTGACGATCATCTGGTAGGTCTCCTGCTCTTCCGCAGAAACCAGAATGGACTCCACCTTGCCTTCCACGGTGCGGCTGACGCCCTCTACCGTGCCATAATAGTAAAGCTTTTTGGAAAACAGCGCCGAAGCAGAGGGCAGCACGCTGACGCTGAGCAGCAGCACTGCAAGCAGGCAAAAGAGCGAGCGATAGGTCTTTTTCATAGAAAACCTCCATTTTTCATGTTGCAGCGGAGCGCCCGGCGCTCCCGGATGCCTTATTTTACCACAACTACCGTTGGATTTCTATATCCGGGCTTAACCGGGGGAAAATATTGCAAAAGGCATTGCGTCATGACCCTTTCAGTCATCGCCGTCAAGGCTTTGCCTGAGAGGGTGAAAAAAGTGGGTCAGAAACACCCACAGATGTTTCTGACCCACAAATAGAACGATTTTTTGTTTTACAGCTGGCAAGCGGTATCGTAACCGGTGCGGATGGCGTTGGAGATATCCGCAGCCTTGCCGGCGGCATCGCCGATGGAATACACCGGGATACCGGCAGCTTCCAGCGCAGCAGCGTCAAATGCGTTGGAGCGTGCGCCCATGGCCAGCACGATGTAATCGCAGGGGATGGTCACCTCTGCGCCGTCCTTGTTCTCGCAGACAACGGCGTCCATGCGGAACTCCTTGACCTTGTGGCTGGGGTACTGCTCCACGCCGTAGGTCTTGTAGTTTTCCAGCAGGGTGGGCAGAATGGTGACGCTCTCGCCTGCGGCGATCTTGTCCATCATCTCGATGACCGACACCTTGCAGCCGCGGGCAGCCAGATACTCTGCGGTCTCGCAGCCTACCATGCCGCCGCCGATGACAGCAACCGTGCCGTACACCTGCTGCTCACCGGCCAGAACCTTCCAGGCGTCGGCAACGTTCACGCTGTCAATACCGGGGATGCGGGGCGCTGCGCTGTGTGCACCCACAGCGTTGATGACGGCCTCGAAACCGGCGTCCTTCAGCTGCTCGGCGGTACGGGTCTGACCCATGCACAGGTGCACACCGGCGTTGCAGACCGCGTGGATCAGATCCTGTGCGGCGCGGCGCATCTCCTCCTTGCGGGGAGGCACGCAGGCAATGTTCAGCTGACCGCCCAGAGAGGTGGTCTTTTCAAACAGGGTCACGTCATGGCCGCGCAGCGCTGCCACACGGGCGGCTTCCAGACCGGCAGGGCCGCCGCCGAGGACGGCGATCTTCTTTTTCTGCGCTGCGGGCTGGATGCTGCGGGTGTTCTCGTAGCCGTTCTCCGCGTTCAGCACGCAGGAGAGGAACTGACGGTTCTGGATGGCATCGGTGCAGCCCTTGTTGCAGCTGATGCAGCGGCGGATATCGCAGGCCTTCCCGGCAGCGATCTTGGTGCCCCAGTCGGGGTCTGCCAGCAGCGGGCGACCCACGGCAACCATGTCGGCCATGCCGCTCTCGATGACACGCGCAGCCATGTCGGCGTCCACGATACGACCCACGGCGCTGACCGGTACATTGACAGCCTTTTTGATGTCCCCGGCGATCTTGACGAAGAAGCCGTAGGGCTGCACGCCCATGGGAGGAATGGTGTCGGCCATGTTGCCGGTGTGGTTGGCCTGTGCAACGTGGAACATATCTACGCCGTCCTCCACCAGCCACTGGGCAAACTGCACGGCGTCGGCTTCGTCAATGCCGCCCTTGCCGCGCTGCGGGGTGACGATGGACAGCTTATAGTCGATGACCATACCCGGCACAGCCTTGCGGATGGCGCGGGTCAGCATCCGGGCAAAGCGGACGCGGTTCTCCAGACTGCCGCCGAACTTATCGGTGCGGTGGTTCATGCGGGTGGAGCACAGGCAGCCATTCAGGCGGTCGCCGTGGATCTGAATGACGTCCACACCGGCCTTCTGGGCACGCACTGCGCAGGCGCACATCTTATCGATGATGGCCATCAGCATCTCCTCGCTGACCTCATCGGTAAAGAACATCATGTCGTGATGCAGGCGCTGACGCATCTCGTCAAACTTCTTCTGCATGAACAGGCTGTTGATGGCGTCCACATCGTACTCCGGGTGGAAGAGCTGGACGCCCAGCTTGGTGCCGTAGGCGTGTACGCTGTCGGCCAGTGCCTTGAAGGCAGGGATCTGGCTGTCATCAAACAGCTTGGGGGTGGGAGAAAAGCTGTTGATGGGTGCCACATCGCCCATAACGATGTAGCCCACGCCGCCCTTTGCCAGACGGGTGTAGAAGCCCATGTCCTGCTCGCTGATCATGCCGTTTTTCTCGTAGCCGGTGGTCAGCGGGGGGAACATGATGCGGTTTTTAAAGGTCTGTCCGCCCACCTCGATGGGCTGCAGAATTACGTTTTCCATACAAAAGCCTCCTTGCAGATACGCTTTGCTTTACAGATTTGCTTTGATGAATGCTGCGGTCTTTTCCTCCACGGCGGCACGGGCTGCCAGCGTGGCAAAGTTGTGGCCGCCGCCTGCAATGGTGTCCACCTCGGGTGCGGTGTACACCTGTGCGTAACGGCTGCAGGTGCCCTCGTCCACCAGACGGTCATCGTCGGCGCGCAGCAGCAGCACCGGGCCGTTGTAGCCCTTGGCCTCGGTAAAGGGATCGGGGTGCTTTGCCATCTCGTAGTTAAAGGCCATCTTGTAGCACAGACCCTCCATGTCGGTGTAGTCCCTGCCGGTCTGCACAACGCCGTCGGCACGCTGTGCGCAGCCGAACCACATCCCGGCGCCCGGGCACAGCAGGATCAGGCCGTGGGGCTGGATGACCGGTGCGCAGGAAGCGGCAATGTAGCCGCCCATGCTCTGGCCGGAGAGGAACAGCTTTTCGCTGTCCACATAGGGCTGCTCAGCGGCCCATGCAAAGATATCCTGTGCATCGGTGTGCAGGCCGTCGAAGCTCATATCCTCGAACTCGCCGTCGCTCTCGCCGTTGCCGTAGAAATCGAACCGGGCGCTGCCGATGCCCTGCGCTGCCAAAGCGCGGGACAGGTGGGTGTACATGGACTTGTAGCCGCTGCAGCTGCCGGCAAAGCCGTGCAGGTGCACCACAAAGGGTACCTTGCCCTCGGTGTCGGGCAGGGTCACGATGCCGCGCAGGGTGTGGCCATTGCGGTTTTTAAACTGAACCTGTAAGATCTTCATGGTTTACTTGCTCTCCTTTGCGGCGCGGCGAGCCTTCAGCTCGGTCAGCATCTCAGCAGTCTTCTTCTTGGTCAGGGGGTAGACGAAGAACAGGATGGCAACTGCAATGCCGTAGCCCAGGAAGTAGACGCCGGTGTAGCTCTTCCAGATAGCGTTTACAACGCCTGCGGTCTGCACAGCGCCTGCGGTCACGTTGTAGCCGATGGCACCCAGCACAAAGCTGGACAGGCTGCCGGAAATGGCGCTTGCAAGCTTGCGGAAGAAGGAGTAGGTGGAGTAGACGATGCCCTCGTTACGCTCGCCGGTCTGCAGCTCATGGTAGTCGATGGCGTCGTTGACCATGGCCCAGATCAGCACCTGCATACCGGAAGCGCCCAGATAGCAGATACCGTTGATGACGATGAAGGCCACAGGGTTGTGGACGGGGAAGAAGAACAGGATACCGAACACGATGGCGGCAAAGCCGGCGCCCATGCAGCACCACTCCTTCTTGCCGAACTTGTTGGCAAGAGGCTGGGTGATGGCAAAGGACAGCACAGCGTACAGCACGCTCAGCATACCGGAGACAGCCTGAATTTTAACGTTGCCGAAGAAGTCCTTGTACAGGTAGGTGTTCAGGCCGTTGACCACGGAAGCACCGATCATGCCGGTCAGGCTGAAGAACATAACGCCCAGCAGAGCCTTATTGTGAGAGATCTCCTTGAGCACGTGCAGGTAGTTCAGCTTTTCGCCCTGCGGACGCTCGGGCACTTCCACGCGCTCCTTGCACCACACGCAGGTGATCTGCAGGCACAGCAGACCCAGCAGAGCGCAGATGCAGGCCAGCATCAGGAAGCGGCCAGCCACGGGCTTGTTGTCTACATACAGGAACAGGGGGCCGATCATGACCATGACGGTCATGAAGATGGTGCCGCCAAGGCTGCGGTAGCGGGACAGTGCGGTGCGCTGGCTGACATCATCGGTCATCACGCTGGACAGGGTACCGAAGGGCACGTTGACGCAGGTGTACAGTGCCTCGTACAGAACGTAGGTGACGAACATGTAGGCCAGACGCAGGCCGTAGTTGATATTGCCTACATTGACAAAGCCAAGTATGCACAGCACTGCCATGGGGAAGGAGAAGGCGCGGATCCACGGGATGAACTTGCCGCCCTTGGTGGCCTTGCGGGAGTCCACGATCGCGCCGATGATGGGGTCGTTCACGGCGTCCCAGATCTTGGTGACCAGCAGCAGGATACCCACATGGAAGGGGTTGACCTGCAGGATCAGGGTGTAGAAGATCGACAGATACATGGCACGGTACTGCTCAGTAAAGCAGCAGCCCAGATCGCCCAGTGTATAGCCGATCTTGTCCTTCATGGAGAAGGGTCGGACGGTCTTTTTCTGGTCCATTGTGTTTTATCCTCCTTAAAAACAGTGAAACCACGAGACTTTTCGCACAAGTCTCTTTTCTACACTTTGCATTATACGTTAAATTTCCATCAATACATATCCAAAAAATGATTGAAAACTATCGCAAATTGATGTATTATGCAATTATAACAGTTGTACTTTTCTGTTGTGTACAACAAATTGTTGCACATGACAGTTTCACGGAGGTTTTTTTGGTGAACTATACAGTCAAGCGTTATTTTTTTGAGCAGAGCGCCGTCCGGGAGTTTTATTCCGGCGCGTATTATGATTTGTTTCTGGTCATGCGGGGCAACGGTGTGTTCCGGTGCAGTGAGGTGGTGCTGCCCGCCCAGCAGCAGAACCTCATCATCTTCAAGCCCGGTCAGGGCGGCAGGCTGGAATATGCCGGTGCCTACGGCCCGCTGGAGCTTATCCGGGTACAGCTGTCCCCCCAGACGCTGGCGCAGCTTTCGGATGCAGACACCGACCTTGAAAAAAGCTTCAACGTAGTCCCCTTCCGGCAGGTGGCTGTCCGCCCGGACAGCCAGATCTATATGCTGCTGAAAAACCTTGCCCGGAAGCTGCTGATGCTTCCGCAGGAGCGCACCCAGTTCGGCGCAGCGGTGTTCGAGCACGGTATTCTGCAGATGTTCGTGGTGCTGGCGCTGCGCGCCTGCATCCATGCGGAGTTCCACACCGCATCGGTCAGCCGCCACCACCTGATGCTGGACGAGGTGTTCCTGTTTATTCAGGCGCATCTTACCGAGGAGCTGACGCTGGAACGGCTGGAGAAGGAGTTCTTCGTCTCCCGGGAGCATATTGCCCGGGAATTCAAGCGCCAGACCGGGCAGACGGTGCACCGCTATATCGTAAAGGCGCGGTTGGACCGCTGCTGCACCCTCATTGAGCAGGGACTGCCCATCACCGAGGTGTACAAGACCAGCGGCTTTGGCGGCTACAACCACTTTTTCCGTGCCTTTAAAAAAGAGTACGGCATGACCCCCAAGGAATATTTCAGCACCACCCGGCAGGACGCCCGGGGATGATTTTTGTAAAAAGAACCCCGGAGCATCCGCAGACGCTCCGGGGTTCTTTGATCATAAAAACTTTGGATCAGATGCTGAACTGCACAGCGCAGAAAGCAGCATAGATGCACAGCAGTGCAATGCCCTGCGGGCGGCTCAGCTTGCCCTTGATCAGCGCGGGCAGGGTGAGCAGCAGCATCACGGCAAACATCACCGGGATATCCATCACCAGAGAGGCGTTCATACCTGCGATGGTGGAGTTCTGCGGAATGCTGAAGGGTGCCAGCGTGACAGACACGCCGCTGACCAGCACCAGATTGAACACGTTTGCACCGATGACGTTGCCCAGCGACAGCGCGCCGTGACCCTTGGCCAGCGAGGTGATGGCGGTGACCAGCTCCGGCAGCGAGGTGCCCAGTGCCACAAAGGTCAGCGCAATGACCGACTCCGGCACGCCCAGTGCCTGTGCGATGAGGGTGCCGTTGTCCACCAGCAGGTCAGCGCCCACAGCAATGAGCACTGCACCGATGGCAAGCAGCCCCAGCTCCTTGGCAAAGGAGCCTTCCTCAGCCTGCTCCTCCTCTTCCGGGGCGGTGGCGTTCTTCATGGCCAGCACGTTGCACACGATGTAAGCCACGAACATGGCCAGCAGGATCAGGCCCACCGCCCGGATCAAACCAAAAATGAACTCCGACAAATTGTTGACCACCTCCAGGGGGTCATCGGCGGCAAAGGCCGTCATGGAGCAGCAGCCCAGCAGGGCCGCGGCCATTACCAGCGTGCAGTAGCAGCGGAAGCCCTGTTTTACCTTAGCGGGCATGGGGAGCCGCTTATTTTCCTTTTTGTTGTTCAGCATTTTCTTGTTCCTCCAGTTCAATAAATTTCTGCTCCAGTTCTTCCTCAGTGAGAAGAATGAAACGATGTTTCGGCGCGTCCTGACCATCCTTTTCCGCTGCCTGCTTCAATAGCTCCTTGTCAAAGCGGATAGACACGATGCTGTGGGTATCCTCACCGTGCCGGTATGGTTCCGCCCCGCCGTCTGTGGTGAGTTTGATATTGGGATGCTTGAGGATGTCATACTTGAGGTCCCGCACGGGCCGCTCTCCGCGAATAAAAAGAAGCGCGTACTGGTTATCCAGCATACGCACTTCATCCGGCATGAGCAGTTCCCGGCCCGTGAGCTGCCAGTTGGTGGAGTAGCTGCCGCTCCGCCCTTTGGACTGGCCATAGGTGTTCGTGTCAATGGTCTCCTTGCCCAGCAGTTTGGACACATACTCGTGGGTGGACTGCTCGTTGCCGCCCATATACAGAAATTCATCGCAATTTCCCACAAGGCTCTCCCACTGCTTTTCAAAAAGGGCCTTGAGCTGGGCGAGGTTCTGGATAATG
>OLGB01003065.1_pt1 | contig 16349 bp, 15 predicted proteins | sample 1605691 | NCBI WGS metagenome assembly OLGB01 (sample SAMEA3888925, study PRJEB22519) | human gut metagenome | biome: human gut; feature: human-associated habitat; material: faeces | place: Denmark | collected 2010 | reverse complement strand
GAATTAAAGCTTATCAACGTATTTAAGAAAAGAGAAATTTTAAATAATCAAACAGAGGTTATCAAAATGAAAAAAATTACATCAATTTTATTATCAATAATAATGATATATAGCGTTTGCTTTCCGATTACGGCGTTTGCCGCAGCATTGCCAACTGTCGGTATTTCGTCTTTATCAGTTAAGGAAAATACCGTTACCGTCAAGTGGAAAAAGAAATCTAAAATCATGGGCTATCAAATCCAATATTCAACCGACAGTAAGTTTAAAAAGAATAAAAAATCCATTAAGATTAAAAAAGCAAAAACAACTTCTAAGAAAATTTCAAATTTAAAGGAAAGCAAAAAATATTATTTCAGAATAAGAACATATAAATCATCAAATAAAAAAACTCGATATTCAAAATGGTCTAAAGTAAAGAGTATAAAAACTCCGAAAGACACAAAAAGTAACAAAGATAATATCCAAAAAGAAACTCACTGCACAAATAATAACAATCATAGTATAAAATGTGGCAATATAGGTATGTGGTTTGGTAGTAGGCGTGAAGTAGATACTTATTTTTCTTCTGTATGCAATAAATGGGGAACAAAGTACAAGAACGAAGAAATAACTTGGGAGGAATATACTAAAAATTGTCCGCAAGGCTATGAGTGTTGGTCTTGTAGTTATTGCGGTAAATGGACAGGCAATTTTAAATATAATTAAAATTATGACATTAAATGAAAAAATATACAAAATAGTTTCGAAAATACCGTATGGCAAGGTTGCAACTTATGGGCAAATAGCTACACTTTGCGGCAATCCCTATTATGCAAGAGCAGTAGGTAATGCACTTCATAAAAATCCAAACCCTCAAAAAATACCTTGCTATCGTGTTGTAAACAGTAAGGGTAAACTGACAGAAAATTTCGCCTTTGGCGGTTTAAGGGTGCAGTCGGATTTGCTTATAAGCGAGGGTATTGAAGTGATTGACGGCAAGGTGGATTTAGAAAAGTATCAATGGCGTGGCTAAAATATTAGATTATAATGTTAAATCAACGATTTAACATTATTTTTATCGCTACGTTGTGATACGTTATTAACAGAAATGACGATTACTATTGCTAAAATTAAAATGGCTGATTAAATTTTAAACGCAGAAAGCGTTGCAAGGAAATTAAGGAGTTATTCTTAAAATAATATGGATATTTCAACTTATTTAAAGGAAAATATTACAACTAAAACCCCGCTTTGTGAGATTTTGGATGCATTTTGCAAAATGTGCGAAATTGATTTGAAGGATTCCGAACTTCTTTTTGAAACGGGTGTTTTTTCGTTCACGTGCGATGAGCTTTATTATTTCTCACTTGTAAGGCAGTATGAGGCAGAGGGTGAGGGGTATAATCAAATTCACGTTGATGTAATTTATCCGCCGTCAAGCAAAATAAGCGAGTTTTCACGTGCTGATTGGGTAGAAAATGTTGATAAATTTAAGCAAAAGGTGCTTTCGTCCGAGGAATATTCAATTTTAAAGGACGAGCCTATTTATAAGCTTGATATTTACGATGATAACACAGAATAGGGGAATTATGGTTAAATTTTATAGTTATATTGATAACCACGAGAAATTGAAATTTGCCGTCATTTGCGCTAAAAACGAGGGTAAATTTGTTCTTTGCAAGCACAAAATGAGAGATACTCTTGAGTTTCCCGGCGGTCACAGAGAGGCTGAGGAGTTTATTGTCGATACCGCAGAAAGAGAACTCAAAGAAGAAACGGGCGCAAAGGATTTTACGCTTGAGCCTGTTTGCATTTACGGTGTAAAAGAGGGCGATGGTGATGAAACCTACGGTATGCTTTGCGTTGCCGATATAATCTCGTTTGAGCCATTTGACAGCGAGATTGAAAAGATTGTTATAACTGATACTCTGCCTGATAATTGGACTTATCCGACCATTCAACCGTATCTTTTAAAAGAGCTTAAAAGGCGAAATTTGATTTGATAAACCTAAATGAAATGATAACTAATAAAAAAGCGTCATCATTGGAAAATTCCTTTGATGACGCTTAATTTTTATTTTAATCCTTTTTATCAAGCAGCTTGATTGCTTGATTTGACATAGGGATAATGATTATTAAATTAACAATTGTCATAAGACCTATGCCCACGTCGCCTAAATCCCAAACAATTGTATATGCCTGAAGTCCGCCGATAAAGAGCATTACAAGAGCAACTATTTTATAAAGCGTTTGGCTCCACCAATTGTTGCCGCAGATATATGCCACATTTGACCTTGCATAGAAAAGAATACCTATAAAGGTTGAAAAGCTGAATAAAAACAGAATAATTGCAACAAATATTGTGCCGAAGCTTCCGAGATGATAGTCCATAGCGCATTGCAAAAGGTCCATTCCTTGCTTGCCTTTTGTTATTTCTTCGGGAACTAAAAGCATTATCATAGCCGTGCAGGTACAAATAACGATTGTATCAATAAGCACTCCGAGCGACTGAACCATACCGACTGTTTGAGGCTTCTTGCCCTCTGCCGCCGCTGCCGCACAGGGAGCAGAACCTGAGCCTGCTTCGTTAGAGAATAAGCCACGCTTAATTCCGTTCATTAAAACAGCACCGAAGCCGCCACCTGCAACCTGCTTCAGTCCAAACGCTTCTTTAAATATTCTTTCAAATACACCCGGCATTAACTATAATAAATATTGTTACAAGAAAATATACGACTGCCATTATCGGCACAATAATATCAAGCACCTTAACCGTTGCATTTTTTCTAAGCACAATCACTGCTGCAATAATTACAAGCACAACGGTTGTGTAAATCGGAGGAATTGAAAAAGCATTTTTAAAAGCCGATGTAACGGAATTGCTGACAACCTGACTTATTCCGCACCAGCAAATTAAACCGAAAATCGCAAATAAAATTGCAATAAAAGATTTTTTGATTTTTTTCTTTCTCTTTTGCTCTACAAAGTCGTGAATGTAGTAAGCAGGACCGCCGTGATAGCCGCCGTAAAACGGGTCTTTTTTCTTGTGAAGTTGGGCAAGCGTGCCCTCGACATAAGCGGTTGACGCACCTAAAAATGCCGAAACCCACATCCAAAATACTGCGCCTGCGCCACCTACGGATACTGCCGCAACAACGCCGACAAGATTACCCATACCAACCCTTGTAGCAGTTGATACTATCAGCGTTTGAAAGGTTGACAGATTGCTTTTATCGTCCTTCTTTTCGCCGAGCGCTCTCACCATTTGCGGCAATTTCCTAATCGGCATAAATCTTGTGCGAACGGTAAAATAAATACCCGTCGGAATAAGAAGGATTACAAGCAAAGGAATACCGATACTTGTCCCTTTAAAATTCAGTGTAATTAAATCTCCCCATAGGAAATTATAAATAGCTACTATTATATTGGATATATTGGACATAATTTTCCCCTTAAGTTATATCATAGACTTCTATTATATCATAAAACTGCCATATCTTCAATGATTAATAACAAGTAAGACATAAATAAAAAAAGCGCCGTTTATACGACGCTTAATTCCATTAGATTATTGCTTTTTTAAAGCTCTTTCAAGCCAAACTGCACCTAAATCAAGTGCATTGAAAAGACCTTGCTTCTCACTTTTTTTAATAATCTTTTCCTTTGGTGATGTAACCGACGGGTCAGTATCAATAAGCTGGATTGCAACCTTACCTGATACCTTTAACCCCTTTATATCCTCATCGCTGAGAATGTTAAGACAAATTACATAAGGGTCGCTCATACTGCCGTAGTAAATTGTTTTGCCACATCTTACCAAAGGCTTACCTTTGTATTCAAGGATTTTTTCCTTCTTGCTTTCTGCCAAAGATAACCCTCCTTTAATTTTAATCGAGATAGGACTTTACCATTGCAGCCAAAAGCTCGTCTCGGTCAAGCCGTCTTATCAAGCTTCTTGCATTGTTATGAGTAGTGATGTATGTTGGGTCCTCTGTAAGAATATAACCTACAATTTGGTTGATAGGGTTGTAGCCCTTTTCCTGCAAAGCGTCAAAAACTTCTGTCAAAGTTTCTTTCATAACATCTTCGTGATCGTCACCAATTCTAAAAGTCATAGTTTTATCAGTCATGGTAAAGTCACCTCCCTATAAAGCATTATACACTAATTATATACATATTTGCCTAAAATTACAATACCTTTTTTAAATTTCATTTCGAAAATACTTGACTTAAAACGCTTTTTGGTTTAAAATCTTTGTATAAATTAAATGCGATGACTGAGGGCGCAAGCCAAAAGTAGTTGATAATTTTGCTTTTTCAGAGAACGGTGGATAGGCTGAAAGTACCGTATTGCTTTTATCAATGAATTTCGACTCACGAGCTTCCTATGAAAAGTAGGGCGTATATCTGCGTTAAGGATTTTGAGTGGCACATTGTTTGTGCAATTTGAGTGGTACCACGGATATTATTCGTCTCATTTTTATGAGGCGATTTTTTTATTGTTAAAAAACGGAGGAAATTATGGATAACAAAATTTTAGAACTAAAAGAAAAGTTTGTATCCGAACTTGAAAAGATTGATAATCTTGCAGATATTGAAAATATCAGAGTATCATATCTTGGAAAAAAGGGCAGCGTTACAGACCTTCTTAAGGGTATGAAAGAGCTTTCTAATGATGAGAGAAAAGTATTCGGTCAAAAGGTTAATGAGCTTAAAGGCCTTGTAAACGAAAAAATTACAGAGAAAACTCAGGAACTTAAGGAAAAGGAAATTCAAAAGGAAATTGAGCTTATGCCTGAGTTTGACCTCTCTATGCCGCCGGTTATGGATAGAGGCTCATATCACCCGATTACTCTTGTTCAAAGAGAATGTGAAAGAATATTTAAGTCAATGGGCTTTACTGTTGAGGATTACAGCGAGATTGTAACAGATTATGAGTGCTTTGAATCGCTTAATATTCCTAAGCATCATCCGGCACGTGATATGCAGGATACATATTATCTTACTAACGGTCAGCTTTTAAAGAGCCAGACTTCTGCCGCTCAAAACGCTATTTATAAAAAGTACAGAGATGCGCTTGTAAATGACGGTGTACCTATTAAGGCTATTTTCCCCGGCAGATGCTTTAGAAATGAAGCGACGGACGCTTGCCACGAAAATACATTCTTCCAAATGGAAGGCGTTATGGTTGATAAGAATATTTCTATTTCAAATCTTATTTACTTTATGAAAACTATGCTTTCAGAGGTATTCCAAAAGGATATTAAGGTTAGACTTCGTCCGGGCTTCTTCCCGTTTGTAGAGCCAGGCTTTGAACTTGATATCAGTTGCCTTATCTGCGGCGGCGAAGGCTGTCCGAGCTGTAAGCACAGCGGCTGGCTTGAACTTTGCCCTTGCGGAATGATTCATCCTGAGGTTCTTAAAGCAGGCGGAATTGACCCTGATGAATATACAGGCTTTGCATTTGGCTTAGGTCTTACAAGGCTTGTTATGATGAAATACGGAATTAAAGACATTCGTGATTTAAACAGCGGTAGCTTGAAAACATTATCGCAGTTTACTGACGACGAAAATTAAGAGGGGAGGAATTAAATATGTTTTTATCAATGAATTGGATTTCAGACTTTGTTGATTTTACAGGTCTTGATAAGGTTGACCTTATCCATCGTTTCTCTCTTTCCACCGCAGAGGTTGAAAACGAGATTTTCTTCAAGGGTTCGGATATCAGCGGCATCGTTGTTGCTGAAATTAAATCTGTAGAAAATCACCCTGATTCAAAAAAACTTCATCTTCTTAAGGTTGACGCAGGTGACGGCGAGCTTACAGACGTTGTTTGCGGCGCACCTAACGTAAGAGTAGGTCTTAAAACCGCTTTTGCAAAGGTTGGCGCTAAAATCGGCGATATTGAGATTGCACCGAGAAAGCTTGCAGGCTTTATCTCAAACGGTATGTGTTGCAGTGAAAACGAAATCGGTATTTCTGACGATAACAGCGGTATTATGGAAATTACAGACGATTTGCCAAACGGTACCGATATTAAAGAAGCATATCAGGTTGACGATATCATTTTTGAGGTTGATAATAAATCTCTTACAAACCGTCCCGACCTTTGGGGTCATTACGGTATTGCCCGTGAATTTGCTGCTCTTGCAGGCAGAGAACTTAAACCGCTTGAAACCGTTGATTTAACTCAATATAATAATTTGCCTAAGGTTGATATGAAAATTGAGGACCCGCTTTGCCAAAGATATTCTTGCCTTCAGGTTGAAAATATTAACACAAGCGTATCTCCCGTTAATATGCGTATCCGTCTTTTCTATTGCGGAATGAGGGCTATTAACTTCCTTGCCGACCTTACTAATTACCTTATGCTTGAAATGGGTCAGCCTATGCACGCATTTGATTCACGCAAGGTTGAAAAGATTAGAATTAAACGTTTTGATACTCCTTTCACTTTCCAAACTCTTGATGGTGTTGAAAGAAATATAGATGAAAATACACTTATGATTTGCAACGATAATACGCCTGTTGCAATTGCAGGTATCATGGGCGGTCTTGACAGCGAAATTGTTGATGATACCCACACTCTTACTCTTGAATCTGCAACGTTTAATGCCGTTTCAATCCGTAAGTCAACAGTTCGCCTTGCTCACAGAACAGATGCTTCAATGAGATATGAAAAGTGCCTTGACCCTGAAATGACAGTTCCGGCAATTGCCCGTTTTGTTAAGCTTATGACTGACGTTGATAAGGACGTTAAGGTTGTATCATCTCTTACAGATGAATATGCTTTTCATTATGATACCGTTGAGATTGACTTTGATAAGGCATTTGTTGATAAATATACAGGTATTGAAATTGACAACGACACCATTATTTCAACTCTTTCTTCATTAGGCTTTGACGCTAAGGTTGATAACGATAATTTCAGTGTGGTTGTTCCAAGTTGGAGAGCTACTAAAGATGTTACAATCAAAGCTGATATTATCGAGGAAATCACAAGAATTTACGGCTATGATAATTTTGCAATTCATACCGCCGTTGCTCCTCTTTATCCTGTTCGTCCTGCTATCGAAAAGACAGATGAGGATAAGATTAAGGACATTCTTGTAAATCATTTCAATCTTCACGAACTTCATTCTTACGTTTGGGCTTATTATGACGAATATAAAGCTCTCGGCATCGAAGTTGAGGATAATATTAAGCTTGTTAATGCAACAAATCCTAATATTGAAACTATTCGTAACTCAATAGTGCCGACTCAGCTTTGCCAGGTTAAATATAATACCTCTTATGCGCCTGATTTTGGCGTGTTCGAGATTGGCAGAGTTGCTAAGGGTCTTAAGAGTGACGGTCTTGTTGATGAGCATAAAATGCTTGCAATTACTCTTTTCAGTAAAACCAAGAGTGTTGAAAAGATTTATTTTGAACTTCGTGATATGCTTGCAACATTTACCGATAACATTAAACACAAATCACTTGATTTTGTCCCTGCTGCTAAGGCTCATTCTTATGAGCATCCAAGAAATCTTAATAAAATTATTTGCGACGGTAGGGAACTCGGTACTATCGGTATCGTTCACCCTGTAGTATCAAAGAAACTTGATAAAAAGGCTTCAATCGTATTTGCTGAAATTGACATTCAGGAATTTGCGCAAATTGCTAATTCAAGCATCAGTTATGAAGAACCGTCAAAATATCCTGCAATGGAAATTGACCTTTCATTCGTAACAGATAAATTTGCTCCTATTAAGGCTGCTATTGAAGATGCTAAGAGCAACCTTGTTAAAAAGATTGAGGTTGTTGATACTTATTTTGACGGCGATGCTAAGTCAATCACAACACGTATAACATTCTCTCACCCGGAGAAAACTCTTACCCGTGAAGAAGTTATGGATATCGTTAATACTGTTATCGATAAGCTTGATTTACAAGGCATTAAACTTAAAAAGTAATGTTTCAAATAAAAATCCCCGAAGATTTATTTTCTTCGGGGATTTTTTGTGCTTAAATATATTTTTGAATTTGCCGGAAAAATAATATTAATATTCAAGCTTTAATATCATATTAAGTACATTGATTGCCGAACGTTCAAGCTCGCCTCTTGTTATTCCGTTTTTAAGCCCGATAGTTTCCAAAAGGGAATTGTCAGGCTTATATTTTTTCTCCGTTCTCTTAAATGAGCCGGGCATATAAACGTCAACCTGCGAGCGAACACGATAAGCGTTATCACGAAGATTGGGAAATTCATGGCTTGCGGAGTGCTTCATCCACCAATCGGTCATAACACAGCCGTCAAAGCCCCATTCCTTTCTTAAAACCGTGGTGGCAAGGTCGTAGTTATAATGGCTCCAAACTCCGTTGATTTTGTTGTAGCTCGTCATAATATTTAAAGGTTTAGCCTCTTTTACGCAAATTTCAAAGCCTTTAAGATATATTTCACGAAGTGCACGCTGAGATACAATGGAGTTATTAATCGTTCTGCTCGATTCCTGATTATTGCACGCAAAATGCTTAGGACAAGCCGAGCCGCCGCTTGACTGAATACCTCTGACAAAAGCCGCCGCCATTTTACCTGTAAGAAGTGGGTCTTCACTGAAATATTCAAAGTTTCTGCCGCATAGCGGATTTCTGTGAATGTTCATTCCCGGTGCCAAAAGCACATTTGAGCCTGCGTTTTTAAGCTCTTTGCCCATTTCAGAACAAAGTTCTTCAACGAGTCGTGTATTAAATGTGCTTGCAAGTGCAGTTCCGCATGGCAGCAGAGAGGTGTATTTTCTTATTCTTATTCCTGCCGGTCCGTCGGTAGTAATAACGGCAGGTACGCCTTTTTTGTTGAGCTCAGGGATAATTCCGCCAAAAGCGCCTGCATTGCCTGCAACGCCGTAGCTGCTGTCCATTCCGCCTTCTCCACGTGTGAGCGCTTCTAATTCTTGATTTGTTAAGCTTGATATAAATTTTTCAACGCTGATTTCCCCTGATTTAACTTGGGAAAAATTGTAATTATGAACAACGTGACCGATTTCCTTAGGAAGATTATCAAGTATTCTTTTGCGAAGATACGGCTTTTCCGGCTTTAGTGCAACCTTTTTGGGAATGAATGAACCGTTGACTTTAAACGCAACAATTCTGTCCATATACTCCTTTGGAGCGCAAACAGCTTCAAGCTCCTCTAAAACTCTGTCCTCCTTTAGCTCAAAGGAGCCTGCCTCATCCACGTCTCTTACATTTTCACCGATAAAGAATTTATATTCGCCCTTTTCCAAAATGTAAGAATATTTATGCCCCGTAGCACCCGTATCGTCAAATGAAGCGAGTAGATAAACAGGCACTTCAAGAGTGATTTTTTGACTTTTCTTAGGTTCAAGATTAATTGTTTTGTCAAATGCAACAAGGCTCATAACAGGCTTTGAAAGTTTACCCTGCGGTGCATTTGCATAAAGTTCGACCACTTCTTTTCCCGCTACATCGCCGATATTCGTAACCCTAACTTCAACCTTAATTTTGTCATTGTCAGATTTGAAATCCAAAACCTCAATATCAAAATTAGTATAGCTTAAACCGTAACCAAACGGGAACAGTGCCTTTTCCTTAGAAAAAGTTTCAAAATATCTGTAACCTACAAATATATCCTCAACATAGGTGTTAAATAGCTTGTTGCCGAAATGCATTGCACTTGGATAATCTTCATATCTTACAGCAACCGTATCTGTAAGCCTGCCTGATGGATTAACTCTGCCGAAAAGCACGTCTGCAATAGCATTACCGCTTTCCATTCCGCCTTGCCAAGCGTAAATTATACCTCTAAGCCTTTCCTCATAGTCAAGTGCCCACTGCATATCAATAATGTTGCCGCAGTCAAGCAAAACAGTAACATTGCTGAAATGATTGCAAACATTGTCTAACAGAGTACGTTCCTCATCGGTAAGGTAGTAACTGCCTTTGGTAAGCGTGTTCTCTCTGTCCTCACCTGCGGCACGACCGATAACAACGAGTGCAACGTCGCTTTCTTCACTTGCTCTTTCAATCATTTTATCGTCAAGGCTCGGCTCTTCAAAATTCATAGGCCAATGACCCCAAAAGCCGTGAGGTGCAGGATTGTTTTTAGTGAAATCCTTGTAATATTCCAAAAGCCATTCGTTAACGTGGCCACCCGCATTTTTTATTCCGTCAATAACGTTTACAAAGTATGGAGCATTAACGTCGCCGCCGCTGCCGTAGCCGACATAGAAATAATCAAGTTGACATCTGCCGAAAACAGAAATTTTTGTATCAAGCTTATAGGGCAGGGCATTATTGTTTTTTAAAAGTACAATACCTTCTGCCGCCGCTTTCCTTGCAAGGGCAGGCATATTGCCGAATATATCTCTTTCGCCCTCAGCCTTAACTTCAAGCTGAGATACTCCGCCGCTTGAAATTCTTTCAGATAATGTCGATACGAATTTATCGATTTTGTGTTTAAACTTCATAGTCTTTCCCCTTAAAAATAATAAAATTATTTCAATTTTCATTATACAATATCATATTTTCAATGTCTACATTTTTGTATAAATTTTCACAATGTGAACATAATATCCTTGAAAACATAATGAAAAATAAGTGGAGGAATTCTTATGAGTTTTATCAAAAAAACAGTGTCAGCGCTTCTTTGTGCTGTTTTGGTTGCTTCAAGCGTTCTTGTCTTTGCCGCTTGCGGTAAAAACAACAATAATAATATTGAAAACAGCACAACTAAGTCAAACAATGCAAACGTCACAAACGTCACGGTAAGATATCTTAATTTCAAGCCGGAGGTTGCCGATGTTTATAAAAAAATTGCCGATGAATATGAAAAGGAATCCGGTGTCAAGGTAATAGTTGAAACTGCTGCAAATAATGAATACGAATCAACACTCACTGCAAAAATGTCAACCAAGAGCGCTCCTACGTTATTCCAAATCAACGGCCCTAAGGGTTATGCGAATTGGAAGGATTATTGTGCCGACTTGTCCGACAGTAAACTTTATAAGCACTTGAAAGATAAATCGCTTGCAGTTACCTCAAAAGACGGCAAGGTTTACGGTATTCCCTATGTTGTTGAGGGGTACGGAATTATTTATAATAAAGCAATAACCGATAAGTATTTTGAACTTGATAACAAAAATACGGATTTTAAATCAATGGATGATATCAATTCCTTTGAAAAATTAAAGGCTCTTGTTGAGGACATGCAAAAAAATAAATCAGCACTCGGTATTGACGGCGTTTTTGCTTCAACCTCACTTAAAGCAGGAGAAAATTGGCGCTACCAAACTCACCTTGCAAATGTGCCGATTTATTATGAATTTACTAAAAATAAGATTGATTTAACATCAAACGATACCTCAAAAATCACATTTGAATATGCTCAAAATTATAAAAATATCTTTGACCTCTACCTTGATAATTCAACTATAGAAAAAGGAAAAACAGGCACTAAAACAGTTACGGATTCTATGGCTGAATTTGCTACTGAAAAATGTGCTATGGTGCAAAACGGCAATTGGGCTTGGAGCCAAATAAGCAAGGTGTCAGGCAATAAGGTTGAAGAAAACAATATTAAATTTTTGCCGATTTATACAGGCGTTAAAGGCGAAGAAACACAAGGCCTTTGCATCGGCACGGAAAATTACTATGCAGTCAATTCAAAGGCAAGTCAGGCTGAGCAAAAGGCGGCGAAAGACTTTATCTATTGGCTTTATTCAAGCGAAAAGGGTAAGAAATTTGTAACAGATGACCTTGGTTTTATTGCTCCTTTTGATACCTTTAATGACGACGAAGTGCCAAATGACCCGCTTGCAAAAGAAATAAGCAATTGGATGAATAAGCAAAGCATTACTACAATTCCTTGGTATTTCACCGTTTTTCCGTCCCAAACTTTTAAGGATAATTTCGGCTCATCACTTTTAAAATATGCTCAGGGTAATAAATCATGGGATGAGGTTAAATCTGATGTAGTTAAGGATTGGGAAAAGGAAGCAAACGCTTCAAAATCATAAAATATTACTTCTTTAGGCAGGGTTTCCTGCCGTACATATCAAGTGAAAAAGAGGTATAGTGTGAAAAATCACACAATACTGATTGTATTGCCCTCAAAATTTGCCGACGGCATAATTTTGAGATGGCTGAAATCACCATTTACGCCTGTTCAGGCAACGCAGGATATAGGGTGATTTTTATAAACCATTTGTTGCCTGAAAGGCTATGGTGATTAAAATGAGCGAATGTACTCACGATTGTTCCTCTTGCGGTGAAAGCTGTGCATCAAGGAAGCAGGATAAAAAAGATTTTTTAAAGCCTATGAACAAATACTCCGATATTAAAAAGGTAATCGGTGTTGTCAGCGGTAAGGGCGGAGTAGGCAAGAGCCTTGTAAGCTGTTTGCTTGCATCCAAGTGTGCAAAAGCAGGGCTTAAGGTCGGTATTCTTGACGCTGATATTACAGGCCCGTCGGTGCCTAAATCCTTTGGCATTAACGAGCGTGCAATGCAGGATGAAGAATGCTTGCTCCCTGCCGTAACGAATGAGGGAATTAAGCTTATGAGCATTAATTTGCTTTTGGAGGACGTTAATTCTCCCGTTGTTTGGAGAGGGCCTGTTATAAGCGGTGTTGTTGAACAGTTTTGGAGCGATGTGCGTTGGGGCGAGCTTGATTATTTATTTGTTGATATGCCTCCGGGAACGGGTGACGTGGCATTGACTGTTTTTCAAAGCTTGCCTATTGACGGAATTGTTATTGTTTCAACTCCGCAGGATTTGGTTAAAATGATTGTAAACAAGGCTTATAATATGGCAAATATGATGAATATTCCTGTTTTGGGACTTATTGAAAATATGAGCTATTATGTTTGCCCTAATTGCAATGAAAAAATCAATATTTTCGGCAAATCAAAGATTGACGAAACGGCTGCTGAACTCGGCGTTCCCGTTCTTGCAAAGCTTCCGATTAATCCGGAAATTAATGTTCTGGTTGACGAAGGCAGAATAAGCGAAATTGAGGCAAATGAGCTTGACGATTTTGTCGAACTTTTAAAATAGTATTTTTAAACGGAGATAATTATGTCTAAAAGAAACGGTTATATAAGTTGGGACGAATACTTTATGGGTGTTGCGCTTCTTGCTTCTCAAAGAAGTAAAGACCCAAGCACTCAAGTGGGCGCCTGTATTGTAAATGATGATAACAGAATTATGAGTGTAGGCTACAACGGATTTCCCAGGGGCTGCAGCGATGACGAATTTCCTTGGGAGCGTGAGGGCGATAAATCTACCCTTACAAAATATCCTTATGTTTGCCACGCCGAGCTTAATGCAATATTAAATGCAGGCGGCAACAGTCTTAAGGGATGTAGGATTTATGTCGCTCTTTTCCCTTGCAATGAATGTGCAAAGGCAATTATTCAGTGCGGAATAAAAGAAGTCGTTTACATTAGCGATAAATATAAGGATACCGATAATGTTAAGGCAAGCAAAAAAATGTTTGAGTATGCTGGGGTTAAGCTTACCCATTTCAGTTCAAATAAAAAGCTCACTATTGATTTTGATGTTGACACTATTTAATTTGTTTTTGGAGTCATGATGAAAGAAATAGATATTTACGATTTTGACAAAACCATAGTTCCGTTTGACAGCGGCTCGCTTTTTTGGGGATATTCGATTCTTCATTATCCTTGGATAATTCTTTTTATTCCCTTTCAGGCGCTTCTTGCAATACTTATGGTATTAAAGGTGATTGATTTTACAAAATTTAAAAAGTATTTTTTCTGCTTTGTTATGCTCATTCCGCTTGATAATGCAGTTAAGGGATTTTGGGACAGGCACGAACATCAGGTACATAAATGGTTTTTAAATCGCAAAAGACACGCTGTTGTTATAAGCGCTTCTCCTGATTTTCTTCTTAATGAAATTCAAAAAAGGCTTGGATTTGAGGATTTGCTTTGCACAAGGCATAATAAAAAAACAGGAGCAATTATAGGCAAAAATTGCCGTGATGAAGAAAAGGTTAAAAGGCTTTTTGAACTTTATAATAACGAAGATATAAAAATTATTGATGTATATTCAGATTCATTGAAGCACGATAAACCTATTTTTTCTCTCGGTGAAAATTGCTATCATATTGTTAAAGGCAATAAAATTCCTTTTAAATTTAAAGATATTTACGGATGATAAATTATGAAATATTTTGTTAGAGTTAGCATTGTATTGCTTATCGCAGTAGGAATAGTTTTCGGCTTTTCATACTATTACAGGGAAAAGAAAAACAACGAAAATATTGTTCTTACCACTCAGGTTATCACAACTACAAAGCCTAATCAAACAACGACTGCTGCGCCTGATACCGTTTATTATGACGACAATGGGTTTAAGCTCTTTATTGACAATAAAAATAAAGCATATATCGAATATAATTCGGTAAGAAAGGAGCTTGGCGGCTTTGATTGGGTGTTAACGCAAAAACCTGTGGATTTTTATTATGGTGATTATGACGGCGATAATGAAAAAGAACTTCTCGTTTTATATTGTTCTCCCGCAAGCGATTTAAACAATTCACTTATCACTGCCGATAAATCTGATTTTGAAAATTATCACAAATATGCCGTTTTGATTAAGCCTATTACAAACAGCAGCGGCAAGCAGGATTTTGAGATGATTTATGCCGACCAAAATACTTGGAAAAAACCGTTTGAGATGGCAATTAACTCTAAAATGAATCAGGTGAAAAGCTGTAGTAAATATTTGCAATTTGTTATGGATGATAATGACGTTGAATTGAAATATGACAAGGCAACGGGCATTTCATCAAATAAGTATGTTTATTATGCCAAGGCACTTCATAACGATAACAAAGACGGGTACAAAAAATTTACTAAATGGGGCAAGGGCGAAGGCAATTATTATGTTGCAAAGGACGGTTCTCTCCAACTCAATATTATGGTGCTTGCATATTATGACGATTCAAGCAAGGCGCAGTATGTAGGCGATATTCATACGGGTGTGAGTGTTAATAAAAAAGGCAAATTTACAATTACTCCGAAAACTATTGAATTTATACCAAAGGATAGCTATGCAATGCCCGATTTAAGGGATAATAATCCTAAAAAATTTACATATACTTTAAATAACACTTCGTCAAATACTATTACTACAAATGATAATCTTATTGATTGGATTGACGCAAGCTTTGAAATTGCCGATAACGTTAATGAACAAAGCGTTTCATTTGGAGAGCTTGAATCTCAAATTAAATGTGTTGATAAGGTTAAAATTACGCAAACAAGTATAGTTTTGACCGCTAAAGAGGGCTTCGTATTTTCCGACAGAGTGACAAACAGCGGTGATTACAGCATAGTCATAGGTGATAATAAAGATATCACTTATAAGGCGGAAATTTTGGAAAGAGAGTCAAGAAGTGTATTGAAAATCACTTATGACAAAAAATACAGCCGTGAGATGCTTAAAAACGTTAAACTTAAATACGGTGCATAATTCAGATTATTAAATAAGACTAAACTAATTTATAATATTATTGAACGTCAATCTGATTTGTGATATACTTTTTTGACAGTAAATATGAAAGTGTTAATTATATTAAGGTGTATTTATGAAAGAAGTAGTTATTACAGCGGATTCCACCTGTGATTTACCAAAAAGCATAATTGAAAAAAATAATATAGTAATAACTCCTTTGTCGATTTTATTGGGCGAGGATACATTTTTGGACGGTGTAGACGTTTTTCCGGCAAATGTGTATGAATTTGTTGCAAGAACAGGTACTCTTCCAAAAACTGCGGCGGTTGCTCCGAGTGCTTATTTTGATTTGTTTGATAAGCTGACGAAGCAGGGCAAGGCTGTTGTTCATATCAGCCTTTCGTCTGCCATTTCCTCAAGCTATCAAAATGCTTGTATTGCTGCTTCTGATTTTGACGATGTTTATGTTGTTGATTCAAAAAGTCTTTGTGCCGCAATGGGGCTTATTGTGCTTAAAGCTTGCGATTTTAAGGCAAAGGGCTTTGATGCAAGGAAGATTGCAAGCAGAGTTAATTCAATAGTACCTAAGGTAAGCACGACCTTTGTGCTTGATACACTTGAATATCTCCACAAGGGCGGCAGGTGTTCCGGTGTTGCAAAATTCAGCGCCAATGTTTTGGGAATAAGGCCGAGCATTGCGGTTGACCCAAAAACAGGAACTCTTGATGTTGTTAAAAAATATCGTGGCAAGATGGAAAACGTATATAAGCAATATGCAAGAGCTAAAGATGCTACTCGCAGGAACTATATGTCCAACGTGCAGCGCATATATGTCCAATACGCAGGATATATATCCCCTGTAAACAGCATCTATATATCCTGCAAAG
>OLGB01003063.1_pt1 | contig 16357 bp, 15 predicted proteins | sample 1605691 | NCBI WGS metagenome assembly OLGB01 (sample SAMEA3888925, study PRJEB22519) | human gut metagenome | biome: human gut; feature: human-associated habitat; material: faeces | place: Denmark | collected 2010 | reverse complement strand
TTCCGGCGTCCTTGTCCTCCTCGCCGGGGCGGGAGCCTTGGTGCTTGATGGCCTCTACCTGCATTTTGAGTGACTGCGCCTTTTCCGTGGGCAAAATGCGCTCACGGTGACGGAGGTTGTCATCCGTCATGGCGAGGATGGCTTCATCGTCCGTCATGTTGCGGACGATACACGGCATATTCGCAAATCCGGCGAGTTCGCTTGCCCGCTGGCGGCGGTGGCCTGCGATGATCTCATAGCCGCCATCCTCACGGGGACGCACCAGCGCGGGCTGATTGACGCCCGCCGCCTTAACCGACTCCACAAGCCCCTGCATCTCCGCATCGTCCCGAACGCCAAAGGGATGATTTTTGAACGGGTGCAGGTCAGACAGGTTGAGATAGACTATCTCCTCTTTTTCGGCACGGGTGGCGTCACGGGGCGCAGACGGCCCCGGCGTGACCTCCGCACCAGCGGGAGCGCTGCCCTTATCCACGGCAGGCTTCTCCGGGGCGGGCTTGCTTTGGGACTTTTTGTCCCGAGGTTTGGGCGGCTTTGCCTTATCGGGAGCGGCCTTACCATCCTTGGGCGGACGGCCTCTGCCGGGCTTGGCAGGATTGTCCTTTTCCGTGGGCGGCTTCTGCTTGACCGCCTTTTTCTCCTCCTTGGCCGCCTCGTCACGGGCGGCGGAAAAATCCACCACCTTGCCGGAATGTGCCGGGGCGGGATCGTCCTTGCCGGGAGTGGGCGGCTGCTCCTGTTCCTTTTCAGCCTTGGGGACTTCGGGAGCGGTTGGCTCCTCCACCTCGGTGTGAGTAACAGCGTCGGCGGGATCAGGCACGGCCTCACCCATTTCAAAGAGTGCCGCCTGCCCCTCATGCTCCAACATGACCACCTCTGCATCGGTCAGCGCAGGCTCGGGCGCAGGCTGCTCCGGCACAACGGCATTTTCTACCGTGGGAGCGGGAGCCTCGGCGGGCGGGGCTGCCTCGGGAATGTTTTTCTTATCATCTGCCATTTGCAAACCTCCTTTTCGTGGCATGAAAAAAGCCAGTCCGCAGACTGGCCGGGTGAAAGTGACCTCCCTTCATGGTTTTATATATGAAAACGCCGCCCGTTGTCCTGTTGGGCGGCGTTTAATCAAATCATATTACAGTAAATTCAGTTACTTCTGTAAAAAACCAATACTTTCCGCTTTTGTCAATCGTGCCGCTAATACACACTTCTTTGTCATCACGATAAGCGTTGCACGCTAATGCGTGCTTGTCTGGCGGAAGATGAAGTGAGATAGAGCGCATCTGACCGTCAATCTTTGTCAAAAGGCGAACAGTATTTTCTTCTTCATCTCCACCAGCGGATGGAGATTTGGACAGCATTTTTATAGTCCCTTTAAGAGTTACATCTTCGACTAATGTACAATCCTTGTAGCGCTTTGATATTTCATCGATGAACAAGAAATGGGAATTATCCAAAGTAAAAACTTTCGGTGGAGAAACGGTCTGTGTAAGCGCTTCTGCATAATAGACGGATGTTTCAACTGTAACATCTTCAGTATTTTCAGGTTTGAGTTTTGATAGAGCATCACACATATTCGCCGTTATACCGTCCCTATAAGCATTCTCTATCAAATCACCAATCTTGATTTGTCGATTAGCAACACTATCAACTTGAGTAATAGCGGTTCCGATGCGTTTGATTATTTTATGTTCAGGCGGTTCATCTGGCGGAGCTCCTGCATCAATCAAGTATAGTTGTTCGTTTTCTTCATCTGCGACCTGTACATCGATGTTAATAATGAAACTCCCAATCTGTGTTTGGCCAAACTGGAACTTTTCAAGAGCTCGTTTAGCGCTATTGTAGGTTCTTGCACAAATGGGCTTCGCATTTTCTTCTGCACAAGCAGCGTAAAGAACAAGGTCTTTCAAACCCTCCAAGCACCGCGCGGCATAGTCAAGTGGCAGTTTGCCTCCTTGACTTTCTTCTGTAATAATTCGAAATTGTAAACGATCTGTGTATGCGCTCTTTAGTGAGTCTATAATTTCTTGCTCTGTTTTTCCATCGACAACAGATAATGTTTGTATTAAGTTATAAACTTGTGGATAAAAGTCTGTAGCTTTTTCACTCGCAGGAACGGCAATTTTAAACTCGGGGTCACTCTTGCTCTTGAATACCCACATTCTTGTAGAGTTAAATGTATCATCCCTAACCCAGCCGGTAAACAAAAGATACTTTTCAATCGATGCAGAGGTTATTCCACTAAGGTTCCTCAATAAGTAAGAGTTCATAGCTTTTTACCTCCCTTTACCTTTTCCATAAGGCCAATCAAGGCAGCAGGGGAGAGTATCTGCCCATCGGGGATAAAAATTCTTTTTGTAGTCTGATTTGTAGTAGGTTCTTGCCCTTCTAAAGAGCACCACCATGCACATCTTTTCATAACGAGCTGATCAGCTGTAACTTCAAGCCAGTCGTTGCTATCTGTGGGTAGCGCAAGCAAAATCAGAATATTAGGCAACATGGAACTTTCTTCAACTAAATCGTTGTAGTTTTTGCTTTCAAGATCATATACCACATGACCGTTTTCAAAAGTAACATCGCAAGAACTTTTGAGTTGAAAATTTATACCGAAGCAACTCTCTACATACCGACCACCGCGGTTAACAACCTCTTTTATTGTGCCATCATACCCGTAGTCATGTTCGGACTTTCCGAAGTTGAATCCTGCTTTGGCAATAACAGCTCTTACATACGCTTGCCCAAGGGCTTCTTTTTGATGCTGAACAGTTATTGACATATATCTCACCTTCTTATAAGCGTAGGCAACAGATATAAGTATAATAACTGATTTTAAAACCATTTGCAATGATTTGTTGGGTTTTGCTTTAAGGTCATTTGCACCAAAAGTTCCCGCTGCCTATAAAGATTTAGGCAACGGGAGCTTTTGTTAGAATAAAAACCTCTTGCTGACTGCCAGATTGACAATTTTGATTTTAGACTTTAGCCTATTGTAGTTTTATTTGCTGCTCGCATTTTTTCGTCCAAGTCGGCAAACATCAGCTTTAGCAAGATGTCTGCCATGCTTTCACCGTCTTTCCTATACCGTGGCTCAACGATAAAAACTCGACCGCCAATTTCGTATCGTTGGGGCTCTCCGGCAATATATTCTTTTTCCATGCCTGCACCTCCTTTCCAACATGGACACAAAAATTATATCATGCCGTGGAGGGACGCAAAGCAGAAAAATTATTTTCCTTGATATACGGGCTTTCTTTGACTATAATGAAAAACATTCAGGGTGTGTTTTGGGGTTGCCCGCGTATTGAAGCACTCTTTTGGCCCGGTTTAGAGGGGTATGTAACCGCACTAACCGGGAGAGCGCTTGAATGGCATTCAAGAGGTCAGCGGTTCGATCCCGCTTATCTCCACCAACAAATAAGGCTCGAAAGTGTAAACTTTCGGGTCTTTTTCTTTGGGGCGGTTGTTCGCGAATATTTGACAGCGCGGCGTGTGCGGTGTATAGTGAATAAAAGGAATGTTATTAATTTGCCGCACACTTTTTCGAGGAGCCCTATGAAAACGCAGACTATACACAGCTGCTTTCAAATAAGGATATTCATTTAAGGATATTCATTTAAGGATATTCATTACTATCATTGCAGACCCGGCGAACAATCAGCCGCTGGCGATGAAGTACAATAATACATTGTACTATTACGTCCTCAATGCGCAGGGCGACGTTGTCCGTATAGTCAACAGCAGCCGCAGCGTTGTTGCAAGCTATACCTACGATCCCTGGGGCAAGATAATAAGCAGCAGCGGAACGCTGGCGGACATAAATCCTCTGCGTTATCGCGGTTATTACTATGATTCCGAGACAGGTTTTTACTATCTCCAGTCTCGCTACTACGACCCCGAGATCGGACGTTTCATAAACGCCGACAGCTACGCCTCAACTGATGCCACCGGCCTCCTGAGCACCAACATGTTCGCATACTGCGAAAATGACCCGGTGAACAAGAGCGATCCGGATGGTGAGGTTGCCCATTTGGCAATTGGTGCTGTGGTTGGCGCAATTGCAAATGTTGGCTTTTCATATTTGAATCATATGATAGCTGGAGAGTCGTATGGACTCAAAGAAGCCGCATTGGATGCACTAAGCGGTGCGGCATCAGGTGCCCTTGCAGCTAGTGGTGTTGGACTGCTCGGACAAGTGATAGGGAATGGCCTAACAAGTGGGGTCGCCTATTTTGCTAGAGCAGATATTAATAATCAACGGACTACCACATCAGGATTTTTAGTGTCAATAGCTGAGGGAATGATGTCAGGCGCGATAGGCGGAAAGGGAGCAGATGGTGCAAAGCTATCTGGAGTGTATAAAACAGCTAAGCAGATGATTGGAAATACAACGTCTCCTAAAAAAATCGCAATGTATTCAGCTAAAATTGTTGGGGTTAAAAAAACAATTGTAGAAGGTGTAAGTAGACTCAATTTGTCGCTTATGTTCTCAAATTTTATAGGTAATGTGCGGTCAAAATTGGTTAATCTTACTAGCTGGAAAAGGTGAGGAGCCAAATGAAAAAATACGAAATTCGTGCCAATAGCAAAAATACACCGCATTACTATGACAGGGTGCTTATTGGAGCATTGTTGTTTATATTCACAGGGCTCAATTGGATTTTGCCTTTTGTGATTTTGGAAACCTTTGATTTGGAGTCAGCAGCTTACATGCTAGTCTTCGGATTGGGGAATTTGGGCATGGCGTTCATTGTCTTCGTGGATAACAGAAGTGCAATGGTTCAATGGATAGTTATTATCTGTTACGGGGTTATCTACTTTGCTGTGTCTATTGGCATTGCATATACGCTAAATTACTGGCGACTATCTGTTATTTACGGTTATGAGATTGTTGCAATATTCGTTGTGATATTTGGATTTAGACTGTTGCAAAAATACGAACGAGTGCAGTGACTTCGCGACGAAAGGCTATACTTCGCGGCTTGTAGTGTTATCTCGACCGTGAAGTATACGCCTGCAATGCCCATGGCGATAATTGCCACTACGACAGCAACGGACGCCTGGTCAAGATCCTCGATTCGGGCAGCTCAACGACGACCCGCGCAATCTATGGCTACGACCAGCAGGGGCAGCTTACCTCGGCGACGGTCGGCGGAACGAGATATGAGTACAGCTACGACACCGCGGGCAACATTCAGAGCAAAAAAGTTGGCAGCACGACGACCAATTATTATACCTACGGCAACAGTGCGTGGCGCGACCTGCTGACGGCGTACGGCGGCAATACGATCACCTACTCCGGCGGAAATCCGACGAAGTATTACGACGGCAGCACGTTCACATGGACGCAGGGGCGCAGACTGGCAACGGCCAAGGTCGGCAGCACGAACATAAGCTATACCTATGATATGGCGGGCGTTCGCAGCAGCAAGACTGTGGGCTCGACGAGGTATGATTTCACGACCCTCAGCGGCCTCGTGACCCGTCAGACGGGCGGCGGCAAGACCATCGACTTCGTCTATGACGAGAACAACCAGCCGCTGGCGATGAAGTACAATAATACGTTGTACTATTATGTGCTCAACGCGCAGGGCGACGTAATTGCACTGGCTGACCAAAACAGCAATCTCATAGCAAAGTACAGCTATGACCCGTGGGGCAAGCTGTTAAGCGTAACGCCGAACGGATGGCTTGATGAGCAGAATGCATATTATCTGGAGGTAGCTGAAGCAAACCCGCTCCGCTATCGCGGCTATTATTATGATGCCGAGACAGGTTTTTACTATCTCCAGTCGCGTTACTACGACCCCGAGATCGGCCGCTTCATAAACGCCGACAGCTACGCCTCAACTGATGCCACCGGCCTCCTGAGCACCAACATGTTCGCATACTGCGAAAATGACCCGGTGAACAGAAGTGACCCGAGCGGTGAGTCTTGGAATACTATTTCAAACTGGTTTAGTCGCGCTTGGAATAGAGTGAAAAATTGGGCTAATTGTATATTTGGGGCCGGTTCTAGTGTCGTATATCAATCTTCGCTTGAAAAAGAGCTTTCTCCGCCGCCACTCAACTACGTTGTTACTGTAAAAACCGGAATAACTGAAAGCACAACTATAACATCGCATGGTGACTCTACAAAACTGTTTTCGGTATACGCTCAAGGGCGTAGTGACAATTATATTAAATCCTCTGTCGGCACAAAAATAAATGTTGGCAGATTCACTTTTAATCAGAGCTTAGGAATAGATAACTTGGGCATTTCATCATCGTTTACATCTAATAACCAAACAGTGTCGTATGCAATTAAAATCGATCTATCTCAAGCTAAAATTGTATATGAAACATCCACAACTATCAAGCATAGTAGTGGTAGCACGACAGAATATACTAGTGTTGGATATACTGCTTTGGGGTTCGCAGCTATATATGCGTTACTGACAACCGGTAGCTCGATTCAACTAGCATAACTATGAGGAATAATTATGATTTTCTATATTTTACGAATTATTATTTTGGCTCTTATACTTGTAGTTTTGTATATGTTTTTTCGCGAGGTTGCTAAATGCGGCACAAAATCATCCTTGATTCTTGGCGTGATTTTCTCGCTGGTTATTACAACAGGAATCAGTATGTTCCCTGCTGAAAATATTGTTGTTGATTTCAGTTCTCCTGAAAGCGCATTTGAATACTCATGCTCCGGGGAAATTGAGGAGATCATATATGGCAGCGACTCTTGCCTTGTTGTTTATTCCGATAGTAACGGCACATTTAAAGACTGCGTGTTTATTAAGTCAGGTGCAAACTATAAATTACCAACGTGTTTTTCGCTTAGCAAAGTTGCGCATGTTTTTACACAAAACGGGCTTTTTAACACATATCAAGTTAACGGGACCAGTGACTATTACGTTCAGGGCTCTGCACCAACTTTGGAAGGAGAAGAAATTGGAGTTTTTAATGGTGATGGCAGCAAAATTAACACCAATGTTTTCCGTATAGATCATACGGGATTCGTTTATTTTCATCTTAGTAGTTTTCAGGATGACTATTATCTTATGTTTTCCGGTAAAACTCAACCGCTTAGTTAATTGCAAATTATTCTAACGAATGAAGTGATTTCGTGACAAAAGGCTATACTTCACGGCTCATAGTGTTATCAAATACATTATTGCATATGCATCTCCCCAAGCATCCCTCACATATTCAGATCGGGGCAATCGGTGCTGGTATTTATGGAGGGCTAATGAGATGAGGAAAGCTAAAGTAGCTTGCTTTGGATACAAGAAGCATGATGATATTTATGTTAGTAATGTATCTTTTTCAACTAATGTATTGTTATCAATATTAAATGTTTTTCTAGATCAAAAGATAATTGTTCTTATAGAATCAGATGAAGATAAAGTCCAAACACTATCGAAGATTGGTAAAAGCTTGGAGATGACGGAGGCAGTTACCCTTATTCCAGTGCCAAGATTTTCGGCAGCATGTGACAAAATGAAGTTGAGCTGCTTGTTTAATCAAGTTGATGTGAACGATTTTGAGGGTGTGTTTATAGCCAGCATAGATGATAGGGTTATAGCTGATGAGTTAGTTTGTTCGATAGCTAATACAGCAAACTCTATGGTGAAATGCGGAACGTCTGATATATCGATTTCTATCAATTTTCCTGAAAATCAAATGATAATATCTTTTGCTAAAGGGAAATATGAAGTGCAGTCTATTAAAGAAAAAATCTATAGCATTTTCGTAGACTAGAGTGCCACTATACCAGCAAGCATCGTCACTATGATACTATGCGTTCGTCAGAAATATGCATAAACATTTAAAACATTGGTATAAATGACAGCACATTAAAATCAAATTTGCAGGAGTATATCGCATGATATGCTCCTGCATTCCTTTCGACCGGCCAGCTCTCTGCGCTCGCACGCAAAAGCCGCGTCGGCACGGGCGCGTTCACGTGGCAGAGCTACCACTTCGCGTACGACCCCTTCGGCAATATGACGCAGATAAGCGTCAGCGGCGCGGACAACACCGCGACGAGCACGCCGTCGAGCGCGATCATGCTAGCAAAATACCAGTACGAAAGCGGCGTGAACAACGGGCGATTGCAGAAAATGACGTTTGGTAATGACCAGACCGTTCAGTATTCCTATGACAAATTTGACAGGACGACAAAAGAACAGTATAATAACGTCACATATGAATATGCCTACGATGCCTCGGGACAGCTCGCAAAGCAGACCTCGACGGCAGGGGAAGAGTATAACTACGAATACGGCATTTTGGCTGGAACAATAACCGGTGCAGTGAATGGCGGTATTTGTGGCTTAATTGTAGATTCCGGTGTTTTTACTGGAGGAATATCTTTATTGTTATGTGGTGTTACAGGCGTTTTGTGCGAGGCTTCTAATCAGGCCGCAAATGGCAAAACGATTAAAGATATGGATTATGTAAGCATTGGCTTAAGTGGTCTGTTCTCTGCAATATCCTGCGGCTGGTCTAACAGCATAGAAAAAGTTATGAAGGAGGCATCCAAAACCGCAACTAATGCAGTGGCAACTATTAGGGGCGTTGGCATTTCACTTGTAGGGATAGGCACATCAAAAACGCATAATGACATTAAGAGTAAGAAGAACAAAAAAATATCAGACGATCAGATGAGACGCTGGGAGCGGATGACGGAATATTACAGACATCAGGTAATCAAGTGAGGTGCATCAGTGAACCCTGTACCCAATAATTCATGTAATAGTGAGCGTTATACTACATATGCGGATACATCTAGAATATACGCAATGTGTATCTTATCAGTTTTCTTCTTGTGCATGATAGCGATGTCAGCTTGGGCGTTCACGGAGGTAGATACTTTCGGGAAAAGAGCGTTTTGGGTTGCTATCGCAGTTGCTGCAGTGTACTCATCTACAAAATTTGTGCTTTTATCATTTCAAGCATACTTTGTGAAGGCAACTTTCGGAAACTATGGTGCTGAGTGCTCTCTACTTGGCAAACCACTAAAGAAGCTGAATTGGGACGAGATTGAGGATATTGTATGTGTAAGGGCTAGGCGTGTCGGGCCATATGGCGGTTGCACAGATACATATTACCTCATGTTTTCCGGACACATACTTACAGATGAGGAGAAGTCAAAGTCCATTAAGCTTGCCGGTTTAAAAAATGATATAATAGTTATTAAGTGCACAAATAAGAACGTGAGCAGAATCAGAAGAATTCATAACTTTTCGTACGTCGACGAAAGCGGAACTAAAAATTCTACTTGAGTTTTGCAAAAATCAAATTCGCAGGAGCATATTGCCTGATATGCTCCTGCGTTCCTTTTGCTCGCAAAATACCAGTACGAAAGCGGCGTGAACAACGGCTGCTTGCAAAAGATAATAAGCGGCGGCTGAATCGTTTTGTTAACAGTCCGGCTCCCAATGCGTCCAAAATGCGTCCAAAAATGTTGGATATAAAACTATCGTTTTCAGGCAGCGGTTTTGATTTTTTCGCAGTGCCTATATTATTTAATGTGAAAAAATTTTGCTTGATAACTCTACAAAAATCAGACCTCCGAAAACGGAATGGCATTCAAGAGGTCAGCGGTTCGATCCCGCTTATCTCCACCAACAACGGAAACGACCAAGGACTTGTCCTTGGTCGTTTTTTATTAATTCAGCTTTTCTGCTTCTAACGTCACGCCGCCAAGACCTTACCCAGCACGCGCAGCGGCAGGGCGGGGGAGATGCGTATGTCCGGATACGCGGGGTTTAACGAGTGCAGCGCGAGATAACCGTCACCGGCGACGAGCTGCTTTAAGTACGCGCAGCCGTCGTAGAGGAAAATGCCGATCTCTCCGGTCATTAGGCTATGCTGCTGGCTGACCCAAACCGTCTGCCCGTCGTGAAAGCGCGGCTCCATACTGTCGCCCGCGACGCGCACGCCGAAATTCGCGCCGTCCGGGACCTCTGGGCCGACCTCGGTCATATCGTAATCCTCACTGTCGAGAAATTGTCCCGTACCGGCCGATACCGCCAGTGAATACAGCGGCAGGGTGCGCATTTTAACGGGCTCGGACTGCGTGGAATATCGCCCGCTGTCGCGCAGAAGCTCTATATAATCCATGGCTTTTCTCCGTCCGACGGGGTTGAGCCCGGCGAGTATGCCTCCCTCGGGAGCCGAGCCGAAGGCGCCGGCTATGTCCTCTATCTCCAAAGCGCGGCACAGCGCGAGAAACTGCTTTGCGCTCGGCAGCGTGCTGCCGGTCTCCCATTTGGAGATGGCCTGATTTGTGACGTCGATGCCGTCCTTTGCAAGCGCGGCAGCAAGCTCCGACTGCGAAAAGCCCAGCTCGCGGCGCTTTGAATTTAAAATTTCTCCGATACTCTTTCGCATATCGTGCCTCCTTTTTTGTGTATGACTGCAGTATATAGTATGACGATATAAAAATCAAGCATAATCTCTGAAAAAGATAAAAACACCTGTTTACATATCCTGAACAGCGATGTATAATGGATGCATTATCTTAAACGGAGATGGCGCATGTGGACAGGGTAATACTTCATTCGGACATAAATTCGTGCTATGCAAGCGTCGAGCGGCTCTACAGGCCGTCTCTTGAGGGCAGACCGTTTGCCGTGTGCGGCTCGCAGGAGGCGCGGCACGGAATAGTGCTCGCAAAGGACGAGACGGCAAAGCACGCCGGGGTCAAGACAGGTATGGCGATATGGCAGGCGCGGCAGCTGTGCCCGGAGCTCCGGATCGTCGAGCCGCATTTTGATCGCTACGCAAAATATTCTGAGATGGTGCGCGAAATATACGCCGAGTACACCGACCTGTGCGAGCCGTTCGGTATAGATGAGAGCTGGCTGGACATAACGAACTGCCTTGCCTGTCCCGATCCGCGCAGGACCGCGGACGAGATACGCCGCAGAGTCAAAAACGAGACGGGGCTCACCGTCAGCGTCGGCGTATCGTGGAACAAGGTGCTGGCCAAGCTCGGCTCGGACTACAAAAAGCCCGACGCCGTGACGGTCATCGACAGAGAGCATTTCAGGAGCATGGTCTGGGGGCTTCCGGCCTCGGATATGCTCATGGTCGGACGCAGCACACGCCTTGAGCTTGCGCGCATGGGCATACAGACCATCGGCGAGCTCGCACGCACCGATCCCGAGCTTTTGCGCCTGCGCTTCGGAAAGGGCGGCACGGTGCTTTGGCGGTACGCAAACGGGCTGGATGATTCACGCGTGCGCAGAGCGGGCGAGGAGGAGCTGCCGCAGTCTGTCGGCAACAGCGTTACTCTTGCCCGAAACATCGAAACGGAGCGTCAGGCACGCGAGACGCTGCTGATGCTGGCCGAAAGCGTGTCAGCACGCCTGCGAAGGCAGAAGCTTCGCTGCCGTACGGTCGAGGTGGCGCTCAGATCCGAGGAGCTTAAATGGACGACGCACAGAATGCGCCTGAGATATGCGACCGATGTGACAGTGTCTCTTGCGACCTGCGGCCTTGAGCTCGTGCGTCATAGCCACGACTTTTCCTCTCCGCTGCACAGTATCGGACTGCGTGCGCTTGAGCTCGTGCACGCAGATGAGGATGAGCAAATTGACATATTTATAGATTATGTTAACTTGAATAAGCAGCGCAGCATCGATGCCGCCGTGGACGGCATCCGCGCAAAGTACGGCGCGGAGAGCATACAGCGCGCCTGCCTTCTGGGCGATCCGACCGCGGCGAATTTGGCTTTTTGCTCATTGCCCGATTGAAAGATGCACAATAAAATGTTATTATCGTAAAAAAACAAAACGGAGCGAGTGAAATGACTGAAAAGCTTTACTATATCGACAGCCACATGAAGACCTTTACGGCAGCGGTGACCTCCTGCGAAAAGGACGGAGAGAGATACCTTGTGACCCTTGACCGGACGGCGTTTTTTCCGGAGGGCGGCGGCCAGCCTGGCGACAGCGGCATGATAGGTGATGTGCGTGTTTTCGATACGCACGAGAAAAACGGCGAAATCTTGCATTATGTAAACCGTGAGATTGAGCCCGGCCGTACTTACGATTGCGCCATCGACTGGGAGACGCGCTTCCGCAGGATGCAAAATCACTCCGGCGAGCATATTGTGTCGGGGCTCGTGCATAAGAAATACGGATACAACAATGTCGGCTTCCATATGGGCAGCGACGTTGTCACGATAGATTTCGACGGCGAGCTCAGCTGGGAGCAGCTCTCGGAGATAGAGCGCGATGCAAATTACGCTGTCGCTGCAAACTACAAGGTGACGGCGACGTTTCCGCCCGAAGAGGTGCTAAAAACACTTGAGTACCGCAGCAAGCTTGAGCTTACGGAAAACGTGCGCATCGTTGAGATAGAAAACACCGATATCTGCGCCTGCTGTGCACCGCACGTCAGCTCAACGGCCGAGGTCGGAACGGTGCGAATTCTTACGTCCGAGCGTCGCCGCCGCGGTGGGGAGGGCGTGCGCATAACCATGCTCTGCGGCCTTGACGCTTACGACAACGAAGTAGTCGTCAGCGAAAACAATACGGAGATATCCATGCTCCTGTCGGCAAAACGCAATGAGACCGCTGCCGCCGTGCGAAGGCTGATGGGCGAAAACGAAAAGCTGAAGACCCGATCGACAGAGCTGTGCCGCGAGCTTGCAAGGCAGAGAGCAGGCTCGATCGAGCCGACAGAGGGGAACATCTGCCTTTTTGACAGCATTTTGGACGAGCCGGCGCTCAGAGCCCTCGTGAATGAGGCGGTGAAAAAGTGCTCCGGTATCGCAGCAGTGTTTTCCGGAAGCGACGAGGGCGGCTATCGCTACATCATCGGAAGCAGGACTGCAGACCTGCGAAAGGCGGCAAAAAGCATAAACGAGGGCATATCCGGCCGAGGCGGCGGAAGCCCGGAGATGATACAGGGCAGCTGCACAGCGTGTTCATTAACTATTCAAAAATTTTTGACTAACTTCACGATTTAGACACGTTATATATAAATGTCTAACAAAAACGAGGCGGAATTTGCACTAAATGCTGATTTATCTGACAAATTGCAATTGACAAGAATATGACACTTTGTTAAAATAGATAGGTACATAAGGGGCAGAGTATGTCCTTATAGGCTCAGCAAAATATTTTTTATGGGGGGTTATTCGTGAGAGACCTTAAGCACCTGATTTACTTTGAGAACCTGCTTCAGGAGGCCAACAACGAGTTGGTTAAGCAGGCAAAGGCAGAGGGCAAATTCGCCATCGGCTATACCTGCTACTTCATGCCTGAAGTACTTCTCGACCTGCCCGGCTGCTTCTCGGTTCGCCTGAGAGCACCGCGCTGCAGCTCACCCGACATAGCGACCTACTATATGTCCGCTCGCGTATGTCACTACGGCCGCAGTCTTTTCGAGCGCGCACTCGAAGGCGGCTTCAACTTCCTCGACGCACAGATGGCGACCGAGACCTGCACCGTCACCTGCCGCTTCCAGGAGCACATTAAGCCCAAGCATCTTGACTCCGTCAAGGACATGAACGTCATCCAGAACGACAAGTTCTTCTGCGAATTCACCGACGTTCCCTTCAAAAACACCGAAAACGACTATGAGTACTTCCGCGATCAGCTCAGGGCTCATGTTCTGACCACGCTGCATGACAATCTCGGAATCGATGTTTCCGATAAGGCGCTCAAGGAAGCCATCAAGCAGCACAATGAGGTCTGCAAGCTCATAAACGAGATAGGCGATTACCGCAAGCTCGATAATCCGACCATCACCGGCTATGAGTTCCATGTCATCCAGCTCGTATCGCTGGTATGCCCGAAGTATCTCATCCTTCCCTACCTGCGCGAGACCGCGAAGGAAATGAAGACACGTAAGCCCGACGAGAAGTGGCCGTTCCGCTGCAAGGTCGTGCTCGCGGGAAGCGAGAACGACGACCCCGACTTCACCAAGCTTATTGAAAGCTGCGGCGCAGAGGTCGTTTGCGACCGTTACTGCTACGGTGCAGTCGAGTCCCGTCAGCCGATAGTTGTAGAGAAGGGCGAGGATCCCCTCTATGCTATCGCAAAGCATTATCTTAAGACCTCCAACTGCCCGCGCTTCATGCCTCAGGATGAAATGCGTGCAAGAAAGCAGCGTCTGGCAGACCTCGTCAAGGAATACAACGCAGACGGCATCATTGTTTGCTCCAACAAGTTCTGCGAGTATTGGAGCTATGAGCGCGTTGTTGACACTGTCGTCCTCAAGCGCGACTTCGGTATCCCCGTATGCTCGATCGAGAAGGAGTACATAAACACCGCATCTGGTCAGCTCCGTACCCGCTTCCAGGCATTCGTTGAATCTGTCGAGATCAAGAAGATTCAGGAGGGCAAGTAATTATGGATTTTAAGAAAGCATTAAAAGATTTTTGGTATGGCAAGCCCCATACCGCAGAAGAAGGCGGTCGCCGCCTCGGTGAAAACTACCTCCCGAAGACCGGCCTTTACAAGCACAGAGAGTGGCGCGGCGTGAAGGACACCTTCTACTACTTCCATAACATTTGGATGTACAACTACCTGCACATGGTAATGGATGTCATGAAGTACGGCGGCCTTGTCAACTTCGCAAAGGGCGTATGGCGCTACCGCTGGGTAGGCCAGACCTATCTGCCCGTTCTTCACTGGTTCGATCGTGGCCTTGAGGGTATGCGCGGCGAGGCTCTGCGCGGCTCGGCATGGCATTATCGCGCAATGGTCAACGCGACCATCTATCAGTTCATGGCAATGTTCAATGCCGACACCAGACTCCACGGCGGCAAGAAGAATGATGCATGGTATCACACCATGGCAATGAAGGAAACCGTATGGGGCGGTATGTTCTACGGCTGGCGCGATAAGTTTAAGGCAGTTGCTCTGGAAATGATCCCGTACTTCGTAACCTGCCACGTTAACTCTCACACCGTCCACAACTACATTGACGCGGTTCAGTCCATCGGACTGCCCGGCGACCCCTGCCCGATGTGCCAGGCCGAGGCCGGCCTCTTCGTCCTTGACGATGTTCCCGACTACAGCCCGTTCATGATAACCTGCAACGAGGCCTGCGACGGCTCCGTCGGTACCGCTATTCTTCAGGACTGGTTCAACGATAAGCCTCTGTATGCTCTGCAGATGCCCATGATCTTCGACGATCCCCTCGCAAACCAGTTTGTTCAGAAGGATATCGAGAAGTGCTGGAAGTTCATCGAAGACCAGACCGGTGTTCCCATGAACTTTGACCTCATGTGCGAGTACATTGAGCGTCAGAACGAGCTTCAGAAGTTCGAGTGGGAGAAGTGGGAGGTTGCGGCAAAGACCGATTACTACCCCATCAACGGCGTTGCACAGGCACTGTACCGTATCTATCAGTCCCAGATGGGCGATCTTCCTATCTGGCACGAGGTAGACGGTCATGTCCGTAAAATTATGGAGCGCGCCGTCCGCAATAAGACAAATACCTTCCCCAACACCCGCCACAGAGTCATCGCATGGTCCTGCGCACCGCTGTACTACTCCAACTGGTGCACCTGGGCTTACAACACCTGGGGCCTGAATGTTATCATCAACATGGACTCTCTCATGTTCGATATGACCATCCGCACCGACAGCTACGAGAACATGCTCGAGGATGTCGCACAGTACCACATGTGGGCTCCGATGCGCCGTATGGCAGTCGGCGGCATTAATCACATCTTTGAGCTGTGGGATTACATGGAGCGCTTTAACTGCGACATGGTCGCAATGTACGATCAGCTCCAGTGCAAGGGTATGCAGGGCGTACACGGCCTGTTCGAGGATGAGTTCCGTGACAGGAACATCCCCGCATTCTGGATTCCTCACGCACTGCCCGACAGCCGCACTGTTTCCCGTGCCGAGATCCGTCGTCTCATAAACGACTACATGACCACAGTTATGCACGAAGAGCCTCTGGATCCTTCTCTCCTCGAGCTCGACGACGACATGACCTGGTAATAGGGAGGAGCAGAGAATATGAAAAAGTTTGTTAAAAGAGCACTTGGCGTAGGCGCAGTTGCCTATGCAGCACTGTTTGCCGTATTTTTCTTTGATCTCGACGGTAAGTTCCTGTTCAACGTCTTTGAGCCGTTTGTTAAGAACCACTATGATAACATGGAGCGCAAGGATATGCTCAAGACGCCGTACGACATGGATAAGTTCCCCGACTACAAGTACGATGAAGTCTGATCCCGATATCAGAAACACAATTTAAACCGACTGCCAACTCTCCGGCAACGGAGAGTTGGCATAACAACGAATTTGTATAGTTAAATAATTATTTATTGGAGGCAACACTAATGAAATATTTTGGCGGTTGTGACGTAGGCTCGACCTACACAAAGGCAGTAATA
>OLGB01003047.1_pt1 | contig 16457 bp, 19 predicted proteins | sample 1605691 | NCBI WGS metagenome assembly OLGB01 (sample SAMEA3888925, study PRJEB22519) | human gut metagenome | biome: human gut; feature: human-associated habitat; material: faeces | place: Denmark | collected 2010 | reverse complement strand
TCTGCTGGGAACCGGGCTATCTGGATTGCTGAATCAGGTGGTCCAGAATATTTTTGAAGTTCCCCATCATTATCAGATTTTATTTTCTCTCCGCGCATTGGGGATGACCCTTATCTTTTTTGTCTTAATGTACGGCTTCGGGATGCTGCGCGCAGCAAAGGTCATCCGACAACGGAAAGTGATTGACCTGCTTTACGACAGCCGGAAAAATGAAGAAACTGGGTTCCACCCCTTGCGTCGGAGCGTCCTAACCTGTCTGCTCTCCCTTGCTGCTATGGTGGTGGGTGTGATCTTGCTGGAAAAAGGTCTGCACATTCAAACCAATGAAGCAATACTGTATTGGGGTGGGGCCTGTCTGCTAATCCTTGCGGGCGTTTATGAACTGCACCGGAAAATCCCCATGCTGCTGTACCAACTGGCAAAACGGAACCCGCATCGAAAGTATCGGGAAGAAACGCTTTTTTTCCTCGGACAGATTGGCAGGCGCATCCAATCTTCCGGGCGGACAATGGCCGTTGTGGCGATCCTGCTGACCATTTCCCTTGCGACCATGTTTGTGGGGCTGACGATGGGTGCAGGCTATAAGGCCAATATGGAGGCATATTACCCCTATGACGCCGGTGTAGCCATTGACGCACCGCTGACCAAGGACAGTATGGATTCCGTCCGTTCCTTTGTAGAGGAACGCTGCAAGGTAGAGGAGAGCGTAACCTATTACCTGTATGTGGTTCCAGATGAAGCCATTGAGGCCTTGTCCTTGTCCGACTATAACCACCTGCGGGAGATTCTGGGGCTTTCCCCTGTGACCATGAGCAATAATGAGTTTCTGGTTCACTGTGATACCTGGAACTATATGGACAGTATCCGGCAGGGCTTGGAGCAGAGACCGGAGATCACGCTAAACGGCTGGACATTGACCCCTGCGGAAACACCGATCTGGACAGAGCCGATGGAGCAGTATCAGATGGCTGGAACAAAAGGATATGTTCTGGTTCTGCCGGATGAAGCCGTTTCCCGGCTGTCCGGGGAAAACATCCGTCTGGCAATGAAACTAAAGGATGGCGGATACCCGGAACTGAAAAGCGAGCTGAAGCAATTCCTGAACAGCGGCGAGTGGCAGCCGGACAACCAGCCCGGACAAGAATTGCCGGAACGGGTGACGATGGGGGTAACAGTAAAAGCGTGGGGTGTTGCCAACTCGCTCACTGGATTCACAACGCTTTCTTTCTGCGGCCTATATTTGAGCATTATTTTTATCATTCTTTCCTGTTCGGTGCTGGCCTTTGAGCAACTTTCCGCTATTGACCGGAACCGGAAAAATTATGCGGTGATTGATCGGCTGGGCGTATCGGGTAGCAGGCAGGCATCCCTCATCCGCAAGGAACTGTCCACCATATTCCTGATCCCTCTATTTTTCCCCATCGTTCTTGCGGTCCTGCTGATTGTGGGGACACAGTTCTTTTTCGGGGAAGCAATTTTGCAGGAAGGGCTGGTGCTGTTCTATGGTCTGGTCACGATCCTGCTGTTCTGTACGATATACCTGACCTATTTCGGTGCCACAATGTCCCTGTTCAAACGGGTTATTTTGCGGCCTGAAATGCAATGAATTTTGAATTGCTACATAAGCGAAACAATTTTGGCTGTTTTTTGTCGAAAGAAGTGGTCGTTAGGATAATTCTGTAATAATTCGGTTTTATTGCATCAACAAAGCTAAATATAAGATACTATCTGCCCGGCGGCAGAAAAGAAAAAACCGTCGCTGGGCAGTCTAATTCCTATGCTCAAAATATAATTTGAGCGGCGGTTTTGAGAAATCAAGGCCGCCGCTTCTTTCTGTCTAAAGGTTCACGACGACCCTGCACTTTGCAATTTGGCATGGCGGCAATTAGGAGGATGCCGCCGTGTCTATTTTACTTTTTCGCAGTCCCCATGATCTGCACCAGCTAAAAAAAGCATAGCCCCGCCTCCGGGTTATTCCGGCTATGTATGCGAAATTTGTTGGAACCTTAACTATTATGTCATTTCATGCGTCCGTGTGGCTTCATGCCGCCCGGGCGCTTTTTCGTTCTTATGGGGTAGCTTCGGGTCATGTTGGGGCTGTTGACAAAGTCTGTTTTCAAAAATACGGCCTTGCAAAAAGTTCATCAAATAGCATATATTTTACAGTAAATAACAACAAACAAGCAAGAAAAACCTATTTGCTTTTTCGATAAGGGACTTTGTCAACAGCCCCACTCTGTTCCAAGGTATTGGTAGTAGTAACCACCCTGTGATATGTTTTTGGGATAGGTGTCTTCACTAGCGGAGTACAGGTTCTCAACATCGGTTTTTACAATCGCATACTGGGTAATACCTTCCAGATAATAGTTTCTTCGCGACCAGTTCGTTCCACTGCTGGATGAAGATCTAACGTCCGCTGTGATTGGTACATAGTACAAAGGTACGCCAGGCGTCGCAGGTGAAGTTTGTCCGTTTGCTTTGTTAATCAGGATATACTTCCCCTTGATAGCATCCAAATTATTCCTTATCTCTACTGCGTTTGTACCAGTAATAACAAGACCTGTGGTATCGTCAAACGTATATGCTCCGTTAGATGCATAATACGCATTTAGTGACCAGTCTTCCTCTACCTCTCCTTGAGATCTGTAGTAGCAGTAGACATGGACAGAAACATTTGTGGCGACTTCCTGTAATGCATATTTGTATTTCTGCCATCTGTACTGTGTTTCCGCCGTTGCATTAAGCTGGTTGTTGATGTCCGACACAGCATCCAGCACATTGTCCCACGGCAGGCATGGGATCTGGCTGGCCTTCACCTGATGGGGATTATCCAGATTGGCGGTGTGCCCGGCCAGCAGATTCTGCACCGCCGCCGCGCTCCCGGCGGGGTCGTAGTCCATATCGGGGAGCTGGCCCGAGGGCACCTTGCCATCAGTGCCAAGGGTGGCCACGCCGCTCGGCTGGCCTTTTTCCCTCAGCGGTATGAAGACCAGGCCATGGTCTACCACCGCAGTCACATTTTCCGCGCTGTCAAATACCAGCACAGTACCGAAGACGAACTCCCGCAGCTGCTCGGTGCCCGACTGGATCTTCTCGCCGGAGCCGAAGGCGTTCCCGTAGCAGAACAGAATCTCTCCTCCGTCCGGGTCCGTAGCCAAAAGGCCCAGTTCTTCCCAGGAAAATGTCTCACGTCCCTGGTTCGTGAACTGGCCCAGGACAGTGGACCTGGTCTCTTTGTTCTCCAAGGATGTGATCTCCAGATAGTCTATCGGGGCGATCAGCGCCGTCCGGTCGATGCTCTCCCCCGGGGCCAGAGCCCCGGTGCCGAACTGCCACCGGGACAGGGGCACCGTCTCTCCGGCGGGCACTTTGGCCAGCAGGGCCGCGCCCGCGCTGGTCAGTTTGATCTCAGGTATCATGTTTACAGTCCACCTCCCACAGGATCATGGTGTCCCCCTGCCGGGGGAAGGCTCCCACATAGATGGGGCTGTCTTGGGTCTGCTTGTACTTGATCTCCCAATCCAGATGGGCCGGCTTGAGCTCGTTGACGGCGGCGATCAAGTCCTCCTTGTGCGCCACCTCGCCGACGGTGCCCAGATACCAGACGACGAAGCGATACAACTCCGCCTCCTCCACCACCTCGGCCCGGTAGGGGGAAAAGCTCTGGGCGATCGCCCGGATGACCTCCAGCGTGGTGGTCCCGGTGCCCTTGACCTTGGCCAGGATCCTGGCCCGGCGCTGCTGGTCGCTCTGGGTGCGGTCGAGGGGGATGCCCCAGGCCCGCTCCCACAGCTCCAGGCCCCAGCCGCTGGCGGTGGACGGGAAGAGCTGCTCCAGGGTGAAGTCCTTGTCCTGTTCCACCCGGGCCATCATCCAGGCGAGCACCCGCTGCAGCTCCGCGTCCTCCGGCGTCCTCCGGTACAGCTCCGGCAAAAGCAGCTCGGTGGGGGTCATGTGACCGTCACCTCCCCCAGCACCGGGATGGTGTCCGCCTGGATGGACACGTCCGCCGTCCCACCGTTGACGGTGAGGGCGGAAAAGTTCTCCACCCCCGGGATGGTCAGCAGGATGGCCAGCACCCGGTTGTACACCAGGCTGTAGGGCAGATCCCCGTCCGGCCCGTAGTAGATCTTCCCGTACTTGCTCCCGATCAGGGTCTTGAGATAGTCCCCCACCCCGGCGGCGAGCTGCCGCTCCACCTCGTCCAGGGAGGTGCCCGAGACGGTCACCGCAGCCGCCACCGCGATCTCCAGCCCCTTGGCCGCCTCCACCGTCGGGGCGGCGCCGATTTGCTTTCTGGCCATGACATTGGCCAGCACGGCCTCCACCATTTCCGGGGACGCGGGGGCATAGGTGCTGTCCGCCAGCGTCAGCCCCACCGTGCCGGGTCCTTTCGCCAGCTCCACCACCTTGGCCTCGCCCACGCCCTCCACCTCCAGGGCCCAGCGGCGGAAGTCCCAGCCGTTCCCGCTGGTGGCGGGGAACTTCCGGGCCGCGTCGATGCGCTCATAGAGCTGCGCGTCGCTCTCCGTGTCGGTGCCGCCGGCGGCCTGGGCGTTGCGGTAGCTCTTCAGGCCTGAGATGTTCACCCACATGGAGGTGATGGCGCCGGCCTGGATGTTGTAGGCCGCGCCCACGTCCTGGGCCTCCAGCTGACATACCGCCTGTCCGTCCGCGCCGATGGCGACGGGGTCCAGGGTGGCAAAGCGCAGGCCGGTGGCGGTGAGGAACACGGTTCCGCCGGGGACTTCCGTGCCCGGCTGCCCGGTGAGCTCCATGGCGCATTTGGCGCGGGTGCCCTCCCGGCGGGCCAGGTTGTGATAATCCCGCCCCACCAGATCCAGAAAGCCGCCGCTGGTCTCATCCACGAAGAGCATGGATACCACGGCGGGCAGGGCCTGGTAGATCTCGCTGGCCCTCCGGGCGGTGGGGCCCACCACCGCGTCGGCGAAGCTGCCGGCCATGGTGGAGAGCCCAGAGGCGGGATCGATCTCCGCCAGAGTCTCGGCCTTGATCTTCTCTGTGGTCCTGTCTTCAAACATAGATGTGCCCCTTTCCGTATACGGTGGTCAGCTCCACCGTGGCGTGAAGGGTGGAGCCGTCGAGGCGAACCTCCGTCACCTGCGCCGCGGTGATGTAGGGAGACATCAGCAGGGCCTCCCGGAGGTAGCGGCTGGCCTCGCTCCGCTTGGTCTCAGCCAGATACGGCTGGCCCACCAGGGCCTCCAGCTCGCAGCCGTAGGACCAGTCGAAGATGGGCCAGCGGTATCGGGCCGTGAGGATCGCCCGCACCGCCCAGCTCTTCACCGCCTCCAGCCCGGTGACGATGACCGGCTCACCGCTCTCCCAACGCGGCTCCATGGCGTCGTAATCCATGGCCACGTCGGTGTAGAGGGGCAGGTCGGCCCGCTGGCTGGCCGCCGGCGCGGCGAACATGGGGAACAGATTCATGTCTCCACCACCTTGCAAAGGATGTAATAGGTCTGGAAGTCCTCGGTCAGCACCACCACACGGTCACCCTTTTTCAAGGCGTGCTCGCCCCGCTCAAGGTCGTCCTTCTTGACCTCTGTGGTCACCTCGTCCTTGGGGATGAGGCTCATCAGAGTGCCCACCAACTTGGGCCGGTAGCCCTTGAGCAGCGCCTCGTTGATCCGCAGGGCCTCGGCGTCCAGGTCCAGGCCACCCGCCCGGACACGCAGCGGCTCCGGCGACAGCACCTCCCCAATCAGGAAGGGGGACGGCGGGGCCGTCCTCTGGGCGGCCCGCTCCATGCTCCGGGCGATCCGCCCGGCGTTCTCCTCAAAGGTGTTCATAGCTCACTCCCCGCGTTCGTCGTGTCTGCCAGGTCCCTAAAGTTCAGCTTCAGCTTGGTGAAATACTGCTTGTTCTTCCAGGTGTGGGTATCGCTCTCGATCCAGAAGAGCCCGCTGGCCCCGGCCCCGGTGTCCCGCAGGATCACCGCGTTGCCCGAGATCAGCCGTGGGTCCCCCATGGTCTCTACAGTGAGGGACTGCTGAAGGCCGTGGTCTTCCAGCCACGCCTGGGCCTCCGCTCCGGCGTCCTCCCCGCTTCTCTGGATGATGACGTGCTCCAGCCGGCCGTTGAGCCCTATGGACGCCCCGTCCTCCACTCGGCGGACCAGAGCCCCGGTGTCGGTGCGGATGGCCACGCTGTTCTGGAGCTTGGAGATGTCCCACGTGTTGGTGACGCCCATGGTGGACTTGATCGTCAGGGTGGCCGAGGTAGGCTTCTCCACCACCTCCAGCGCCCCCTCCCCGGTGAAGCGCACCAGGTACCGCTTGCCGGTCTGGGCGGCCGCCAGGGCGTACATGGTCCTCACGATCTTGTCCAGGGCCTCGCCGGGGAATTTCCGGCTCACCGTGGCCCCGCCCGGGGCCAGGGACGCCACGGGGATGCCGAAGTCCCCGCACACGGCAGCAGCCGCCGCCTCCGGGGCCACGGCCTTGAACTGGTACCACCCCTCGTTGCCCACCAGGAAGCGGCCATTGTCCAGGGCGGACAGATCCACCACGGATGAGTCGGTGCCGGTGGTGGCCGACACCAGCGGCCCGGTGAAAAGGGCTCTGCCCTCTCGCCGGAAGGTCAGGGACGCGCCCTCCACCAGCGCCGGCGGCTCCACGCTCCCGTCCCGTGGGACGGCCAGGGAGGCCGACAGCTCACGGGCCGTCTGCTTGTCCGACCCGGACCAGCTCACCGTCTGGACCAGCTCTGTCACGTCTCTGGTGCCCGCCCCGGGGGCAGTCAGCAGGAGCTCGTAGTCCATGCCTCTGCCTCCCTTCAGCGGTGCATGGCGGCCTGCTCTTTTTTGAGCTGCATCTTCCACACGTTGGCCGCCGGATCATAGGTGGTCTTCGTCTCCTTCGCGATCTTCCGGCTGGTGCTGGGCGGCATGGCCGCCGGGAGCTCGTCCCTGGGCGGGAGCTCCAGCACCTGGCCGGGATAGATCAGGTCCGGGTTTTTCACGGTGGCGCTGTTGGCCGCCGCCACCCGGCCGTACAGGCTGCCGTCCCCGTAGAACTTTTGGGAGATGCCCCAGAGGGTGTCTCCCCGCTCCACGGTGTAGGTGCGCTGCTGCGCGGCCCCGGTACCGGCGTCCCGCGCCGTCTGGGCCCCGCCGCCCGACGCGGCCAGCACCGGGGTCTCCGGGGTCTGGTACTGCCGCAGGACGATGGTGGCATAGACGTCGTTGGTGCCGTCCCGCTCGCCGTACTGGACGGACTCGATGAGCACCCGGGCGTTGGTCGGCGTGCCGGACACCAGCCACCGCACAGGGGTCCCGGCGTCGCACCACCGCTCCAGCTGCTCCAGGTACACATAGGGGGTCGCCGACGCCCCGGGGTTGCAGAAGGAGTACAGCTTGGCCGGCAGGAGGACGTTGGACAGGGTGCAGCGCCCCATCAGCTTCCCCCCGGGGAGGTTGATCTCCCCGATCTGGTCCAGCTGGATGCTCTCCACCCGGTTGGCGTGGTCCCACTCGTAGGAGGCGGGGGTCACCGGGAGCACCAGCTCCCGGCCTGTCTTTTCATCCAGGAAGGAAAGGATCCGTCTCATCCGTACACCCCCGCCGCCATCTTCAGCTCGATCTGGTCGGCCAGCCGCTGAGCGATCTCCTCCGCCGTCGCCCCGGAGCCGAAGCTGTTCCCTGTGATCGTGATCTGGAAGCGGGCGCCGCGCTTTCGGTCGGCCTGCTCGGCCTCCCGGGCGGTCAGCACCCTCTCCCCCTCATGGAGCATCGCGGGGAAGTCATCATAGGGCACCCGGTCCAGCCCGACGGCATATCGGTGGGCGTTGATGGCTCTGATCCGCCCGCCGGGAGTGTCCTCCCCCGGGGCAAAGGACTCGACGCCCCGGTCCGCTATAGCGGCCATCATGCCCTTGGAATACTCCTGGCCCTTGCGGTATCCGGCGTCCCAATAGGCACTGTTGGTGGAGGCGTCCTCCCGGATCTGCTCCGCCATGGCCATCTCCATGTCCAGCATGAGCTGTGCGCCCTCGCTGGCGTTGTACTCATTCAGGCCCATGACTCTGGCCTCCGCCAGGGCACGTCCCATCTCAGCGGCATCGCCCTCCGCTTGGGCTTTCTGGTACTCGTTGGTCAGCTCATTGAGACGCTTCTGGGCCTCATCGCTGAACAGAGTCGTCTCTGCGCCGCTCATAACCGCGTCCAAGGCCTCTCGCTGGAACTGCTCCTTGCTGTTCTCCAGCTCGGCCTGCCAGGCGCCCATGGCCCGGTTTGCCTCCTGGATCATGGCCCCGCTCTCGCCGCTGAGGTAATCGATCTCATCCTGCAAGCCCTGCTTGCGGGTCTCGTTGTAGCCTTCACCGTAGGCGTTGTCCATCTCGGTCCGGGCATCGGCCAGGGTGGACTCTAGGCCGGAGAAGGTCTTGGACATCTGATCCATGGCCCCGGCGTAGTCCCCCAGGCCGCTCTGGATGATGTCCACCGCCTGGGTGCCGGAGATAGAGCCCTTGGAAATCATGTCGTAGATCTTTCCCTGGTCCACACCCAGGCTCTCCGCCAGCATGCCGATGACGTCCACGCCACGCTCCTGGAACATGTTGAGGTATTCCAGGCTGGCCTTATTGCTGGACTCCATACGGCTGAGCGCCTGGGCCATGACTGTCATGTCCTGGGCGCTCACACCCACGGCGCTGCCGGCGTCTCCGATGCCTCTCATCAGGGCCAGCATGCGGTCTGTATCGTCCCCAAAGCCGGTAGCCAGCGCCCTGGACATGGCCGTCAGGTCGCTGTACTCCATAGGCGTGGACGCCGCCATCTCCCGCAGGTCCTCCAGGTACCGCGCTCCCATACCTGGGCCGAGCAGCTGGTCGAAGGCGATCAGGTCCAGCTCCCGGCCCGCCGCCACGGCGGAGCCGCTGGTGATACCCTGCTGCATCTCCTCCAGCTGCCCCTGGGTGGCCTCCTGGACATACTGCTTGAAGGTCTCGTCCCGCTCCTGGAAGGCCTGGGACCCGCCGGTCACCAGGCCGAGACCGCCGCCTATGGCCGCGCCCACGGCCATGCCTGGGAGTCCGAGCAGACTGCCCATAGCCGCGCCCTGCACGGCTCCGCTCAGGCCGCTGGAGACGACCGAGCCGGCCGTCCCGCCGAAGGTGGAGCCGATGATGGCGTCCACCCACTGCCCTGCGGCATCTCCGGCCATGTCCATGAGTCCGGCCTTGCCCAGGGCGGAGAGGATGCCGCCGCCAGCGTCCGCCCGATTGCTCAGGCGGCTCTCTGTCGAGGCCGCTGTGCTGGCCTCCCTGTAGAGGTTCTTGTAAGCTGCGGCATTCGAGTTGATGACCGCCGTCGTTTCAGCCATCTCCCGGCGCAGGCGCACCTGCTCCTCGATGGCATCGTCCAGGGCCCCCTTGCTCGTCTCATCCTTCAGCGACTTATAGGCCTTCTGTGCCTCTTTCACTTTGAGGCTGTTCTCGGCCATCTCTTTCTTCAAGCTGGCCAGCCTGTCGGTCAGGACGGTCTGAGCCTTGTCATATGCCTTGAGACTGGCCTCCAGGTCGTCCATGTCCTTGTCGAACGCCTTAGTATTGCCAGCGATGGACTTGAGGGACGGGCTCACCTGGTCATAGAGCTTCATTACGATGCCGACTTCCTCGGGCACGGATCATCACCTCCTCGCCTGTCCTTTACCCAAGTCTTCTTCCAAGTCGAGCTCATGGAGAGCGAGGGCCCAGGTCAGATCTCGGCCGCCGTAGTCCATACCGTAGTACATCTCCGGCGTCCAATGGTGCTCATGGAACAAATAGAACACCAAGTTCAGCTCTGGGTCCTCGCCCTCCATCAGACGTTTTTTACTTCTTCAATGGTCAGGCGGCGGTAGCCGCACAGCCGCTCGATCGCCCGGGCCAGGTCTTCGATCTCCCCGGGCAGCAGCATGGCCTTGACCGTCTCCTCAGGAGTGGCTCCGCCATACTTTTCCTTGAGCGCGGCCGCCTTCAGGTCAGGCTCGACGCACCCGGCCAGCAGGATGCTCAGGTTGCCATCCGATGCCACCGTCTCCCGGATGCGCTGCACCCGTCCATACGGGAGCGCCCGAAGGGTGAATACCACCTCGCTGCCGGTCAGCTCACTCAGGCGCTTGACCCGATATTTTGCGGTGGGTAGCTGCTCCTGCACGTTAGGCAGCTCGGGCCGCAGCAGGAGAGATAATACGTCCGTCTTCTTCTCGTCCATAAGTCCCTCCTGTTACTCCACCGGGATGAGGTCCAGCAGCTCGAAGCGGGTAAAGGTGAAGGGCGCGGTGACCTTGCCGCTGGTGGCGGCCTGCCAGTCCGCCAGGGTCATGTCGGTGAACATGACGCCATAGTAGGCGATGCGCTCGGCCCCCGCGCTGGCGGGGTCTGCCAGCTTGGAGATGATGGTGGACTCCGGGATGTCTCCGTCCTGGACGCCCTGCATCCGCTGGATGAGGCCGCTGTCCACTTTGTAGAGCATCAGGGAGCCGGTGCCGGAGCCGCTCACCGGCTTGGACTGCTCCATGAACTCTCCGCACAGATTGATCTTGTCGCTGTTGATGGCCACCTTGCCCTGGCAGCCGTAGCACTCCGCCAGGCGCTCCCCGTCCACCCACACAGAGCCATAGGTGCCGTTGGGGATGCGGCGGGCCGAAAATCTGTTCCTTGCCATGTCCGTACCTCCTTACAGGTTGTTGAAGAGGACCTCGAAGTCCTCCATAGCGTCCACCAGGCGGCCACGGCAGCGGATGAAGACCCAGCTGCCCGTCTGGTACTCCAGGACCTGCTGGCGGGTCATACCGGCGGTCTCGACGCCCTGGCTCTTGAGCCACAGCAGCTGGCGCTCATAGTCCACCTCCACATGGCTCTCGCCGGGAGAAAGGACGCCCGCCTGCTCCAGGTAAAGGAAATACTCGGAGATGGCGGTCACCAGGATCTGCTTGTTGTCGTAGGTATTGGGGTATCGGCCCAGATACTCGTTCTCGATCGTGGTGCGCAGGAAGTAGGCGATCAGGTCCATGCCCTCCACGATCTTGATCTTGCTCCAGTCCGCCTTGCCCTCCGTGGGGATGGTGGTCAGGGAGTTCACGGCCCGGGCAATCTTGGCCTGGATGCCGTCGTGGATCAGGATCAGCTTACCGTTGTTGATCGCCTCGGTCTGTTCCTCTGTGGTGCGGGCCGTCACGGCGGTGAGCTCGGGCAGGGCCGCGTAGGTGGCGCTCATGCCCATGGGGATGCCGGCCAGGATACCAGCGAAGCGGGCGCAATACTCCGCCGCCGTCACCGCGCCGTCCTTGTCGGTCATGCCGGTCTCATCCAGCTCGATGATGCCCATATGATCGCTCCCGGCGGTCTTCCAGGGCTTCACCAGCATGACGGTGCGGTAGAGCTCCCGCTGGGCCTTGACCCACTCCACCATTTTGGCCATCTCGTCGTCCGTGACGTCGGGAGGCCCGGCCAGATAGTCGATGGAATACTGCTCGATGGCCTTGAGGCCGCCCTCCAGGGCGGTGGTGTCCTCTGTCCCCTCCTTGATCACTACCAGGATCACCAGGCTGGGTGCGCCCCGGTCGGAGCCCTCGAAGGCCGTCAGGATATGCTTCTTGTTCTCCTCTCCCAGGCCGGAAGGGATGAGGGCGTCGCTGGAGAGCAGATGCACGCCCTGGGCGCTGGCATCGCGCACCATCATCGCGACGTAGCCCTTCTTGCTTCGGTTCGCCACCTGCGCGGCCGCCTTTTCAAAGGCGATCTTGAGGGTGGGCAGTCCGTTGGTCGTTGCCATACATTCACCTCATTCTTTCTTTTCCGGCGTCATCTCCGCCGGCGATCAAATATCCGTTCACCTCGAAGTCCTCCATGGGCGGAGCGCTGTCCTCCGGGTCCTGGAAGCCTGGCCTTGCATCGCTCCAGACGACCGCCAGCTGCACCTCGAAAAAGTCCGGGGCGCCCGTTCCCTTGTTCGCTGCGATCGTGGGATGATACCCTTCCACTTCCATGGACGGCCCGGGAAACAGAGCCATCACCCGGTCCTGACGGAGACCCAGCTCCTCCCGGCTGCTGTCGTGGTAATAGTCCACATCCACAAAACCGGTGATCAGCACCGTGGTCGTCTTCCTGACCAGGAACAGGTTTAGATCCGCCATCTCCGTCTTTTGCAGTTCCAAGGCGAAGGACGGGCGCTTGAAGTCCTTCGGGAGCCGGTCCACAAACACCGGCTCCTGGAAGGTCTCCTCCAGGATGGCTTTTACACGTGCCATCACATCGCTTGCATCCATCAGTAATCCACCTCATCTGCGATCATGGACAATACCTTATCAGCCGCTCGGATGGCGTGGTCTGTGGCCTTTAGGCGAGCAGAGCTATAGAACTGCCGCCCGGGGACGAACCGGGTCCCTGTCCTGTCATTGACACGGGACTTCCCTCCCCTGCTCCACCTGGTATCGCTCCAGGCATAGGCCTTGGTCATATCGGGCCTTCTTGCCCCGTGGCCCTTATCCAACCAGATGGTGATCTGCTTAGAGCTCACGGGACTCCCCCGATAGGTGTGCTGCCTTGTCTTAACGCCGCTCCTACTGCGGTCTTTGGACCGTACGGTCCGGCCTTTCACAGGGCTCACTGCGGCATATCCACCGCCGCTTCCCAGACGCAGCTCCTGCCAGGAGACCACGGTGCCCTTTGCATCCGTCTCCAGGTCAGCCGCATAGATCTGAGCGTTCAGGTCTTTCTGCATCTCTTCGCCCATGGCCTTCACGGCCTTGGCTTTGGCCTCAGGGAACGCAGTGAACAACGGCTCCCAGAACTCCACGAAGCGGTCCAGGCGTTCTCGCTCAAATCGCGCACGGCTGCCCATTACAAGTCCACCAGCCTTCCGAGCTCATACTCATTCTTGTACTCATCCAGTTCATGGGGGACCAGTACCTCCCACATCGTGCCCCTGACCTTCACCAGGCTGCCGGGGCGCAGCACGATCGGCTTGGGTGTCACCAGGACCAGAACCAGGTCGTTCGTGGACATGGGCCACTCCTGGGCGTGCCTGGCATACTTTTCCGTCAGCACACCAGGAAACGTCATCGGCTCAGTTTCATCATCCTCCTGGAGCTCCACGGTATCCACCGTCACCACTGCCGTATCCACCTCCATATGGTTGCGCCCCATGGGCACGATGGAGGTCAGGAAGAGGTGCTGGCCGCCCCAGCTCATGGCGTTGTGGAGGGTGAGGGACTGCCGCCGCACCACCACGGCGGCGTCCCTGGCTCCGATGCCGACCTTTGAGAACAGGTTCGTCTTGGGCTGGAAGGTGATGGAGGCCCAGGCCCGCCGGACCGGGACCCACTCCCAAACTCCTGGGCCGGTCTCCTTTAGCTCCAGCACCTGGGCGGGCTTGTCCAGCTTCCCGGCGTCGATGTAGTCTCTCATACTACCCCTCCCGCGATGTGTCCGATTCGGACACGATAGGCTCGCTCAGCTTGAGCTGGGTAATGAGCTGCCGGAAAGCCGGGTTGTCCGCCACGATGGTGCCGGTGATGGTGGCGTCTCTCAGGTCGAAGTCCCGCAGCACCATGAAGTTGACACACAGCTCGTACTGTGCCTCCCTGTTGGTCCCGGCGGGAGGCTGGGATACCCCAGCCCCCTCCAGGTAACCCACCGCCGCGTCGTACAGGACCTCCAGGGTGGCCAGCTCCTCCGGCGTCGGCTCCTCGATGCGGCAGTAGGCCAGCAGCCTTTCCCGCCGCTCCTCGCTCATGGGCATGTCAGACCACCAGGCTCCAGCTGTTGCCGGCGGGCAGATAGAGGCTGTCCGCTGCGGCCGTCACGCCGCAGTCCACGGCCGCGTCCGCGCTGTGCTGGAACTTCAGGCCGATGTATCTGTGCTTCGCCGGGTCCACCTTGTAGCTGACCAGGACAGTCTGGGGGGCCGTGCCCACCTTGTCGGTGAAGACCACAGCCTCACCGATCGCCTCCGGGCTCCCGCCGTTGGATTCGGCGGAGCCCATCAGGGTGACCGTCACGGTCTTGCCGGCGCCCAGAGCTGCGGTGGACAGGGCGAAGAGGACCTCGGTAGCGCCGGAGGTGTCCACGAAGCTGGTGGTCTTGTCCTCACCATTCGTTACGGACTGGGGCGCGAATACGTTGGCAAAAGCCAGCTGCTCCAAAATACGTCTCATATGCTCCTCCTTACTTGCGGTCGGCCAGCGCCACGAAGGGGCTGCGGGTCTTGGTGCTGTTCTTGATGGTCAGGGGCTTGTTGACCTTGGGGGCGCCGTTGCAGCGGTACACCATGCGGAAGCAGTTCTGGTCGGTGAGGAACTCCACGTGGATGGACCAGTCCTGCTTGGCGGCGCCCTTGGTCAGCAGGATGTACTGGAAGGGATCCACCAGCATGATGTCGCCCTTGGTGCCCAGGGCGGAGCAGCTGTCCTCGAAGAGTACGGGCTTGTTGAGCACCCGCTGGGTGTCGAAGTTGCCCAGGCCGCCCTCGGGGTTCCACAGGAACTTGGATTCGTCGCCGCTCTTGATGGCCAGCAGGGGCAGCTGCTCCTCCGCGTCGGGGTGCATCAGCCACACCAGGCGCTCACGGCCGCGAGGCATGGCCCGGGCCTGCATCTTCACGGCGTTGTTGCCCACGAAGGTGCCGGCGGTCTGGGACTGCTCCTTATCCACCGTGATGAGGGCCTTGGACTTGATGAGGCCCAGGGGCTTGCCCACGCCGTCTCCGGCGATCACGGCCTCGGTCAGCAGGCGGTCGGCGGCCAGGGTGAAGCCGGTGGAGGCAAAGCCGGACATGAATGCGGCGTCCTGGAGCATCTCGTCGGTGCAGTAGAGGAAGCCCATCATCTTCTCCAGGTCCAGCTTCATCTCCTTGAACTGGGGCTTGCTGGCTCCCACAGCGGCGCCCTCGGCGGCCCAGTACATCTGCACGCCGCCGAACACGGACTTGCTCACGTCGGTCTCGTCGGCGCTGATCCAGCGCATGGAGTTGGCCGCGCTGGAGCAGGTATAGCGGTCCAGCCGATTCAGCAGAGGACTCATCTGCACGGCGCTCTCCATGATCGCGGAGGCGAAGTCGGTCTGGATGGCGAAGCCGCCGTCGGCGCCGACGCCCTCGTTGGCGCCCAGCACCGCGTTGTTGACCTGTTGGAGGCGCTTGTCCTCCACGTGGTTCTTGCGGAAGTTGTAGATGGCGGCCAGCTGCTCACCGATGGAGGCGAAGGGCTTGTCCGCCCTGTCCTTGTCCGCCTCGGGGCCCTTGCCGTCCGCGTGCAGCACGCCGTCATAGACGGGCTCGGCCGCCTCACGGCTGGCCTTGGCCAGCTTCTCCAGGCTGGAGATCTGGCCGTTGATGGCCTCCATCTGGTCGGTGATCTTGTTGGCCTCCTCGATCTTGCCATCGGTCACCAGGCCCTCGGCCTGGGCGAGCAGCTGGCCCTTCTGGGCCCGCAGCTCATTGATTTTTTCCATGTAGTCCATAGCGATCTCCTTTCATCGATCAAAAATGTGCAAGCGCTCTGAGCCGGGCCAGGGCGCGGCTTGCCGTTTCGTTTGCGGTCTCTTCGGCCCGCTGGGCGGCCAGGTGATCCTGGTACTTCTGCCGCATGGCGGTCGTCAGCCGGATACGGCGGCCCGAAGCGGCCACGAAGGCCGCCGGGTCCTCCTCCGGCTCCTGGGCCTCCCCCACGATCTCGTCGATCAGGCCGTACTCCTTGGCCTGGGTGGGGGAGATCCAGACATCCTTGTCCATCAGCTCGATCAGCTCGTCCCGGCTCTTGGTGCCGCCTCTGGCGGTGTAGACCTCCAGGATGCAGTCCCTGGCGTTGCGCAGGCCTTCTGCCGCCCTGTCCATGTCCCGGTGGTCCCCCACCGCGCCCCCGCTGGGGTTGTGATAACAGAGCAGGGCCCCCGGTTCGCTCTGGATGGTCTTGCATCCGGCGGCGGCCAGGGTGGCAGCGCTGGCCCCATAGCCTTGATAGATGGCGGTGGTCTTTCCGGGGTAGCGCCGGAGCATGGCGCGGATCTCCAGGCCCACGCTCATGTCCCCGCCGGGGGAGTTGATCAGCAGGGTCACGTCCTCGCCCCCTGCCTCGTCCAGCGCCGCCTGGATGTCCATGGGGGCGGTGATGTCGCGGAAGCCACACCACCTCAGCACGTCGGCGGAGTCGTTGTCCCACAGCTCGCCTCGCAATGCGATATCAGGCATTTCCATCCTCTCCTTTCAGTACGGACTCCAGAGAGCCCAGAGCTTTCGTCACGAGGAACCGCTTGCCCAGCCCGCCCGGGATGGGGTCCAGCTCCTCCTTGGCCCTGGCGTCGTCCGGGTTCATCACAGAGTGCTCGATGAGCTTCACGTAGAAGTCGGCCCTTGTGGTCGGGTCCGCCCGGAGCAGGGCCTCCTGGGTGTCCAGATAGCGGCCCTTGTACTCCTCCATCCGCTCCACCCGCTGGTACAGATCCTCTGCTGGGGT
>OLGB01003041.1_pt1 | contig 16481 bp, 18 predicted proteins | sample 1605691 | NCBI WGS metagenome assembly OLGB01 (sample SAMEA3888925, study PRJEB22519) | human gut metagenome | biome: human gut; feature: human-associated habitat; material: faeces | place: Denmark | collected 2010 | reverse complement strand
CCGCCAGACTGTTGCAGCAGTTTGGCGGTTTTCCTTTTGCTGCGGTGGATGATCGTCTCTCACCTCCTTGTGATTTGGACGCGCCGCACCACCGGCGCGCTCCCTGCTCCATCGGTAGGTTCGTTCGCTGTCACATAGCCTTTACCTTGATGCTGCTTGTCAATCAGCAGGCGGTCAAACCAAAGTCTTGTATAGGCGGGCTCCTGAATCATTCCGTACATGGCAAAACCGATCAGGGTGTCGTTGTCATAGATGCACATGGGATGCCACGCTGCCAGCTGATCCGCCTCTTTCATACAGTCCGCAACACTTTCGATAAAACCTGTCTGGTGTGGAAACACCTTCAACTTCTCAGCAGCCCTGCGATTTTTGCTGGTAACAGGTATTAGAGACAGATTACTCATGCTCACCTCTATGTTCCTGTTTTTCTGTGTTCTGCGGCTCTGCCAAGCAAACCAACGCAGTTACCACTTGATGATTTCGGATCTCGGTGACCCGGATCACCAGACCGAAAGTCTCCACCTCAATGGTGGATCCATCCTCCGGAATGGTGGCCATGGCCCCAAAGATCAGTCCGTTAAAGGTATCGAAGTCGTCACAGGGCAGCGTGACACCAAGTGTTTGGGCAACCTCCTCCAGAGGCGCCTCTCCACGGATCTTCCAGGTGCCAGAGTCCACAGCCTCGATCAGGGGAAGGGCGTTTCGGCATACATCCTCCTCGCCCAGATCTCCCACCAGCTGCTCCACAAGATCGTTGATGGTAACAATGCCCGTCATGCCGCCATATTCGTCCAGCACCACCGCCAAGGGATGACAGCCACCCTTCATGTTGCGGAACAGCACATCTGCCTTGACGCTGTCAGGTACCAAATAGGGGGTCTCCACCGCCTGTTCCAGTACGGTCTCACGGCTCCGGTCCGTCAGGCGGAAGTAATCTTTTGCATTGAGGATACCCACCACATCATCCGCGGATTCTCCGCACACAGGATACCGGGTGTGGCGGCTGTTGTGGATGGTGGCGGCCCACTCCTCCATGCTCTCCTCCAGCCACAGAATGGTCAGATCGGTTCGATGGGTGGCAATCTCCCCGGCGGTCAAGTCGTCAAACTCAAAGACGTTTTGGATGAATTGCTTTTCTTCGTGGTCAATGGTGCCTTTCTGGGTACCCACATCCACCATCATGCGGATCTCCTCCTCGCTGACGGTCTCCTCCTCGGCATTGGGGTCGATGCCAAGCAGGCGGAGGACGGCATTGGTGGAAACGGTCAGGAACCACACGATGGGGGCAAACAGCTTGGCGATGGCGGAGATCAGGCCGGAGATTCCCAGCGCCAGAGACTCTGCCTTACGCATGGCCACCCGTTTGGGAACCAACTCACCAAAGATCAGGGTAAAGTAGGACAAAACCAGCGTGATGATGACCACGGCGATGGCGTCCAGGGTAGCAGCGGGAATGCCCACACCCAGGCTTACCAGCCAATTGACCAGGCCGTCTGAAAAGTTTTCCGCCGCAAAGGCGCTGCCCAGGAAGCCGGACAGAGTGATGGCCACCTGGATGGTGGCGAGAAAGCGGGCCGGTTGGCTGGTCAGACGAGCCAGCCGTACGGCCCGTTTGTCTCCCTCCGCCGCCATTCGGGCCAGCTTGGCATCGTTGATAGAAATTACTGCAATCTCCGCACTGGCAAAGACTGCGTTGAGCAGGATCAGAAACACCTGCAGTAAAATCATAAATAAGATAGAATTTTCCATTGTAAGTACCTCCTCAGATTAAAACAATTATAGGCAAAAGGACGCAAAAAGACATAGCCCGTCGTACTATTCTCGCAAGCACAGGCCATGTCTCATCCGATTCTGTTCATAATTGTACGAGGGAGGCTTGGCGGGGGCGTTACTGTCACCGTCATCCATAAGTTGCAGACCTTCTCCTTTCATTGTAATGTTCCATATCTTATCAGACAATCTCCCGTTCGTCAACTTGTGAAGTGACTATTATACATACAGATTCTGTTCAGATCATGTCCCTGTCCCAAGTCATGTGGTAGTAAATATTTCTTTTTTGACCCGTCATGCATAACCGGACGAAAGGACGAAGATAGCTGGAATTATGGTTTCTGTTTATGATTTTACTTAGTAAACACTATAAATACAATCCGTATCTCGATGACCGCCCATTTTCTCCCAATATCCATCTCTGATAAGGTAGAATAATTTTCGCAAAAATAAAAAGACATGGAGGAACCCAATCTGTTCTCCGGATTGGTCTACTGCGCCGACTGCGGTAAATACATGGTTCTCTGCCGGACTGAGAAGATGCGGGAGGATCAGTATTATTTCCGGTGCTCAACCTACAGTAAGCGCGGGAAAACCGTCTGCTCACCCCACCAGATCCGGGAGGCGGACCTGAAAGCCATTGTGCTGGATGACCTTCGCAGAGTCACGCACTTCGCACGGATGAAGGAGCGGCAATTCGCCCAGTACATCAACCAGAGGAACACCGCAGAACTGCGCCGGGAGATCAACCGTCTGCAGAAGGAACTGGATTCTATGCGGCGGAGATACGATGAGTTGTCCGCGCTGTTCAAGCGTCTCTACGAGGACAATGTTCTGGGGCGGGTGACCAATGAACAATTCCGCATGATCTCCGCAGACTACAACGCTGAGCAAAAAAAATCTGTCTGTCGCCATTCCAGCCAAGGAGGAACAGTTGGAGAAACTGAAAGCCTCAGCCGCCAATGTGGACGCCTTCATTGAGAAGGCCAAACGGTACACTACCATCGACGAACTGACGCCGGAACTGCTGCGGCTCTTCATCCAGTGGATTGAGGTGGGAGAACGGAGCCAAAAGTATTCCCGCTCTGCAGGACAAAGTATCAGGATCGTGTACCGAGACATCGGCAGAGTGGACAGCCCTATGCAGGAGGGAGAGCACATACCGCATATCACAAAGCAGATTACAGATAATGAAGAAATCAAGCGATTGCTGGCATAAAACACAACAGGCGGACAGCTTCCGCTGTCCGCCTGTGTGCCTGACAATTCACAAGGTTCAGAAAATGTACCTGTGGGAACTATCAGAAAGGGTGTCCTTTTGTTTTGGTGCCGCCGCCCAGAGGGCGGCTCCCCCTTTTGGAGATTGAACTGCTCGAGTGAAGTAAATTCGCACTGCGCCAAGGCTTTAGATGCGGGGCAAAACGCTTGTACGGCGCAAAAGCGCGCTCCTTCACGCGGAGACTGGGTTTGGCTGACCGTATTATAGAGCGTGCAGACATAACAAAAGCCATCGCAAGCAAACTGCTTGCGATGGCTTTTTCTGCCGGAGATTTCAAAGGATACCTTTTGAAATTAAAAGATCTGGGATTTCGCCGGCTGGATTGCAGAGCAGCTGCTGCGAGGTCCGGCAAGGATGCGTTTACTCCATCCAGTGGATCCAGTTGGCGGCAAAGAGGTTGCCCTTGAGACACACAAAGTGGAATGCCCCGCTCATAGGGATCTCCGCCAGATCGAACCGGGCCAGAGTTCCTGCTGTCAGCTCCCTGGCCGCCACCGGTGCGTACAGGAAAGAAATGCCCAGCCCATTTGCCACCAGGGATTTGATGGTGGAAAAATCGCTGATGGTCACCACGCCGGGGAAGCTGTCCAGGGAGCAGTTCCGGCGGTGGAGGCCCTCCTCGAAGATGGCCCGGGTGCCGGAGCCCGGCTCCCGCAGGATCAGCCGCTCACCGGCCAGCTCGTCCAGCGCCACCGCCCGGTCTGCCAGCCGGTGGTCGGGGGCACAGACGCCGAAAAACGCCTCCTGCCGGTAGAGCCGGGCATCGTAGCGGCTGCGGTCAAAGTAGCCCTCCACCAGAGCAAAGTCCAGCCGGCCCTCCTCCAGCGCCTGCAGCAGCACCTGGGTATTGTCCACCAACAGAGAAAAGGAGGCCTCCGGCTGGGAGCGCAGGAAACGCTCCACCTGAGGGGCAATGACGTATTCCCCAATGGTTTTGGAGGCGCCCACCCGCAGGGAGATGGGGGCGGCCGCCGCCATGACGGTTTCGATCTTCCGGCTGTTATAGGCCATGGAGCGGGTGAATTCCCGCAGCCGGACCCCCGCCTCTGTCAGCCTCAGGACTTTCCCCTCGTAGGAAAAGAGGCGGCAGCCATAGTGCGCCTCCAGATAGTGGATATGGTGGGTCACCGCGGGCTGCGTCAGGCACAGCCGCTCCGCTGCGCGGGTATAGTTCATGGTTTCGCACAGAGTGAGAAATGTGTTCCAGCGCGGATCCAGCATTGCACATCACCTATTATGTAAAATTATTGATATATAATAATTCTTCATTTTATTTTATCAATAAACCGGGCTATAATCAAGAACAGACAAGCCCAATACGCTGAGAAAGAGAGAGGAATCACATGAACTTTTTGAAAAAAACGGGAGCCGGACTGCTGCTGTGCCTGGTTCTGGCTATCCCCAGCTGGCTGTTGGGGCGCGCTTTCCCGGTGATCGGCGGACCGGTCATCGCCATCCTGCTGGGCATGGTGGTGTCCCTGATCCTGCGGGACCGTACCCGCTACCAGGCCGGCATCGCCTTCACTTCCAAAAAGATCCTGCAATACGCGGTGATCCTGCTGGGCTTCGGACTGAATCTTTCCGAGATTGCCAAGGTGGGCGCCCGGTCCCTGCCCATTATCTGCACCACGATTACCATATCTCTGGTGATCGCGTTTTTGCTGCGCAGGTGGATGAAGATTCCCGCCAACATCTCCGTGCTGGTGGGTGTGGGCTCCTCCATCTGCGGCGGCAGCGCCATCGCCGCCACCGCTCCCGTCATCGGAGCCGACGATGAGGAGATCGCCCAGGCCATCTCCGTGATCTTCCTGTTCAACATCCTGGCGGCGCTGTCCTTCCCCACCCTGGGCGGCGCCATGGGTATGAGCAACGAGGGCTTCGGCCTCTTTGCCGGCACCGCCATCAACGACACCTCCTCCGTCACGGCGGCGGCCTCCACCTGGGACACCCTCCACGGCACCAACGGCTCGGTGCTGGAGTATGCCACCATCGTCAAGCTGACCCGGACCCTGGCCATCATCCCCATCACGCTGGTGCTGGCTGTCTGGAGGACCTGGCAGGCCAAGCGGGGCGGCGGCGCCTCCAGCGGCTCCTTCGACATCAAGAAGATCTTCCCCTTCTTCATCCTCTTCTTCGTCCTGGCCTCCGTTATCACCACCGTGGCCACCATGTCCGGCGTAGACGCCGGCGTGTTCAAGCCCTTCAAGGAGCTGTCCAAGTTCTTCATCATCCTGGCCATGGCGGCCATCGGCCTCAATACGGACATCGTCAAGCTGGTGAAATCCGGCGGCAAGCCCATCTTCATGGGCGCCTGCTGCTGGGCGGGCATCACCTGCGCCAGCCTCATCATGCAGCATCTCCAGGGGCTCCTGTAAAACTTTTCCACATCGCTGAAAAACAGAAAGGAAGCGGATCGCTATGTACAACATCCTCATCATCGGAGCGGGTCCCGCGGGCATCAGCGCGGGCATTTACGCCGTCAGCCGGGGCAAACGGGCCTTGGTTCTGGAGAAGGCCCAGGTGGGCGGCATCATCGGCAAGGTGTCCACTGTCACCCATTACACCGCCATCGAGGCCCAGGAGACCGGCGCCACCTTTGCCGCCCGCATGAAGGAGCAGGCCCTCCGGGCCGGGGTGGAGATCGTCTACGCCGACGTCACCGGCGTGACGCTGACGGGGGCGGTCAAGACCGTCGTCACCGACAAGGGCACCTATGAAGCCAAACGGATCATCCTGGCCAATGGCGGCACGCCCCGGAAGCTGGGTATCCCCGGCGAGGCGGAGCTGGCCGGCAGGGGCATGGGCATGAACGCCGCCCGGGACGGCGCCGCCTATACCGGCAAAAACGTCTACGTGGTGGGCGGCGCCGACGGCGCCGTGAAGGAGGCGCTGTACCTGGCCTCCTTTGCAAAGCACCTGACCATCATCCACTTCGAGGACCAGCTGGGCTGCATCGCCGAGTTCCGCCAGAAAGTGGCCGCCGCCGGAAACATCTCCCTGCGGCTGGCCTCCCGGCTCCGCGCCGTCTATGGGGAGACCCGGGTGGAGCGGCTGGAGATCGCCAATGAGCACGACGGTACCATCGAGACCGTGGAGGACCCCGGCTGTGGGATCTTCGTCTACGCCGGCGTGACGCCCAACACGTCCCTCTACACGGAGCTGGCCCTGGAGGACGGATATATCCCCACCAACGAGAAGATGGAGACGGCCATCCCCGGCGTCTACGCCGCCGGAGACATCCGGGTCAAGCAGGTGCGCCAGGTGGCCACTGCCGTGGCCGACGGTGCCATCGCCGCCATCAACGCCGCCATGTGAGACGGGCGTTGCCCAGTATGCTCCTTGGCCGCTCAACAAGCCCCGGAGGCGCTGCGCCGCAGTGCCTCCGGGGCTTGCGCGATTTCCCGGCTTTCCGGAGGGACGGCGGCGGGCAGCGGGAAGGCCATGGGGAGAAAAAATGTTAGGATACATGCAACAACACGGGGCCGTCGGCTGTATAGAGAGTGTTCAGGGAGAGTACCTCCCATGAGCCGCTGAAATCTGAAGAAAGAAGGACGATCCTATGAAAACCAAGCTGATGTCTGTGCTGCTTTGCGCCGCGGTGATGGGAGCCATGACCGTATCGGCTTTTGCAGCGGAGCGGAACGAAAATGTGCCGGGAGGCGGGGAGACTTCGCCTTTGCGCGCGGAAACATCGGAGACCCTGCATGATCAGACCCACCGCTATCCGATCGAAGTCAACGGTGAGGCCGTTGCGGCCTCCGCCTGCGTGATGATCCCGCTGCGGGCTGTGGCGGAGCCCCTGGGATTTACGGTGACCTGGGACAACGGCAGCGTCCTGGTGGACAATGGCATCATCCACACAAAAGTCACCATTGGTGTCGATCGATACGTGATCACCACCAGCAGGGAGGACCTGGTGGGGATGAGCGCGCCGTTTTCCCTGGGCGCGGCGCCGTATGTGGTTGAGGGCGTGACCTATGTTCCCCTGGGGCTGATTCATGCGCTGCTGGGCAATCAGGAGGGAACCGTGACGCTGGACGGCAACAAAATCTCCATTCAAACGAAGTCCGTGGAACTGGCCAATCCCTTTGTCAGCTGCGAAACCCTGGAGGAAGCGGAGCGGATTGCGGGCTTTTCCCTGGAGCTGCCCGGTCAGCTTCCCGACTGGATCCGGCGGACTACGATGCGTGCCGTGGGCTCTGCTATGATCGAGGTGACGTTCGAGGGACAGGACCGGGAGCTGGTGATTCGGAAGGGCACCGGCAGCCAGGATATCAGCGGAGATTACAATGTCTATGACAGCGAGAAGGTCTGCTCGGTGGATGGCTGCCGGGTCGTGGTCAGGGGAACAGGCGGCAAGGCGGCGGTTGCGGTCTGGACGCGAGACGGTTATACTTATGCAGTGAACGCTGAGCCGGGCGTGGAGCCGGAGATGATGACTGCACTGGCCGCCGCTGTGCGATGAGGATCCGGCAGGCCCGTGCGGAAGCCCCGCACAGGCGGATTCCTATTCATTTTAAGAAGAGGGTGAAGAAGCAATGGAGCGAGCCGGATATGGGCTTCCGGGGAACGTCGTCCTGCGTCCTTGTCCTTTCCATGCCCTCATAGCCTGGTGGCGCAGTGTTTTTGCCCGGCCAGAGGCCATGGAAACGGCCCGCCTGTCCGCTGCTGAACGGGAGGAGATCAACGCCCGGGCGGAGCGCCTTTTGGAGCGGCATGGAAACAGCGTGCTGCGGCTGGCGTATTCCTACCTTCACAACATGGGCGATGCGGAGGAGATCCTGCAGGAGAGCCTGATCCGTTTTTTGCAGGCCGCGCCCAGCCTGGAAAATGAACGTCATGAGAAGGCATGGCTTCTGCGGGTGGCGGGAAACCTCAGCAAGAACCGGATCGCCTATAACCGGCTGCGGCACGCAGACCAGCTGGAGGAGACCCTGGCCGCGGAGCAAAGGGAGGACCTCTCTTTCGTGTGGGAGGCGGTGAAGCGCCTTCCGTCCTCCGACCGGGAAGTGATCCATTTGTTTTATTATGAGGGCTTTTCCACTGCGGAGATCGCCGGGATCCTGGGGCAGAAGGAGTCTACGGTCCGCTCCCGGCTGATGCGGGGGCGGGAGAAGCTGAGGCGTGTGCTGAAGGAGGCGTATGACTTTGGGGAGAGCGTATGACGAGATCATGGAGCATGTGGCGGTCACGGAACAGATGCGGCAGCGGATCCTGACCCTGGTGGCAGATACGGACTTCGCGCCCTCTGCCAGCGTCCCGCGGGCCCCTGCAGCCCGTCGGTATTGGGCAGCGGCGGCCTGCGCGGCGCTCTTGCTGGCGGGGGCGGCGGTGCTGCCGCGGTATCTGGATTTTCAGCACACCGTGCCCCGGCCGGGCCAGGTGGAGACGGTTCCCGGCTTCCGGGAGGTGTCCTCTCTGGCAGAGCTGGAAGCGGCCGTGGGGTTCGAGGTGGAGGTGCTGGAGACACTGCCTTTTGAGGTGACCGATACCGTCTATACGGCCTTCGGCAGCGAAATGGCGGAGATCAGATACTGCGGCGAGACGGAGACGGCGGTGCTGCGGAAGGCTGTGGGGACGGAGGATCCCTCCGGCGACTACACGCAGTATGAGGAGGAACGGACACTCAGCATCAACGGGACATCCGTTGTGCTCAAGGGGGAAAATGGCCGGTATGTTTTGGCGCTTTGGCAAAAGGGCGCTTACGGCTGCTCCCTCCGCCTGACGGAAGGGGTGGATCCGGAAACATGGGAACAGCTTTTGCAGCCGCTGAGCTGAGAGAGCCGCAGATATTTCGGCAGGTGCCGGGGAAGGGCTGCGGCGGGTCCGTGGACCGCTTGGCCGCCGGCTCGGCCCCCGGCGAGAGACCAGATCTCCGGCGCCGGCGGTATCACTGCACAATGTCGGATATTTGCTGCCCTGCAAAAAAAGAGACACGACGAAAGTCGTGTCTCTTTCCATGTCTTTCTTGGCCGCTCCGGCATATTTTCAAGCGTCCTGAGCGGGGGAGGTATACTGGGCGCGGAACAGATCCACCACGGCGTCCGCGCAGCGGCCGGCCTCCGCCACATCGCCGGCCACCACGGCCTGGAAGATGCGGTTGTGGCTCTCGTAGATCTTCCGGTTCAGCTCCGCCCGCTGCTGACGGGAGGCCGTGCGTACGGAGCGCTCCACCCGCTCGGTGGCCAGGAGGATGACGGCGTCGTTGACCAGAATGGCCAGGCGGTTGTGGCTGGCCGCCGCCAGGGCATGGTGGAAGTCGATGTCGTGCTGCAAAAAGGCGTCGTCATTTTCGATGCTGGCCTTCACCCGCTCCAGGGCCTCCGCCATGGCCCGGATGTCCGCCTCCGTGCGGTGGAGGGCGGCGAAACGGGCACAGCCGAAATCATTGAGATAGCGGTACTCCGTCAGCTCCCGCAGGTCCAGGTCTCCGCTGGAGAGGTACTTTTTCAAAGGGGCGGAGAGCATGTCGATGGAGATGCCCTGGATGATGGCGCCGCCGGCGCTGCCCACCTCAATGGTGATGAGCCCGTCCTGCTGGAGCATCCGCAGGGCCTCCCGGATGATGTGGCGGCTGCGCTGGAACTGCTCGGCCAGGACCCGCTCGGAGGGCAGCCGGTCTCCCGACTTCAGCTTTCCGCTGACGATCCGCTGGTAGATCTGGTCATAGATCACGTCGGGCGCCTTCTGGGTCTGCGCCGGAGAGAATGCCTGCATGTCCGTATCCGCCACCCCCTGTCTCCGTCGTTTTTCTTGTAATGTACCATGTTTTCCAAACCCCGTCAAGGCGCGGCGGAAGGGGCGGACGCCGGGAGCTCGCACCGGATCTTCGTGATTTTGTGCAGAAAACACGACGGAAATCATGGATTCTGCGCATTGACAGGGAAACGATGTTGGACTACTATTTTGTCAAATGGTTCAACCATTCAATCAAAAAGAAAGCGAGGCATCAGTATGGATCTTTGCGGCGTGTCCTTTGCCGGAAAGACCGGGATCATTACCGGCGGTGCCCAGGGGATCGGAAAGGCGATCGCCAGACAGTTCGTGGACCTGGGCGGAAAGGCGGTCATCGTGGATATCAATCCCGAGACGGCAAAAAAGACCTGCGAGGAGCTGGGAAACGCGGTGTATTACACGGTGGATCTGGGCGATGCCGAGCAGGTGACCCGGGTGTTCGGACAGATCGTGGAGGAGCAGCGGGTGGACATCCTCATCAACAACGCGGGCATCGTCAGTGTGGCGGACTTCGATCAGCTGACCCTGGCGGAGTGGAACCGGGTCATCGCCATCGACCTGACCGCCGTGTTCCTGGCCAGCCAGATCCTCTTCCGCCACATGGCGCAAAACGGCGGCGGACGGATCGTCAACGTGGCCTCCATCGCCGCCAAGGTGGGCGGCGGCTACCTGGGGACTGCGGCCTACGCTGCCGCCAAGGCGGGCGTGATCTCCCTGACCAAGAGCATCGCCAAGGCGGGCTCCGGCAAGAACATCTACTGCAACAGCCTCTGCCCGGCCTATACCAAGACGCCCCTGGTCAGCATCCTGACGGAGGAAAAGGAGCAGAGAGTCCTGGAGGCCATGTCCCTCCACCGGCCGGCGGCTCCGGAGGAGGTGGCCTCCGCGGTGCTGTTCCTGGCCTCCGACGCGGCCAGCTTCATCCAGGGAGAAAATCTCAACTGTGACGGCGGTATGCTGATGAACGGCTGAGACCATACATGCAATGACCCCTCCCCGCACCGGCCAGAGTGCGGGGAGGGGGTTCATTCTGCCGGGACAGGAGCCGCCGAAGGAGCCGCGGCTTCGGGCGTTCAGCGCCCGGGACGGAGGGGAAAGAGATCGTCCAGCAGGTCCCGGACCTCGGGAAACATCAAAAAGGCGGCGGCGTAGCCCAGAGCGGTGCCGGTCTGCAATTTCTTCCGGATGGTCCCGGCGTCGTCAAAGAGGACGAAATGGGTCTGCCCCTCGTGGGTGTAGGTGAAGTACCGGGCGCACAGCTCCTGGGAGAAGAACACCGCCGGGTCCTCCCGTTCTGTCAGGGCCTGGAATTCCTCCGCCGTCAGAGGCCGGCCCTCGCCGGTCCGGGCGGGGAGGGTGAAGTCCATCCGCAGCCGCTGTACGTCCAGAGCCAGCTTCCCGGCGCCGCCGGCGGCGGAGGCCGCCTCCCGCAGCCGCTGGGCGAAGTCCCCGCCGGAGAGGGCCGTGCAGATCAGCGTCACGGCGCCGGGCACCGCCGGGCCATACTCCTCCGGCACATACAGCGTGCGGCGGGTCTGAGTCAGGACCGCGGCCAGCTGCCGGGCGAAGGCCAGGCGGTCGGGGGAGCGGGACTGAAAGTCCAGCAGCACGCCGGTATAGCCCCGGCGGCCGCACTCCCGGACCGCCGCAGCGGAGAGCTTTTCCGGGTCGTCGATGGGCGGCGCCTCCTGGTCGGTGACGGCCAGCAGACCGCCCCTGGCCTGGAGCAGCACGCTCTGGCGCAGCAGCACGGAGCCCTCTCCCACCCGGTAGGCCACATGGGCCAGGTTCCGGCAGTGGCGGGCGGCCTCCTGGAGCTGTCCCGGCGTGACGGCGAGATACACCTGCAAACGATCTCCCCCCTTGTGGTTTTTCCGCGAAGCTGGTATACTACAAGCAGAGTATGCGATGAAGGAGCCGCCTATGCCCGTTTCTCTGATCCCGGACCATCTGTTCGACCGCTATGACCAGGTCGATCCCGCCTGGCTGTCCCGGCAGGGGATCACCCTGCTGCTCAGCGATCTGGATTTCACCCTGGCGCCCAAGTCCGTCCGCCGGCCGGACAAGGCCCTGCGGACCTGGATCGCAGCCCTGGAGGCGGAGGGGATCGATTTCATGATCGTCTCCAACAACCGCTCCGGCCGCCGGGTGACGGAGTTCTGCGCCGAGCTGGGGGTGCCCTATCAGGGCCACGCCCGCAAGCCCAGCCCCAAGGGACTGGAGGCCGCCATGCGCAGGGCCGGGGCAGATCGGCGCCGCACTGCCATGCTGGGGGACAAGCTGCTGACCGATATGCTGGCCGCCAACCGCTGCGGCGTTCTGGCGCTGATGGTGGAGCCTGCCGGCGGCGCCGTGACGGCCTGGCAGAAGGTGCTTCACGCCCTCCAGGCTCCCTTCAAGGCCGTCTGCCGCCGCCGGATGGAAAAAAGCGGCGGAAAAAATCGGGAGAACCGCTGAAAAATACTTGCAATAGCGGACAACATAGGATAAAATATCTACGGTATTTTGTAGAACGATCAAAAAACAGAGAAAATGTCCTCCCGCAGGTCGTTTTCTCGTAGATTTGTAAGGAGGAAAAACTATGCCTACAATTACTGCCGGTGATTTCCGGAATGGCGTTACTTTTGAAATGGACGGCAAGCCGATGGTTGTCATCGAGTTTCAGCACGTCAAACCCGGCAAAGGCAGCGCATTTGTGCGCACAAAAATCAGAAACATCAAATCGGGCTCTACGATTGAGCGCACGTTTAATCCCTCGGATAAATTCCCCAAGGCACACATCGAAACAAAGAAGATGCAGTATCTGTATAATGATGGTGAGCTGTACTACTTCATGGACAACGATACCTTCGACCAGATTCCTCTGCACCATGATCAGGTAGAAGAAGCACTGAAATATCTGAGAGAAAATGATGAAGCAACCATTAAGTTCTACAAAGGCGCTCCCTTCCTGGTAGAAGCACCTCAGTTCGTAGATTTGGTTATCACAGATACAGAGCCCGGCTTCGCAGGCAACACAGCACAGGGCGCGCTGAAGCCTGCTACTGTTGAAACAGGTCTGGTAATTCAGGTTCCTCTGTTCATCGAATCCGGCGAAAAGGTTCAGATTGACACAAGAACAGGCGAATATCTGGGCAGATCCAAAGAATAATTCTGAACAGACACTTGCATTTGATTTGGAGGCTATGACAAATGGAATATTTTGAAAAGAAGATTACCTATCTGAGAGGTCTTTGTGATGGGAGTGATTTTCCTGCCGAGAGCAAGGAAGGAAAGATTTTCCATGGGATTCTGGATGTTCTGGATGACATGGCTTTCATGCTGGAAACCTTCATGGACGATGAGGATCTCGTGATGGAGGATGAGGATTTGGACGAAACAGATGAGCCCATTTTCTTCTATTCCTTTAACTGCCCTTCGTGTGGACAGGAGCTCGATGTAGATGAACAGACCATGGAGATGCAGACGGAAATTCCCTGTCCCGGCTGCGGCGCAACAGTGCCGATTGGTTCCGCGGATATGAAGTTCTAAAAAATAACACTGTGCCTTTGCCGCAGGCGAAGAAGGCAGTATGAAGAAGCTAAGGTGTAATCCCAATGATAGGGTTACACCTTTTTTCCTATTAGAAAGAGGCAAAGAGATGGACGAGAAGAAAAAAATGCTGCTGGCGGATTTTGCGCTTTTGCTGGCGGCGACCTTCTGGGGGATGGGCTTTGTCGCAGGGGATATGGCGGCAAAGGCGTTCCCGACCTTTTGGATTATGACGGTGCGGTTTCTGGGAGCGGCGGTCTGGATGGGACTTCTGTTTCGCCGCGCAGTAAAGAGCAGTACGAAAGAGGATATCAAGGCAGGAATGATTCTGGGCGGATTGCTCTTTCTGGCACAGCCGCTGCAGATTATTGCGCTGCGCTACACAACGCCCTCAAAGCAGGCATTTCTGGTGACAACGTATGTGATAATTGTGCCGTTTATTTCGTGGCTTGTGCTGCGCAAGCGTCCACAGAATAAGGCTTTTGCCGCAGGGGCAATGGCGCTTTTCGGAATTGGGCTGATTTCTCTGAGCGGTTCTCTGCGTGTGGAATTGGGGGATGCACTTTCGCTGCTGTTTGCACTGGTGTATTCGTTTCTGATTGTGGCAACGGGGATTTGTGCGAAGAAGGTGAGCCCTCTGGCAATGTCCTTTTATCAATATCTGACAGCAGGAGGATTTTCCCTTATCACAATGCTGATTCTGGGGGAAATGCCGCAGGCGTATCCGCTTGTCGGTGTGGGTGCGATGGCATATCTGATGATTGTGAATACGGTTGGGGCGTATACCCTACAGAATATTGCGCAGAGATATACCTCCGATACCCATTCGGCGGTGCTGCTTTCCATGGAATCGGTGATTGGGTATTTCTGCGGCGTGGTGCTGTATGGCGATCCCTTTACCACGCGCGTGCTGATTGGGGGATTGATTGTGTTTGGCGCGGTGCTGCTTTCGGTGCTGAACTGGAAGGAAATATTTAGAAGAAAACAGGCATAAAAAGAAAGACCGAAATCTCATTGAGAAATCGGTCTTTTTTGTTTTTGCCTTAACCAAAAAATTGCTTATGCCAAACGAGGAACATATAGATTGTCCAGATTTTGCGGCTGTTATCCGCCTTCCCTGCCTTATGCTCGTCCAGATATTTCATGATTTCGTCCACTTTGAAGAATTCCTCTGCCGCAGGGCTATGGAAGGCTTCCTTTACCATGTTATAGTAATTTTCCTCTCTCAGCCAGATGCGGATGGGAACGGGGAACCCAAGCTTTTTCTTTTCTGCGACCATATCGGGCAGATAGCGGTGTGCCGCCTGCCGCATGGCAAATTTCGTATTTTCCTTATTGACCTTGTATTCTGTCGGAACCTTACGCGCTACATCGAACACAACTCTGTCCAGAAAAGGCACACGCACCTCAAGGGAGTTCGCCATGCTCATTTTATCGGCTTTTAAGAGGATATCCCCAATCAGCCAGAAATGAATGTCGATATACTGCATTTTGGTGACATCATCCAGGTCCTTCGCCTTATCGTAGAAGGGCTTTGTCAGCGCGGTATGGGGGTATTTGCCCGTAGGGTGCTTGAGGATGCGCTCGCGTTCTGCCTCATTGAGCATGAAGGCGTTGCCGATAAAGCGTTCCTGCAAATCCTTGCTGCCGCGGATGAGGTAGTTTTTGCCCTTCATTTTCGGCAGCTTCTGCGCCATGGCACCCAGACCCTTACGGATGGGACGGGGCAGGCGTGTCAGGGGAAGTAGGTCATGCGGTTCGCGGTAGATATTATAGCCGCCGAACAGCTCATCTGCGCCCTCGCCGCTCATGCAGGTCTTTACCTGCTCCGATGCGGTTTTTGTGACGAAATAAAGTGCAATGGCAGAGGCATCCGCCAAAGGCTCGTCCATGTGATACTGCACGGTGGGGATGGAATCCCAGTATTCCTTTTTGGAAATCAGCTTGCTGTAGTTATCAATTTTGATTTTTTCGGACAATGCCTTCGCATAGTCGATTTCGTTATATTTTTCGTAATCAAAGCCGACGGTAAAGGTTTTGTCTCCATGGAAGCAGGCAGCAACATAGGAGCTGTCCACGCCGCTGGAAAGGAAGGAGCCGACCTCGACATCCGCAACCTTATGCGCCTTGATGGAATCTTGCATAGCTGCATCGATTTCATCCACATATTCCTCCAGAGATTTGCTGTGGTCTGCCTCAAACACAGGCTCCCAATAGCGTTTGATATCCATTTTGCCGTCCTTGAAGGTGAAGCAATGCGCAGGCATCAGCTTGAAAATGCCTTTGAAGAAGGTTTCCTCCAGAACGCTGTACTGGAAGGTCAGATAATTTTCCAGTGCAATGGGATTGACCTCTTTTCTGACATCGGGGTGCGCCAGAATTGCCTTGATTTCGGATGCGTAAATCAGATTGCCGTTGGCAATGGTGTAATAAAAGGGCTTGATGCCGAAAAAGTCTCTTGCGCCGAAGATGGATTTATTTTTCTTATCCCAGATAACGAAGGCAAACATCCCGCGCAGCTTTTGCAGAAGTTCCTCGCCCCATTCCTCGTAGCCGTGAATCAGCACCTCGGTATCGGCGCGGCTGCCCATGACGTGCCCCTTGGCTTCTAGCTCCTCTCTTAATTCTCTATGGTTATAAATCTCGCCGTTGAAGGTGATAACCATATCTCTTGTTTCGTTATAAATGGGCTGACTGCCGCCCTCCAGATCCACAAAGCTGAGACGGCGAAAGCCCATGGCAATGCCGTCATCCAGATGGGAACCGTCACTGTCAGGCCCTCTGTGGATGATTTTATTTTTCATTGATTCCAGAATTTCCTCGGGCGAAGCAATCTGCCCGGTAAAGCCGCAAAAGCCACACATATATTTTTCCTCCCTTTCAGAAAAGGTTTTTGCACATATTTTTACATCTTATTACTGTAGCACAAAGGAAGGGGAAAAGCAACTTAACGGAGAAATTCGTCGGTTTCCTCCGCTGCTTTTTCTGCCTGCTCATTTCTGCCGAAAAGGGCGGAAAGATAGCGCAGTCCTTCGGAAAAGCCCTCCTGCCACCAATCGAAGGAGAAGGTGAAGCCCCAATTGCCCCTTGGTGTGCCGGGAATATTCATGCGGTGCTCTGTGCCGAGGGAAAGCACATCCTGTAGGGGCAAAATGGCGGTATCCGC
>OLGB01003031.1_pt1 | contig 16526 bp, 15 predicted proteins | sample 1605691 | NCBI WGS metagenome assembly OLGB01 (sample SAMEA3888925, study PRJEB22519) | human gut metagenome | biome: human gut; feature: human-associated habitat; material: faeces | place: Denmark | collected 2010 | reverse complement strand
CATTGGCGAAGCCAATCTTCGTAAGGGGCGTCAGCCCCTTCTATGGAAGCGGCACCGCCGCCCCCTTCAATGGCTGGCGGCCCCGCCGCTAAAAGTACATTGCGGACAGTATTGCGGCGATGAATGCCGCCAAGGATAGCGCAACGGTTGCGAGTTTCTTTTTTCTCAGTTTTTTGGCGAAGCGGCGCATGTCGCCCCTTCCTCCGGCGCTCCGGTAGTCGGAGTAGAGCATGTCGGTCTGTGATAGGAAGAGCGCGGCGAATTTGTATGCGAAGAAAATTCCGATTGCCGCAAAAAACGCGAAAGCTATAAGGGTGTCCATAATATTTTGACAGCGTTTTAGGTTGGCTGGCCCGCGCTTTTATGTGCGCAGAAATGCGGTCTCCGGAAAAACTTTCATTTTTCGGAGACCGCATGAGTGCCTAATTGATATATCTTTTACCTTATTTTTACCCTTTCGGAGAGGCCGCCATAGGCGAATGAGAACCCAACAATTCAACTAATGCACGCCGGCGGCGGCCGCTCGAAAATTAAAATTTTCTCTTGCGCGCCGCGGCGAGGGCGAGTGATAGCGCGCCTGCGATCGCGGCGTATACGGCGGGTTCGGGAATAGTCGCTAGCATGGTTATGCTGAGGTCGCCGTTTGAAAAAACGAAATCCCAATCGTCGGTGTTGAGCTCGCTGCCGTTGAGTTTTACTTTAATGTTTTCGCCTTTCGTGAAAGCGTCCGCGACGGCTATTGCGCCAGCCGTTTCGCCGTCGATTAGCATGAAATTGCCTCCAACTTCGACCGCGCCAGTGGGCTTTACGACTATTTCGTAATCGGAGAGGAAAGTTAATCTCGAGCTGCTGTCCAATCCGGTGCCGACATTGATTTCCTGCTGCGCGAATTCCTTGTATTCGGCGGCGTCGTACATGAATTCGAGCGTGGCTTTTTCAGATGAGTTGCCCTCGATGCTGAATCGGGTGCCGGCAATCTCCATCCCGTCAAATCCATATTGCTAAGGTTGGCATTCCAAGATTCCAGCACCCGCGCTCCGGTTATAAATTGTCCGTAAATTATTAGTCGCACTTTCCGGAGATAATGAAAGAGTCGCGCCCGATTGTAAGTTTCAGCCTGAAATGGCCGTTGGGCAAAATGCGCGCGCCGAGCTCCGAGCGTGTTCCCGCCCCGAGGGGCGACATGAAGGCGTACGAAGTGTTTGTTTTTGCCGGTATTGCCGCCGCGTTTAATATAGGCCTGAAATCCTCGCGCGAGAGCGGGTCGCCCCTGTGTTGTGCTTCGGCGATTAAACGGAATAATTCTTCGTCAAACCTGTAAGACGGGTTTGCGCACTGCGAGCAAACCCGGAGGGCGTTCTTTTCGCGGGCGGGTTCGTCGAATTGCGAAAGCTCCGCGCATGAGGCGCAGAAGAGCAGGGCGCCTATGGCTGATGCGCATCTTAATGCTCCGAGAAAACGTCCCTAAAAATTGAGCAGTTTTTTGAGCAATTTTTTTGCGGAAAATTGGACACGCGGAGGAGGCGCAAGAGTAGTAAATTCAAATATAAAGGGATTTAAAATATGACAAACAAAGAAAAACAGATAAAAGTGAACTAAAAAACGGACGTTTAAATTGCGCATAAAATCAAAGTCAAGCGTTTTTTTATCGGATAAAAATAATAATAACTATGCCAGTTTGCTTTGGTGAGCAATTTTGCGGGCGCTGGGCATGCGATATTGAGGAGCCGGCGCGCGGTTGCGGTGTTGGCGGGCGGCGGCAGTATTGCTTGTAAAATGGTTCAACGCCGCCTTAAAAATGCGGCGTCGTTTTGCCGTCGGGCGGAAAAGGTAGATTTGCCCGTTTCGGCAAGGGGGCGATTTTGCGCTTAAATCAGGCCGGAGCGCTCTTTAAAAGCCGCAATAAAAACGTCCCGCCGAATTTGGGCGGGACGTTTTCGAGCGGAGGGTATTCCGCCCGCTGGAGTTCAGTCGCGCCGGATTAGCTTCACGGGGCCGAGGAGTCCGGATTCGGACAGCTTTTCCTCGGAGGCAAAACCGGAGTAGACCGTGTTGGTGCGCTTGCCTTTGTAGAGGCGCATATTGCTCTTTGTAAAGCGCTGGCCCTCGGGCAGGGCGGCGTCGCCGATGAGCCTGTTTTCCCAAGTGTTCGCCACCTTTATTTCAAGCGAGTTTTTGCCCCCCTTTGCGGCTTTTGAAATGTCGACTTCAAAGGGCGGCGCCCACGCCGTTCCGCAGTATTGACCGTTGACGAACACCTGCGCCGCGACTCCGACTTTGCCGAGGCCGATCGAAAGCTTTTTGCCGACGAGCCCCTTCGGAAGCTCGAAGGAGTTTTTGTAAGCCGCCGTTCCCGAGAAATATTTTATGCCTTTGTCGGACGACTCGTTCCACGGAGCCAGCTTTTCAAAGACCGCCTTTTCGGGCGCGCCCATTCCGCGTTCGAATTCGACCTCCCACGGGGTTGCGATTTCGGCGATTTCCCGCGCCTCGCCGGGCGCCTTGCCGTCGGGTTTGACGCCGGATCCGAACACCGCGAACACTGCGCCCCTCTCGCCGAGGTCGAGTTCCACTTCCACGCGCCCGTCGGCGGTTTTTTTGGCCGATTTCGGCTCGGTTATCGAGCCGTCGAGCGGGTTCCATATCGTCGGGATTCCGGAGTTTGCGAACACCGCCTTGCCGCTGCCGGAGCCCGTCAGAAAATAGATGTCGGCGCCTCCCGCCCTCCTGTGGGCGAAGGCGAATTTCGTATCTACGGCGGGTTTCAGCGAGGCGAATATCTCTTCGGGCGACTTCGCCGATGCGAAGAGCTCCCTGCCGAGCTTTGCGGCTTTGTCCGAATTTTCGCCGAGTCCGGCGCAGCCCGCGGGCGGATTGCCGGCGGCCGCCACGGGAAGGCCCGCCTTTTTGAGCTCGAGGATTTTCTCGAGCGCCTTTGCCGAGACGAGCGGAGACTCCAAATCGACTATCAGCGCGGAGTATGTCTTGCCCGCGCCGAAGTCCAGCCTGCCGTTTTCGACTTTGGCGCGGTTGAGGAGCACGTCGTTGTTCGCGATGTCGTAGGAGAACCCCGCGGGGATTTTCAGCCTGGAGTTTTTAAACGGCTTGTCTTTCCATTCGCCCCAGTGCTGGTACGGGGTGTCGCCCGTGTAGACGCAGACGTCGGAAACGCTCTTGCCGCGCGTGAGCATGTATTGGCAGCGCGCGAGATATTCTATAAATGGGGCCGCCATGTTGTGCCATGTGACGTTCCCGTTGATGTGCGTTCCCGCAAAGTACTCTATGCCCGGCTTGCCGAACTTTTCGGGGGAGGCCGTGTAGGTGTGCCATATAATCATGTTCGCGCCGTCCGCAAAGGCGCTGTCTGCCGTGATTTTAAGCAGCGCCGGATAGGACGACCAGTGGCGGTTCATGTGCGTAAAGGCCTCGACCGCGACGCGGTCCTTGCCGTATATGTTGGCGGTATTGGCTATCGGCTTTACGAGGTACCTGCCGCATCTTCCCTTTTCGCCGCCGAACTGAGTCCCGACCCAAAATTCGCCCTGGGGCATGTCGTTGTCGGAGAGAAATTCGAGCTGGTCGGCTTCGCCGAACACGGGCGCCGTGCGGATCCACGGGCCGCCGGATTCCGAATGCCATCCGAGCCCGTCGGCGTGGGCGCGTGCGGCGAGGTTTTCGTAGTAGTTTGCGCGGAAAGTCTCGTTGCGGGCGCGGCGGAAGTCCGTCATGAACTTGTCGGACGCCTCTTTGCCCCCGATTCTGAATCCGGCGAGCACGGGCAGCCATTTTTTGATGTCGTATCCCGCGAATTTTTTAAAGTCTGCGGCGAAATTGGGCGACCATGTGGGAACCGCGCCCTCCCAGCTCATGGTGTAAAAGTGCGTAAGGGTTTTGCCGAAGAGTCCGCCGAGGTCCTTTTTCAGCTCGCCCGCCATGCGGCCGTAGTGCCTCGCGACCGCGTCCGGGTCGAGCACGTCGACGTCGTAGTCGTGCCCGTCGAACGTCGTGTAGGCGAAGCGCACGTCCGCCCACTGCCCGCCATTGGGAGCTTCCCATTCCTTTGCGCCGGAGATGTCAACAATTTCGATGGCGTTTCTGCGGCCGGTGACGCCCGCGTTGTCGGTGCGCTTTCCGGAGGTCGCCTCCATTGAGTAGAGCCCGTCGCCGGCATTCAGCCAGCCGCCGCCCTCGGGGAACTTTTGCCCGTCGTGCCGCACCGCGAAGCGCGCGACGTCCCAAAAATATTTTCTGTCGGCGGGCTTTTCGGAGGAGAGCTTAACCTTGCCCTTCCCGAGGGGGGAAATTTTGCATATCAGCCGCTTGGGGGCGTCGGCGCCGACTTTCCACGGGCCCTTGAACCTGCCGGCGCAGTTGCTGAGGTTTGCGCTGGCCTCCAGCCCGAGGCGAGAGGCCTCTTTCATGGCGAAAGCGAAGTTTTCGCGCCACGTTTCGTCCATGAACTCGCACTTCGGCTTGGGGTAGAACAGGTGGCGCGAGTCCTCCCAGTATCCGCGCGCGTCGAACAGAAGGAACCCCCCGAAGCCCAGCTTTTTCATTCCGGCGAGGTCTTTTGAGATGGTGTCGCGGTCGACGTTTCCGTTCACCCACCACCAGTAGCACCACGGGCGAACCGTGTCCGGAGGGTTTTTAAACTCCGCAGCCGACGGGCCTGAATTCGCCGCTTGCGGATTATCCGCCTCTGAAAGGTTTGCCGTGGAACATGCCGCGAGAACCGCGGCGGCCGCCGCCAAGAAAATTGTAAGGAATTTCATTTGCCCGAATTTAAGTTGACGCTCTAACTCTGTCAAGCGCTCAAAAGAGGAATTTTTTTTGCAGGGCTTTTTGAGAAATATGTTTGCGCTTTCGGGAGGCATTCGGAAAAATTCCGGCGAATGAAAAAATTTATAGTATCGAGGCTGCTTGGCGGAATGGGAAACCAGATGTTCGAATACGCCTTCGCCCGCGCGCTGTCGCTCAGAAACGGCATGGAGCTCTACCTCGACGCGTGCGCCCTCGATCCGAAAAGGCACACGCGCTTTTCGCTCGGCGCGTTCAATGTGGGCGCGCCGTTTGTTGACGCGGAGCGCAAGAGCCTCGTAATAACGCCGCGCTTCGAGATCAAGCGCAGGCTGTACAAGGCGCTGAAAATACCGTACAGGCTTTCTCCGACGCACCTGCGCGAAAAATCCTTCGCCTTCGACCCGTCGGTTCTCTCCGTCGAAAATTCCCGCTATGTGGAGGGGCTCTGGCAGAGCGAAAAATATTTTTCGGATTTCGCGGACGCAATCCGCGCTGACTTCGCGTTCAGGGACGCCGAAAAGCTTTCGCGCCATCCGCTGTTCGGGGAGGTTGAAAAACCCAATTCCGTGGCGGTGCACGTGCGGCGCGGAGACTACGTTTCAAAGCCGAAGTACCGGCGGATTCTCCACATCTGCCGCAAGAGGTATTACGAGGGCGCGATCCGGCACGTTTCGGAGCGCGTCGAGAACGCCCAGTTTTTCGTCGCCTCCGACGATCCCGGGTGGGTTCGGGAAAATTTTGGCGGAAAAAACGTCGTGTTGATAGAGCCATCGGGGCATTTTGAGGACTTTTATCTGATGAGCCGCTGCCGCCACGCGGTGATTTCCAACAGCACTTTCAGCTGGTGGAGCGCGTGGCTCGGCGAAGCCGGCAAGCCCGGCAGGATAACCGTGGCTCCGGATATGTGGTTTGCGCCGTCGGCGAACATTGACTACTCCGACATAATCCCCGACAGGTGGACGAAGCTGCCGACCGGCTACGGGGATTCCGCCGGATGAGCGAAACTTTCCGCCGCCGCGCGGCGTTTTAAATTGAAAGGGTAAAAAAATGAAGAAGACATTGCCATTCGTCGCTCTCGCGGCGGCGCTCTGGCTGCCGGCGTTTGCGCAGCAGCCCCAAAATTCCGCCCCAGCTGGAAAAATAGCGGTGTTCGTCCGCAACCTGTCCGCCGACCCGTCGCTCGATTCGCGGCTCGGGGCGTTTTCCGCGGCGATAGCCGCCCAGCTCAATGCGCGCGGGCTGCCGACGGTAGACGAAGCCCTCGCGCTGCGCAGTCTCGGCGAATACCTCGGAGGGGCTTCCAAGGCGTCGGACGGCGAAATCAACGCCGCCCTCTTCTCCGGCGCGTCCGCCGCCAAAATCGCCGAATACGCGGGCGCCGACAGGATTTTGTCGGTCGCGATAATATCGGCAGGCTCCGAAACGCGCTCTTTTGAGGGATACGGAATTTCGACGAATGTCGAGACGTTTTCCATAGAGACGTCGAGCTCGCTGTTCGACGCGGGCGGAGGGGGCGTCACCGGCATAAGCGCGGGCGCCTCAACGCAGGTTCGCGGCGGGGGAGCCCTCAAAGTTTCCGAGGGCGACATTTTCGGAAAGCTCTTCGCGTCCGCCGCGCGCAGCCTCGCCGACGGGCTCCGCCGCGGCGCGGCGCTTTCGCCCGCCCCTGCCGAGCGGAAGCTGTACGCCGTGAATTTGAGGTTTGAAATAAATTCCGTAAATTTTCCCGTTTTGAAAAAAATCGGCGACGGCGCGTACGAAGTGGAATCGCGCGTAGTTCCGGCGGGGCTGTCGTCCGCCGCCGTGCGCATAGACGGCGCGGCGGCGGGCGTTTCCGCGTCCTCCCGCCCGATAATGCTTCCGCGCGGGGTGCACACTATAACCGCAGACATTCCCGACTTCCGGAAAGTCGAGGAGTCCATATACGTTGACGGCTCCGATTCGCCGGCGGAGTTCGTCGTCAGCCTTACGCCAAATGACGCCGCCCTCGCGCGGTGGAAGGGGGATATGGAGTTCGTGCAGTCGGTGATAGATTCGGCCGCCAAGTCGGATTCCAAGCGGATTCTCACGGAGGCGGAGGCCGAAAAGCTCCGCGGGATAGCCGAGACTTTCAGGAACTCGAACATAACGGTGGATCTCGGGCTCGGGAAGAAATAGGAGGACAAAATGAGGAAGATGGTATTTGCGGCGCTCGCGGCGGTTTTTGCGATTTCCGCCGCGGCGCAAACCCAAAAGGCGCCGGAAAAGAAATCCGTCGCCGTGGTGAAAATCTCGCCGACGGAGGCGGTCAGAAAAATGGCGGAGTCGCGCGGGGAGGGCCTTTCGCTCGAAGCCGTCGCGCAGTCGCTCGAGGCGGACTTGTCCTCAGCGCTCCAAAACGCCCGCAAGTTCGAGGTGCTGACGCGCTCCGACCTCCCCGAGGCGATGAGGGAGGCCGATTTCGGGGATTCCGGCAATTCGGCGGGCGGGGCTGTCCGCAACTTCAAGGGCGCGGACTACATTCTCACCGTCAAGATAAACGACTTCCAGGACTACGTAAAGACTGCCGACTTCAAGCTGATCGGCAAGAGCGCGCAAAAGCGGCTGCTGCGCATGGGCGCCGTCGCGAATATAATAGACGCGCGAACCGGCGCGATAGCGGAGTCCGCCAACATCTCGGTTTCGGAGTCTGAAATTTCCGAGCGGGACGCCGGCGTGCGCGAGAGCTCGAAGCTCGACCGCAGGCTGCTCGCGGAGCTCTCAAAGTCGCTCGCGGCGAAGATCGCCGCCCGCGCGACGGAAGTCGCCTTCCCCGCGAAGGTCGTCGCCAAAACGGGCTCGCTCGTGACGGTAAACAGGGGCGACGGGACGGACATCGCCGTCGGCGACCTCTACGAAGTTTACGCGCCTTCCGGCGACCTCATAGACCCCGACACCGGCGAAAATCTCGGCTCCGAGGAAGTTCCGGTCGGGAGGGTGGAGATCACCGCGGTGCGCCCGAAATTCTCGCTCTCGCGCGCGGTAAAGGACAACGGAATCGCGCGCGGGCATGTGTTGCGCAAGGTCGAGGCGGGCGGCGAAGCCCGCGAATCCGAGTAGCGGATGGGGAGGGCGCGAGCAATACCGGCGCTCGCTGCGGCCGCGCTTCTCGCGGGCTGCGCCACCTACGTCGATGAGACGGGCGGCCTCCGCGCCGACTGGCGGTCGGGCAACCTGAAAGCCGCCGCCCAAAAGGCCGCCGAGCTGTCTGCGGAAGCGGAGGGGTCGGGCGACGAGCTCGTTTTTCTGCTCGAAAGCGGCGCGGTTTCGAGGGCGGCGGCGGATTTCGGGCAAAGCAGAAAGTCGTTCGACAGGGCGGAGCAAATTATGGCGGAGCGCGACGCCCGCGGCGGCGCGGGCGCCGGCGACGAAATTGCGGCGATACTCGCCAACCAGAGCTATCTGCCCTATTCGGGATACAATTACGACCGCATAATGGCGGCAGCCTACCAGGCTATGAACCTCATTGAGCTTAAAGAATTCGAGGCGGCGGAAGTCTGGCTCAAAAAACTCGAAAATTTCCAGGCCGACGCCGGCGCCAAAAACGCGGCGCGCATAGACGCCGAAATGCGCGCCATACAAAAGGCGCAGACGGAGGGGGGAAAGCGGAAGTACGACGTTTCGCGCACGCTTGCCGACGCGGGGGTGCGCGGGGCGCTCGCGCAATACTACGGCGCGGATTTTCTCGCCCCCGACGCCGCGGTGCGCGCGCGCGCGGTTTACGCCAACCCGTTCGCGTACTGGCTGTCGGGGCTCTATTTTTCCAACCGCCCCGCGGACGCCTCGGACAAGTCGCGCGCGGCGGACTTTTTCAGGCTCGCCAACCAGTCGCTCCCGGGCGGAAACTACGTCGCCGCCTCCGACGCGGCCCGCGCCGAGGCGCTCGCCGACGGGCGCGCCGCCGCCATGGGCGACTTCACCTACGCGATATTCGAGGCGGGTTGCGCGCCGCTCCGCAGGCAGTTCAGGGTGGATCTGCCGCTCTACATATTTGCGGACGCCTTGCCGCATGTCGGCGTCAACTTCCCGTACCTTGCGCCGGCGGATTCCGGAGTGCGCCCTCCGGCGTTTTCCGGCGGGGGGAAAACCGCGAAGTTCGCCAAAATCGCCGACATGGACGAAATAGTCTCGCGCGAGTTCAGGGACGGGCTGCCGGTTGTCGTTGCGCGTTCGATACTGTCGGCGGCTGTGAAGGCAGGCGCGCAGTTCGCGGCGCAGTACGCCGTCCGCGACAATTCCGCCGCCCTTCTTCTGGTGGCGATAGCCGGCTCGGCGTACCAGGCTGCAACTAACGACGCCGACCTGCGCTCGTGGACGACCCTGCCGAAGGCTGTCTATTTGGCGAAGCTGCCCACCCCGCGCGACGGAATTGTAGAAATCGGAGGGCGCAAGGTTTCGGTTGACACTTCGGGAGTCAACGTTATCGTCGCAAAACAGATTTCAAGCGCATCCCCGCTCTTTGTGAGAAAATTCAACTTCAAGGAAAAATGAAAAAAGTTCTGATTTTCGCGGCGGCTTTGGCCCTTTGCGCGTGCGACACCGTCAACACCGTCGAGCGCGCCGAACCCGCCGCCTCCCGAAAAATGGTTGACGACGTGAGGATTGTCACCGACTCCGCGGTGGACGACTACGCCTATGTTGCCGGCGTCAACGAGTCCCGCGCGCCCGGGGGGCTTCTGAAAGTGCAGGCAGAGATAGTCAACCGCTCCTCCGCATACCGGAACGTCAACTACAAGTTTGAGTGGTTCGGCGCGGACGGAATGCAGGCCAACTCCCCGAACTCCGTCTGGATAACCCTGCCCATCGAGGGCGGAGAGAGCAGAACGATTTCCGCGGTGGCTCCGAACAAAAATGTGGCGGACTTTAAATTGAAGCTCATGCCGGATGTGCGCGACTGAACTTTCCGCCGCGCGAATATGTAAAAAACTTGCACGCGAATTTTATGAAAAAAATGAAAATTCTTATCCTTCCCGTCGCGGCGGCGCTCGCCGCCGCAGCGGTTTCCGGTTGCTCCTCCGACGCCGCGAGGCGCATAGAGGCAGGCGGCCCGCGCTCGCTCGTCTCGGTTAACAAGATAAACATGGCCGATTGGAACGAGGCCGCCGCGTCCCTTGTGAACGACATGCTCTCGTCCGGATGCCTCGACTCTTTCAAGCCGAAGCCCGTCAAAATGGCGGTCGGAAGGATCGTAAACCGCACGAGCCAGGCGATAGAGACAGACCTCCTTTCGCGCCAGATAACGATAGCCCTCAACAATTCGGGCAACGTGCGGGTGGTGTCGTCCGACGCCTATTCGCGCGAGCAGGAAAAGTACGAGGCGTTCATAAACGACAAAAAGGTGTCCCTGCCGAAGCTCGTGATGACGGGCAAAATCATAGAGGACAGGGAGAGCGTGGACGGAGTAAGGGAAGTCACCTACATATTTATGCTCTCGCTCTCGAGCGGCGGCGAAGTCGTCTGGGAGTCTCAAAAGCAGATAGCGAAGCAGGCGGATTAGCCCTCTTCCGCCGGCGCGCGAACATTTCCCGCGCCCCGCGTGTCTTTTCCAGGGCGCGCGGGGCGTTCCGGCGCGGTTTTAAAAATCCGAATTTACAGTCAATATGATGAAAAAATCCGACATAGGCTTAATTGGTCTCGGCGTGATGGGCGCTTCGCTCGCGCTCAATCTCGAAGACAAGGGATTCGCCGTATCCGTCTACAACAGGCCGCATTCCAAAAAGGATTCGGCCGTGAAAAAATTTCTCGATGGCCGCGGCAAGGGCAAAAATTTCTTCGGCACCGAGGACGTCGCGGAGTTCGCGAAGTCGCTCGCAAGGCCGAGAATCGCGATACTGATGGTCAAGGCGGGCGAGGCCGTGGACGAAATTGCCGCACGGCTCGAGCCGCATTTCGCAAAGGGCGACATAATAATCGACGGCGGAAACTCCGATTTCCGCGACACCGCCCGCCGCGTCGCCGAATTCGCCAGGAAGGGGATTCTCTTCGTCGGCTGCGGCATATCCGGCGGCGAGGAGGGCGCGCTGAAAGGCCCGTCCATAATGCCCGGGGGAAATCCCGAGGCGTGGCCGAAGGTCAAGAAGGCGCTCAAGGCGATAGCCGCGCGCGCGCCGGACGGCGACCCGTGCTGCCGCTGGATCGGCGAGGGCGGGGCGGGGCACTTCGTCAAGATGGTGCACAACGGCATAGAGTACGCCGAAATGCAGATCATCGCCGAGACGTATTCGATTCTCAAAAATTGCAACCGCCTCGACAACGATTCCATTTCCGAGATCTTCGCAAACTGGAATCTCGGGGACCTCAAGGGGTATCTTACGGAAATCACGGCGAAGGTTCTGATGGCGAAGGATTCGCAGGGCGCGTACATAGTTGACGACATTCTCGACGTCGCCGCCCAGAAGGGCACGGGCAAGTGGACGGTCATGTCGGCGCTCGACGAGGGTGTTCCGCTCGGAATCATCACCGACGCGGTGTACGCGCGCTTCATGTCCGCCGACGTAGACAGCCGCGCGCAGGCTTCGGAAATCTATTCGGAGGATCTCGGCGACGCCGAATCCCACGCGATAAACGTGGAGCTCCTGCGCGAGGCTATGTTTGCCGCCAAGCTGCTGGCGTACGCGCAGGGGTTTTCTCTCATGCGCGCCGCCTCCGAAAAGTACGGGTGGAACCTCGATTTTGCGGGCATCGCCAAGATATGGAGAAACGGCTGCATAATAAGGTCGGACTTCCTCAACAACATCGCGCTCGCCTACGAAAAGGGGAACCCGCGCAACATGATTTTCGCCCCGTATTTCCAGAGCCGAGTGAGGCTGCTCGTGCCGAGTTTGCGCCGCGCGTGCGCGTTCTGCGCGCTCGAGGGCGTCCCCGCGCCGTGCCTTTCGTCGGCGCTGTCGTACTTCGATTCCCTCCGCCAGATAAGCTCGCCCGCCAACCTCGTGCAGGGGCTGCGCGACTTCTTCGGCGCGCACACCTACGAGAGGGTTGACAAGCCCCGCGGGGAGTTTTTCCACACCGACTGGGAGGCGGCCGCTGCCGAGGGCGCCAAGATTTCCGCGAGGGAAAAGCCGGAGGGAGCCGTATGGAAAATCCGTCAGGTCAGGTACTGGTAATATTCGGGGCTTCGGGGGACCTCGCCAAGCGCAAGCTCCTGCCCGCGCTGTTTGCGCTGCACTGCGGCGGATTTCTGCCGGAGAACTTCGCGATAATCGGGGCGGGGCGGACGGCGATGGATTCCGAAGAGTACAGGAGGTCCCGCGCAGAGGATATAAAAAAGTTCGCGCGCGCCTCCGCCGCCGACTTCGGGAAGCTCGGTCCGTTCATGGAGCTCGTCAACTATGTAAGTTTTGACACCGACAACCCGTCCGAATATTCGCGGCTCGCGGGGTTCGCGGCGGAAGTCCGCGCCCGCGCGGGGATTCCCGACAACATTACTTTTTATTTCGGGGTTCCGCCGGAGATGTTTTCGCCCATAGCCTCGGGGCTTGAAAAGTGCGGGCTCAGCGCGTCTTCCGGCGGCTTCCGCAGGGTGGTCGTCGAAAAGCCGTTCGGAACCTCCCTCGAAAGCGCGCGCGCGATAAACGCCAAGCTGAGATCCGTTTTCGACGAGGGCGAAATCTACCGCATAGACCACTACCTCGGCAAGGAGACAGTCCAGAACATTTTGGTGCTGCGGTTTGCCAACGAGATTTTCGAGTCGCTCTGGAACCGCGACCACATCGACTCCGTGGAGATTTCCGTTTCGGAGTCTCTCGGCGTAGAAAACAGGGGCGCGTACTACGAAAAGTCCGGCGCCTTGCGCGACATGGTTCAAAACCACCTGCTCAACCTCGCGGCGTTCGTGGCGATGGAGTGCCCGTCGTCCTTCGGGGCGGAGTCCATACGCGACGAAGTCGCGAAAGTTCTCGAATGCCTGCGCCCGATGGACGTCAAGGCGATAGATTCCGGCACGGTGCGCGGGCAGTACGCCGCGTCGGGCGGCATGGCGGCGTACCGCTCCGAAAAGAACGTCGCGGCGGACTCGCTGACGGAGACTTTCGCCGCGCTCAAATTCCATATAGAAAACTGGCGTTGGGGCGGAGTCCCGTTCTACCTCTATACGGGCAAGCGCCTTTCGGAGAGGAAGTCGGAGGTCGTAATAAACTTCAAGTCCGCGCCGGTGCAGATGTTTGTCGGGCAGTGCTCGGGAAGGTCGTGCAACAAGCTGACTTTGCGCATACAGCCCGACGAGGGCGTGTGGCTCAAATTCGGGCTGAAAGTCCCGGGGGCGGGATACGAGGTCGCGCAGGTCTCCATGGATTTCAACTATTCCTCCATATCGGGAGCAAACCTGCCCGACGCGTACGAACGCCTGCTGCTCGACGCCATGTCGGGCGACGCAACGCTTTACGCGCGCTCGGACGCGCTCGAGGCCGGTTGGAAGTTCATCGACCCGATACTGGCGCGCTGGGCAGAGCGCGGCGCGGACGGGCTGGAGTTCTATGCGGCGGGCTCCGACGGGCCGGAAGGCGCGCGCAAAATGAGGCTCGAACACAGTTCCGAGGGGTGTCCCATACGCTTTTCGGCAAACGCAAAGGGCGGAGATGAAAGTCGCAAGGAGTGACGGGGCGTCCGCCGCGGTAGCCGCGCTCGCGGACAGGATTGCGGAGCTTGCGGAATCGGCTTCCGGAGACTTTTGCATAGCGTTTTCGGGCGGGGAGAGCGCGAAGTCGCTCTATCCGGAGCTCGCGCGCAGGCGGCTGGATTTTTCGCGCTTCAAAATATTTTTTGCGGACGAGAGGTGCGTGTTTCCGGACTCGCCCGACAGCAATTACCGCTGGGCGCGCGAGCTGTTTTTGGAGCCTTTGAAAATCCGCGGAGGCAGGGTGTTCAGGCTGCGCGGCGAGGACTGCCCCGTGGACGCCGCCGAGGCGGCCTCTAAAGCCGCCGCGGAAAATCTCCCGTCGGCGGGAGGGTTCCCGCAATTCGACTGCGTCGTGCTCGGAATCGGCCCTGACATGCACACGGCGTCCATTTTTCCGGACACCATGGAGCTTCTCGATTCCCCGAAAATCTACGGCGTCTGCCATACGAAATCTTCGGAATTTTGGCGGATCACCCTAACGGGAAAAGCAATTTTGAACGCGCGCGAAATCCTCGCGCCCGTTTTGGGCGAATCCAAGGCGCCGGTTTTGTCGCGGCTCGAGGCGTCCGTCGCGGCGGGCGACTTTTCCACTCCCGCCGCCGCCGTTTTCGGGCGGGCGAAAAATTGCACGGTCTTTGCCGGATTCTGATCCTCCCTTCCGCGCGCTTCCCCACGCGCGAAGGCCGGAGTTTTTTTGCGCGCCCGCCGCGGCGGGCGCGGTCGGGTTTCCCCCGTTTTGCTAAACCTTTGCAAATCTGTTTGACCCGCCGGAATCTCCGCCGTATTTTCCGCGCATGAAAAGATTTTTTTGCGCCGCGGCGGTTTCGCTGTCCATCGGTTTTTCGACGCTCGCCGCAGACGAATACGAGGACGGCGCCGTGACGGATCCCGCCGCGAAAATAATGCTCTCGCAGGCGCGCGGCGGCAACGGGGACGCGATTCTGAGGGTTGCCGTAGCCTACGCCGCGGGCGACAAGGGATTCCCTAAAGACCCCGTGAGGGCCGTTCTCTGGTGGAAGAGGGGCGCCGATATGGGAGACGCGCGCTCGCAGAATTACCTCGCCTCCGCATACCTCAAAGGGGAGGGCGCGGCGCCGAATCCGAAAGCCGCCGTGGAGCTCTGGGAAAAGGCGGCGGCGCTCGGATTTCCCGAGGCGCAGTACAATCTCGGGGTGTGCGCGGCGCGCGGAATCGGCGGAAAGCGCGACATGCCTCTCGCCGCCCGCTGGTGGGAAAAAGCGGCCGAAAACGGGCACCAGAAGGCGCAGTACAATATCGCGGCGATGTACATGAACGGCGTCGGCGTCGAAAAGTCGGCGGAGCGCGGAATGCGCTGGCTCGAGCGCGCTGCGGAATCCGGAGACGCGGAGGCTCAGACGGTTCTGGCGGGCTTTCTATTTAACGGAGTCGGAGTCCCGGCGGACAAGGCGCGCGCGGCGAAATTGTGGGAGTCCGCCGCCGCGCATGGAATCGCCTTTGCCGCCAAAAACCTCGCAAAAATGTACCTGTTCGGCGACGGCGTGAAAAAGGATCCGGCGCAGTTTGCGAAGTGGACGAAGGCCGCTGCGGACTTGGGCGACGCGGAGAGCATGTACAACATTTCGATAGCGTACAAAAACGGAGACGGCGTGGAAAAGTCCCCCGAGGAAGCCGAGTATTACATGAAAAAATTCAACGCAGCCTCCGCGCGCTGAGGTTTTTTTAGAGGTTGTAAGCTTCGGGGTTTCCGCCGTTTTTCGCGCGCGAAACCAAGTGCGTTTTTTAAGTGGCGCGATTGTCCGTATAAAACGCCGCGGCAAAAACTTTCCGCCCGCAGTTTCATGCGGGGCGGATTTACTCTTTAAGCGCGCGCAAAGGGGCGCGGCTTTTTTTGTTTTGCGGGCGGAAAAATTTTTCCCGCCGCGGCTTTCCGTCATTTTCTCCGCATGCGCGCGGCTATTGCGAGCGCGAACGCCCCTGCTCCGGAGAGAATCGCGCTTTCGAGCGGCTCGGGAATCGGGTTTGTCGCTATTTTTGAGGAAATCGTTTCCGCGTAATCTTCAAGGCTTGTCGCAATCGTGAGCGAATTTTCGAGCAGCGCGGACGTGTCGACGCCGTTGGGCGTGCCGTCGCTTCCATATGTGAGGCTCGCATCGCCGTAAGATCCGAATATGGCGGTTGAAGTAGATATGTTCGGCGAAACTCCCGTGATTGTCCCGACGAGATACCATTCGTTTTCAAACTGCGCGAACATTCCGCCTCCGGAGTCCCCGCTCTGCGCCTGCGCGGACCCGGGCGTTGCCTCAGCCATTGTTATAAGGGTTTTCACTCCGTTTAAATTTTGCATCGCAAACAGCGACGATTCGCCCGAGCGCACCGTGCCTTTTATCCCGTCGGAGGCGACCGTTTTTGCGTCGAGCGCGCTCGAATCGCTCCTCCCGTATCCCGCGCCTGCGAGCGTGAGATGCGTTCCCTCGGAATAGGTCAGATTGTAGGCGTTGCCCGTGCGCGCGGCGCCGAAAGAAACGGTGGCGAGCGTGGAATACGCGTCGGCGGTTGCGATGTTTGCGCTTGCGAGGCTTGTGAAAGATTCGAGCCCGTCCACATAAAACAGCTTCAAATCCGCTCCGAAAGAGGAGTTGAGGGTGTTGTCCACATGCGAAACTTTTGCGTATTGCCCGTTTTGCGAAATGAAGGTGGAATCGCTGATCGAGACGTGGTTTGCCGTCAGAAACCAGCCGTTTCCGAGGTAGACAGCCGAGGAATCCGAGACCGCCACAACGCTCGCCAAGGCGGGATTTTCGGCGGATGCGTAGTCGGCAGCCGCTTGCCCGTTGCTCTCTCCGTAGACTATTATCGCCTCTGACGCCGGCGGAAAGAGAGCCGCGGCGGCGGAGAAGAAGGCTGAAAATGTTCTTTTCATACAATTTTAAGACATAAAAACGGGCGAATATGTTAAAAAAAACGTTTTCCTTGAATAACTGTGCGCAAATTGCATAACTCAACATTCAGATATATAGTAGGAAATAAAAAAAAATAACTTTTTTTCAAGAATGCGCTTGACAATATAGGCATTGGAGGGCTTAATGCGAGGTCTTTTCACATTGGGGCG
>OLGB01003027.1_pt1 | contig 16553 bp, 14 predicted proteins | sample 1605691 | NCBI WGS metagenome assembly OLGB01 (sample SAMEA3888925, study PRJEB22519) | human gut metagenome | biome: human gut; feature: human-associated habitat; material: faeces | place: Denmark | collected 2010 | reverse complement strand
TGAAAGAGTAATCAGAATTCATTATTTTTAAGAGTTTTCTTTTTTGAAAACTACTTAAATTTATGATAATTATCAATACGATTAATAGAATCCCTGATATGTAGTATATAATTTTTTTCATCTCTCTATAAAAAGTATCTTAAAATCTCTAAATTGCAAAATAGATATTTTAAGATAAAAATTTAACAATCCTGATATAAGGGGTTATTTCCTTGTTTATCTGGACATTTTCTTACACATGTTATACTTCGTAATAGCATTTGGATAGATATATTGTAAAGTTATGACGAATGTTGCTATAGTTATTCTAATTTGTTGTTCTATAATATTGTTTTATATATATATTTAACATATGGGTGGGGATATATGTTTTAGGGGTTTTATTTATGGTATAAATATCTTGCAAAATATAATGAAAGCATTGTAACAAATAATTTTCAGTTTCGATGATTTCACTTTTAAAACGATCCTGGAATAGATGATCATATCTGCCGTATTTATTATTGAACCACATGGCATAGCTGGTTACTATCCGCCGGATGTGTTCGCTGAGGGCAGGACTTTCAATTTTTTTTCCATATGAAGTATAAGGCGGTGAGCAGCAAAAGGGTAGTAAGGGCGAATGCCCATACATTCATTGCACGGGATTGAGCTGTCATAACGTAATCTTGTATTTCTAGTGTTTCCATAATTTATTTCGTGGATTTACTGATATAACGCAGAAAATCCTTATCGGTCGAAAAATTTGGGATTCCGGGACGGACCTTTTGTCCGGTTTTATATCAGACTTACCGCCCGGTATTTTGTTAGTTGCAATGGTTACAGTGGTTAAGGAGTAACCATTGAAACCGCTGTAACATTGCTAATCTTTTATTTTAGAAGTGGGTGAAAAGAGAGCTTGCTTAAAATGGGACGAAAAGTCCGTCCCGGAATCCCGGAAGAGGTTAATATTTCAGCCATTTGTAAAGGTCTTTCCAAGTGACTTTTTTGCCATACATTAAAATACCGATGCGGTAAATTTTTCCGGATAGCCAGGTAAAAAAGATAAAACTGACGATTAATAATGCCATAGAGGTCAGGATTTCCCAGGTCGGTACTCCGAAGGGGATACGGACCAGCATAACGATCGGTGAGGTGAACGGGATCAAGGAACTCCAGAATACCATCGGGGATTCGGGACTTTTCATGGCGGCGAAACCGATGTATAACCCGATGACGAGGATAATCGACAAAGGGGTCAGGAATTGTTGCGAGTCGGTTTCGTTATCGACGGCAGCACCGATAGCGGCGAATAAAGAAGCATATAACAGGTAGCCTCCGATAAAATAGAATAAGAAAGAGGCCAGGAATTTAATGATAAAGATCGGGTCGATGGTCATCGCAACCTTTTGGATGATTTGCATTTTTTCAGCGCTCAGATTCCCTGTACCGGCTATATCCGGCAGGCCGCCGGCCAGGTTGCCGGCATTTCTCAGTGCTTCCAGATCGATACCCGGCAGGAAGAATGTTTGCATGACCAGGATCAGCACAAGGCCGAATACTACCCAAATCAGGAATTGTACGAGGCCGACAGCTGCTACTCCGATGATTTTACCTAACAGAAATTGAAACGGTTTGACAGAAGAGACCAATACCTCGATAATCCGGTTTGTTTTTTCTTCGATCACTCCTTTCATGACTTGAGAGGCATACATGAATATAAAGAAGTAGATAATCATGCCGCCGATCAATCCGATAGCCGAAGCGACTTCCGACGAGCTTTCTTTGGCTTCGCCCGAGTCGGTGATCTTTAACGTACGCACCAGTACAGGTGTTTGTGTGGCCGATAATTGTTCTTCCAAATCGGGGACTTGTGATTCGGCAATGACTTTTGCTCTTTTTATGTCTTCAATTTTTTTGCGCAATTGGGCCGCGATTTCATTTTTCAATTCCATAGGAACCTGAGAGAAAGAATAGACCGGAATTTCCGGGTGATCCATAATATTTTCCGGGATTGAAATCAGGGCGTAATAGTCATGTTGCCGGAGAAATTCCGAAGCTCCCGATTCATCGACCGGGGTATTCAGGTATTCGAATGTATTGTTGTTGATTTGCTCGAATGGAGTCTCGAGTACAGACTGATTGATCACTGCAATTTTACGGTCCTGTGTGTCGTCTTTCAGAAGCATCCACATCAGGAAAGCATAAAAACCGGCTAAAAGAATGGGGACGACGAGTGTCAGTACCAGAAAACTTCTTTTCCGTACTCTGGTTGTAAATTCGCGTCCTATGATGATAAGTGTTTTATTCATTTCAGATTTATGATTTGGGGTTTACGAAGTGGATTATTCTTCCTGTTTGATGTCGTTAACCATTTCTCCTTTCACTAATTTGATAAAGATATCGTTCATTCCCGGTATGACCTTTTGATAAGAGATAATATCGGTTTTGTCGAGCAGACGACGTAATAAAGTATTGGTAGGACAAGCCGCGAGGCGTTGCAGGACCAGTTCGTGTTGTCCGTCTTCTATCTTTTCGGAAAGCAGCTCATATTCTTCTCCGATCACTTCTTGCGGATGAAAATCCGGTTGATATTTACAGATGAGTCGGTAAGTATTGTTGGCATACTTATTCCGGATCTGATTGATCGGGCCTTCGATAATTTTTTTTGATTTGTTAATCAAGGCAATATGGCTACAGATTTCCTCGACGGAAGCCATATTGTGGGTGGAAAAAATAATGGTCGTTCCTTTTTTGCGCAGTTCCAGTATTTCTTTTTTCAGGAGTTCGACATTAATGGGGTCGAATCCGCTGAACGGTTCATCAAAAATCAGCATTTCCGGTTCGTGCAGGACGGTGGTGATGAATTGCACCTTTTGGGCCATTCCTTTGGATAATTCTTCTACTTTCCGATCCCACCAGGCCTCGATTCCGAATTTCTCGAACCAGGCTTTCAATTGTTGAATCGCGTCATGACGACTCACTCCTTTCAGACGAGCCAGATAAACGGCCTGTTCACCGACTTTCATCTTTTTATAGAGGCCTCTTTCTTCAGGCAGATAACCGATGCGGTTCATGTCGGCAGGTTCCAGTTTATGGTCTTTAAAATAAAGTTCACCCGAATCCGGTCCTGTAATCTGGTTTATAATTCGGATCAGAGAAGTCTTTCCGGCTCCGTTGGGGCCTAACAATCCATAAATAGCTCCTTCCGGGATTTCGATAGATACATCGTCCAAAGCCCGGTGATTGGCATAATTTTTAATAATATTTTTAGCGACAAAAAAACTCATACCTTTTCACTTACAACAGTTACAAAAGTTACAACGGTTATAATGGTCAGGATTCACGTCTAAGATCCTTGTAACCTTTGAAATCTTTGTAACGACATAAATTGCAGAATTAAATTGGTTGATAAAGTCTTTGGACTTTATCAACTTTACCAATTCATTATACCTGCCATTATTATAAATACAAATGCTGATATGTTAATACGCTCCTGTGGTCGGCACATTTACATATTAGCACATCAGCATAACAGATCAGCTGTATTCAGACAGCTTCATTTTCTTCCATTTCGATCATCAATGTCCCCTTCGGAATTTTATCTCCTGAGTTGACATATATTTTTTTGATTTTACCCGAAAATGGTGCAGCCAGTTTGTTATTCATCTTCATAGCCTGAAGAATCAGAAGAACATCTCCTTCCTGGACTTCCTGGCCCTCTTTCACTTCGATTTGCATAATGGTTCCCGGAATGTGTGAAGTCAGCAGATAGGGATTCGGTTCTTCCCATTTTTTTCGGTTTACCCATTTCTGGGTAAGCTGAGTTTTATATTCTACGCCATTCAGCAGGAATTTTTCATATTTAACAGTCATTTTACCTCCTTTTTAGTGGTTCTGAAACTTTTAAGTCTTTCAGTTTAAAAGTCCGGGAATTCCTGGACTTTATAAACTCTGAACACTGTTAGAACGGAGGAATTCCGTGTTTCTTAGCAGGTGTCATAACGGTTTTATTACCGGAAACTTCGATAGAATGTTTCAATAACAGGCGTGTTTCCGACGGTTCGATCACCGAGTCGATATATCCTTTGGAAGCTGCTACATAAGGATTAGCAAATTTCTCGCGATATTCGGCAACTTTCTGTTTCCGTGTTTCTTCCGGATTAGCAGATTCTTTTATTTCTTTACGGAAAATAATGTTTGCTGCCCCTTCCGGTCCCATTACGGCGATTTCGGCTGTCGGCCAGGCAAACATAAAGTCGGCTTTCAGGTGGCGTGAGTTCATGGCGATGTATCCACCACCGTAAGCTTTACGCAGGATTACCGTCACTTTAGGTACGGTAGCTTCACTATAAGCATACAATACTTTTGCTCCGTGGCGGATCACACCCATATGTTCCTGTTCAACGCCCGGTAGATATCCCGGCATGTCTTCGAAGGTCACGATCGGAATATTGAATGCGTCGCAGAAACGGATAAACCGGCCTGCTTTATCGGCAGAGTCGCAATCCAATACACCGGCTAATACCAACGGTTGATTGGCCACGAAACCGATCGTTTCTCCATCTACCCGACCGAATCCGACAACGATATTCTGTGCAAAGTCCTGTTGTACCTCGAAGAAATCGGAATCGTCGGCAACGGCTTTGATAATATCTCTTACATCATAAGGCTGGGTAGGATCTGCAGGAAGGATTTTTTCGATATTGTATTCTGCTTTCGGAGCTTTTGACGGAAAGGCTTTCGCTTTACGTTGATTGTTCCAGGGGATAAAGGTGAGCAGTTTTTTTATTTGTTCGAAACATTCTGCTTCTGTAGAGGCAAAGAAGTGGGCATTTCCACTGATACAGGCATGAACGCGTGCTCCTCCGAGGTCTTCCATACTAACTTCTTCTCCCAGTACTGTTTTTACTACTTCCGGACCTGTGATGAACATTTTGGAAATATTATCTACCACAAATACGAAATCGGTCAATGCCGGAGAATAAACGGCTCCACCAGCACAAGGACCCAGAATAACGGACAATTGAGGGATAACACCGGAAGCCTGTGTATTGCGGAAGAAAATTTCTCCATAACCGGCCAGTGAATCCACCCCTTCCTGGATACGTGCACCACCCGAGTCGTTGATACCGATGATCGGCATCCGCATTTTGATGGCATGATCCATAATTTTGGTGATTTTACGGGCGTGCATCAGTCCTAACGAACCTCCTGCAACAGTGAAATCCTGAGCATAAATAGCAACGGGTTCTCCATAGACAGTACCGGTACCGATAACGACACCGTCGCCGTGAAGAACTTTCTTGTCCATATCAAAATCCTTAGATTGGTGCTCTACGAACATGTCGTACTCGTGGAAAGAACCTTTGTCCAAAATCCCCTCGATACGCTCACGGGCTGTCAATTTACCCATGGCGGCCTGCTTTTTGATAGCATCTTCGCCACCACCCTGAAGTACAATTTCTTTCCTCTTTCTTAAGTCAAGAATATTCCTTTTAAGTGACATAGTAATTTAGTTTATTATTAACTTGCGTAATTCCTTCTCAGAAATTAACACACCATTTAAACTGCAAGGTTACGTAAAAAAAATGATTTAAAAAATACCTGTCTTTATTATACTAATCGGTATCTATTGATATCATTGAGGGTTGAAGTCGAAATTTTAACGATTTATTTGAAAAATTTACTATTATCTGTATTTATTAATAAATGGGGAGGGGGATTTGTTCTTCCGGGGTTTTGTGGTGTTGCAGGTAGAGACTGTCGATGATACCGTCGACCAGGCCGATGGTAGGCACGACGATATGCTTCGCTTGGGTATGCTCTGCGACTAGCAGGAAGATATCTGCGGCATTGGTAATGACATCCGCACGGTCGGGTTTCAGATTGTATAACCGGGCACGTTCTTCTAAGGAATAGTTTTTTAGAGTGTTGTTGAGTTGTACTAATTTTTCTACCGGGAGAGTCATTTTATTTTTGGCCGGAAGTTTAGCTAACCGGAACAATTTGTTGATATTTCCACCGGACCCGATGATCGTGATTACCGGGTATTGTTCCCGCAATTTATTCAGGTCTCTTTTCAAACGGTTGTATACGCTGGGAACGACTTTCCCTTTCAACAGACGTACGGTTCCGATGTTGTAAGAACGTGAACTGCGGAGTATTCCTTGATGGATCAAGCTGATTTCCGTGCTACCTCCCCCGACGTCGACATAGATATAATCGGCGTTTTTATCCGCCAGGTATTCGATGTGATTATCGTATACCAAACGGGCTTCTTCCTCTCCGTTGATAATATCTATCCGGATACCTGACTTCCGGGTGATGGTTTCGATTACTTCTTTCCCGTTTGCGGCATCCCGCATTGCCGATGTGGCACAAGCCCGATAGGCATCGACTTCGTATATTTTCATCAGTTGCCGATAAGCCTTCATCAGACGGAGTAGTTTTTTAGCTTTACTGGCCGGTATTTCACCTTGTGTAAATACTTCTTCTCCCAGACGCAGGGGAACCCTTAGAAGGAGCTCTTTTGTAAACAACTGTTCCGATGTTTCGGGATTGATACTTTTGATCAATAATCTGACTGCATTGGAGCCGATATCGATCGCTGCATAATTTACTTTACTCATGGGGTATGTTATTAGTTGTGATTCCTTGTATGTCTTCCTGATAATAGTGATATAAGGCCGATTGTGACCGGAATAGCGAATGGTCTTCGTTTTCCCAGGGGATATTCTGTCCTGTGCCGTCGACTTGTCGTCCCTGCAGAGAGTCTTTCAGGCCATATTCGACGATTCGTTTCAATTCGGTTTGAATTTCCTTATCATAAACGGGGGTAAGTACTTCGATCCGGTTGTCCAGATTCCGGGGCATCCAGTCGGCAGAACCTGTCAGGCAGATCATATCACCTGCATTTTCGAAAATGAAAATTCGTGAATGTTCCAGATAACGGTCGATAATTCCGTTGATCCGGATGTTTTCGCTTATTCCCGGGATTCCTGTGACGATAGAACAATTACCTCGTACCACCAGGTCGATCTTTACGCCTGCGGCCGAAGCTTCATAAAGCTTAGCGATCAATGTCCGGTCTGTAATATGGTTTACCTTTCCTAATATTCGGGCCGTTTTTTGTTTTCTGGCATTTTTGACTTCCTCTTCGATCAATTTCAATAGTTTGGAACGCATATCGTTGGGAGAGACCAGTAATTCTTTGAATTTTACGGGTAGATAAGGTTTTTCAATAAAGTCGAAGACATGCCGGACTTCTTTTACCAGGGTTTTGCGTGCGGTAAAAAGGGTGACGTCGGTATATCGGGTGGCATTCCCTTCATGAAAATTTCCGGTACTGACACAGGCGATATCTCCCTGTCTACCCGATATATATACTAGTTTTGCGTGTATTTTCAGACCTTCGACTCCGAATACGACTTTGATTCCGGCGTCTTGCATTTGTTTAGACCAGCTGATATTCGATGCTTCGTCGAAACGGGCGAGTAGTTCGATAACTACAGTTACTTTTTTCCCGTTTCTGGCTGCTGCGATTAAAGTTTGGATAACCTTGGAATTTTTCGCTACCCGGTAGAGGGTCATTTTTATAGCTTTGACGTTCGGGTCGATCGTGGCTTCCCGGAGTACACGCAAGAAAGAAGAAAAACTGTGATAGGGATAGTGCAGGAAGAGATCGCGGGTACGGATGGTATTCAAGATGCTGTCGTCCCCTGAAAAGTCCGTTTTGAACAATGGAGGCTGAGGGGGATATTTTAAATCGTCACGTTTACAATCGGGAAATTTCATCAGATCTTTCAGATTTTGGTATCTACCGGCTCCGACCTGAGTATCCCAGCGGTCCATACAAAGTATCCGGCTGAGGTGGCGCTGCATAACCGCAGGCATCCGGCTGTCGTATACCAACCGGATCGGTTCCCCGTTTTTTCTGCTTTTCACCCCCTTCGATATTTTTTGCATAATGCTGTTCCGAAGATCTGAATCGAGTTCCATTTCTGCGTCTTTAGTGAACTTGAACGTGTAAGCCTCGAAGTGGTCGTAAGGCCGGCCGTTGAATATCAGGGGAAGGCAAAAGCGGACGATGTCGTCCAGGAACATCAGGCATATGCGGTCGTCATCGCCGGGGATCCGGATAAAACGGCCGTATGATTGCACCGGCAAAGCGATAATAGCAAAATCTTTTTTCGTTTTTCCTGTGGTTTGCAGACAGACGCTCAGATAGATATGGTCGTCGGGTTGGTCGCTGAAATGACGGAAAGAAGAAGTGAAAAGCGGGGTCGTAGAGCCGATCAGTTGTGTCTTGTAAAATTCACGGATATAGTCGGCTTGCTCCTCCTGTAATTCTTGTTCGTTCAGGAGGTAAATCCGGTTTTGCCGGAGTGCTGTATTTATTGCTGTAAATGTTTCCTCGAATTTTTGTGTATACAGGGCATTCAACCGGCTGATTTCCCTGAAGGTTTGAATGGCGGTTTCTCTCTCTGCCTTAATGGTTTTATCCTCATATTCGATGATTCGGTTGAGGGTGGCTACCCGTACCCTGTAAAATTCGTCCAGATTATTGGAGTAGATTCCCAGAAAGGATAACCGTTCGAGTAAAGGAACCGGGGCTTTTTCTGCTTCGGACAGGATTCTCCGGTTAAAATACATCCAACTGATATCCCTTTCCAGGTAGGGAATCTCACCTTTTTTCCTTGTTACTTTCATGGATAAAATACAATGTATTGATTTAATTACGAATGTATTTTATCCATGTTACTATTTAATGACAGAAATGTGACATTGTCGTTGAGGCTGGAATTGTCTTTATAAAATTTCTTTCAGGTGTTTATAATTGGAATTGATCGTATCGATAATCTCCTGTGTCCGGCCGGTCAATAACATTTTATACATGGCTTGTGCGAATCCGGTCATTTGATTCCATTCTATTTGCGGGGGCATAGCCAGTGCATTCGGATCGGTCATTACATTCAGTAGAGCAGCTTCCGGTGAGTTCAAGGCTTCGACCAATACCGGGAGTACATCGTCCGGACGGCTGACGGTATAGCTCTTTATACCCATCGCTTGAGCCACCAGGGCAAAATCCGGATTTTGCATGTCGGTTTCGTTGTCAGGCAGGCCGGCGACTTCCATTTCGAGTTTTACCATACCCAAAGAACGGTTATTGAATACAATAATCTTGACCGGTAGCTTATATTGGGCGATGGTTGCCAGATCACCCAGTAACATAGAGATGCCTCCGTCGCCGCAGAGAGCGATCACCTGTCTGCCCGGATAGGCGAACGATGCTCCTATAGCCTGGGGCATAGCGTTGGCCATTGTGCCGTGATTGAAAGAGCCTAACATCTTTCGCTGGCCGGAAGCTTTCAGGTAACGGGCTCCCCAGACATAGGTCATACCCGTATCGACGGTAAAAATAGCATTTGCCTGAGCAGTTTCGTCGACCATCGCCATGACATATTCCGGGTGAATCTTATTATCACTGCCTTTGTTTTCGACGTAAGCATTCAGGTCTTTAATTACTTTGGAATAACCGAGCAACTGATCGTTCAGAAAGCTTTTGTCGCTTTTGGCTTGTAAAAGAGGTAATAAAGCTTCGAGTGTCGTCTTGATATCTCCGCATAGCCCCATTTGTACTTTGGCTCTTCGGCCCAGGTGACTGGGATCGATGTCGATCTGAACGATTTTATTGTGAGTCGGTAAAAACGGGCCGTACGGGAAATCGGTACCTAATAAAACCAGTACATCGGCCGCATGCATGCTGTTGTAACCCGATGCCATGCCTAATAAGCCGGTCATCCCTACTTCATTGGGATTATCATATTGGATTTCCATTTTACTTTTGAAAGAATAGGCTACCGGGGCTTTCAACCGATGGGACAATTCGACGATTTCTTCGTGTGCATCTTTGGCTCCGATGCCACAAAACAGGGTTATATTGCTATTGTTGTTCAACAGATCGGCCAGCGCCTGTAATTCGGTATCCGATGGACAGGTGCGGGGATGAGTCGGATAGTTGATCTCTGAAGAAGGAATATTGACCTGGCTTTCTCCGGTCAAATCTCCGGGGATACCGATGACACTGACTCCTCTGCGGGAGAGAGCGGTTTGTATAGCCCCCTGTAGCATGCGGGGGAGTTGACCCGGTGTAGTCGCTAATTGGTTGTAATAACTGCAGTCGTCGAACAGGCGGATGGTGTCGGTCTCCTGGAAGTAGGTCGTTCCGAATTCACCTGAAATAATGGTAGAAGCGATGGCTAAGACAGGAGCCCCTGAACGGTGGGCGTCATAGAGCCCGTTGATCAGGTGCACATGGCCGGGACCGCTGCTACCTGCACAACAGGCCAGGTCGCCGTGAAGCTGGGCTTCTGCTCCGGCAGCAAAAGCTCCGGTTTCTTCGTGACGTACGTGAATCCACTGAATCCGGCCGTCTTTGCGGACAGCATCGTTAATCTTATTTAAACTGTCACCTGTGACAGCATAAATTCTTTTTACACCGGCTTTTACCAGCATATCTACAATTTGCTCTGCTATGTTTGCCATAATTTAAACGTTTCAATTTTTATATCAAACGAGCTTTAGCCGGAAAGGTTTATTTTTAACTTTAGAATCTGAAGAAAGAAGGCGATAGTTTATAAAATTGAGAGTCCGTAAAGTTTATAAAGTATCCCCGAAGGCCATCGACTTTACAAACTTTACGGACTTTACAACCGATGCTGTTATTTTATGCTTTTGCCTGATCGAGGCGCTTGACAACTTGGCCGTAGATGATCAGGGCAATGGCGGAAGCCAGTGCGATTACAGCAAAATAATACCAGATGTAATGGGCATTACTGCTGGCAGCGAGCCATTCGCTACGAGTGGCGAACAGGCTTTCGTCAGGGCAATATTTACTTAATAAATAGCCGGAAAGTCCGAATCCTAAAATGGAAGACAAAAACGAATGCAGGTGGCTGAAACCCAGGTATAATCCTTCCTCGCCCTTGGGGGCTTGCAGGGAGAAATATTCCAGAAAACGCGGGGAAATAAAAGTTTCCGCCAGTCCCTGGAAGACGATACCTACAACCATCATAAAAGCTACCGGGTGCATGGTCAGAATGGTCGATTCCGGATTCAGCATATTTCCCGAAGCCATGCACAAAGCGGACAACGGCATGATAAACATTCCGACGGTCATCGAAGTAAGGGCTGTCCGGTGACGCATCAGCTGGGTGACCAGGTTGACACACAGCACTACGACCAAAGGGTTGACATTGGCATACCAGGAAGGGGATGCGCCTTCCCCGGCCAGACGGAGTACGTATTTGGGCATGGTGGCATACAATTGATGTTGTACCATCCAGAAACCCGTAATGATCAGGATCAGGATGATCAGCCGGCCGTTAGAACATACTTTTAATAGAGCATTCCAGATTTGCCGGAAGGTTTTTCCCTCTCCGCTGTGTTGAGCACTTTTATAGAAAAACCAGATCGCTATGAGAGCCAGAAAGGTCATACTGGCCGAAAAATAATTCAAGGTGATCAATCCTTCATTCCCTAAAGCCTCTCTAAGGGGTTTTACAATGGTTTTACCCGAGAATGCACCGATATTGACCATGCCGTAAAAGATGGCGAATCCTTTGGCCCGGGTAGCTTCTGTCGTTTCTTTGGCCACCGTTCCCGAGATTACACTTTTGATAAAAGCTCCTCCGATGACGATCAGAGCCATAATCGGGATAATGCCGTATTGCAGGCCACTCTCGGTGAGGCCTTTAAAGACGGTGGTATGCCCATATTCTACCAGTCCGGCACTTTCGAGCCAGGTAGGAAATAAAGCCAGACCACCGTAACCGGTAGTCAATAAGGTGAAAGCCAGGAGCATAGAGTTCCGGAAACCGATCTTGTCGGCCAAAGCTCCGGCAAAAGTTGGCAGCAGATAAAGGAAAGCGGAGAAAGTACCTGCGATGGTGGCAGCCTGAATGTCATTGAACCCCAATATACGGCTAAGGTAGAGGGTGATCACGATAAATACACCGTAGTAGGCAGCACGTTCGAATAATTCCACGGTGTTGGCCACCCAGAATGCTTTACTGAACCTGATTTTTTCTTTGTTTTTTGCTGTCGTTGTCATACTTTTTTTGTTTTAGATTTTTTAGCACGGGGCAAAACTAGTAAAATAAACCAAAGTATGTATGTTTTGATTAATTTTGTATGCATGAAAACAGATGAAATAAAAACTGAAATCCATCCCTTGGAGCCTTTCTTCCCGCAAGGGGCAAGACTATTGATGATGGGAAGTTTCCCGCCGAAACGTGAACGTTGGAAAATGGATTTTTACTATCCTAATTTTCAGAATGACATGTGGCGTATCTTTGGATTGGTATTTTTCGACGACAAGGAGCATTTTCTGACGGCAGATAAAAAATCATTTTGCGAACAACGGATCCGGGATTTTCTTATCCGGCAAGGAATTGCCTTGACCGATTCCGGCCGGGAAGTCGTTCGGCAGAAAGATAATGCCTCGGATAAATTTTTGGAAATCGTCCGCAAGATCGATTTGTCCGACGTATTGCGGCAATTACCGCACTGTGTAGCCATTGCGACAACAGGGCAGAAAGCGACGGACACTTTGCTTTCTCTGGTCGAAGCCTCTCAGCCACCGGTAGGAGGTTTTTCGACTTTTCATTTCGAGGGTAGAACGATCCGGTTATACCGCATGCCCTCTTCTTCCCGTGCCTATCCGAAACCCTTGCCTGAAAAGGCAGCGGCTTATAAGCGTATGTTCGGAGAGGTCGGTGGGTTCTTCTAGAGAAAGGGTATCAGATTTCTTTCTCTATCAGATAGACGTTGCGGTCGGTAGCCGAACGGGATACCAGCTCGGCTACAAAACCGGCTAAAAACAGTTGGGTCCCGAGGATCATACAAACCAAAGAAATATAAAAATAGGGGTTGTCGGTTACCAAACGGGCCCTGATCCCTTGTGAAAGACAGATCAGTTTATCTATACCGATCCAGCCGGCAGCACAAAATCCGATGATAAACAGCAAGGTCCCTATTGCCCCGAACAGATGCATCGGTTTTTTGGCAAAACGGGTAATAAAGGTGATGGACAACAAATCCAGCATTCCATTGATAAATCGGTTTAAACCGCCGAATTTGGTTACTCCGTATTTCCGTGCCCGGTGCTGTACGACCTTTTCTCCGATTTTAGTGAAACCGGCCTGTTGGGCCAGGATCGGGATATAGCGATGCATTTCTCCGTATACTTCGATGCTTTTCACAACTTTATTCTTGTAAGCTTTGAGCCCACAATTGAAGTCGTGCAGATGGATCCCTGAAAATTTCCGGGCAGTTGCATTGAATAATTTGGTGGGTATTGTCTTTGATTTCGGATCGAATCTTTTTTTCTTCCAACCGGAAACCATGTCATAATCTTCGGACATGATCATTTGATAAAGAGCCGGTATTTCGTCCGGGCTATCCTGCATATCGGCGTCCATCGTAATGACAACATCTCCTTGGGCATTCTGGAACCCGCAGTGTAAGGCTGCGGATTTACCGTAATTCCGCCGGAATTTTATGGCACGGATATGTTCGTTTTGGGTCGAAAGGGTTTCGATGAGTGCCCAGGAATTATCGCTACTGCCATCGTCTACCATGATGATTTCATACGTAAAATGATTCGCTGCCATGACCCGTTCGATCCAGGCTGTTAGTTCCGGCAGAGATTCGTCTTCATTATATAACGGTATAACGACTGATATGTCCATGATCTGAAAATTACGGTTAAATAAATTCATTTTTTCGGGTGCGCCTGAGTAATCCTGCCAGGAGCAAGGAGAAAATAAATCCGGTGAATATTTTATTGAATGTTTCTGCAAAGGCAATTGTAGCAGGCGTTGTAAACGCTTTTAACATCGAGATCATATTTTCGGTGAAAGCCGAATCCGAATATACCTCTTTGAACGTCGTTTCTATCGAAGTCAGATAATTCTCCAGTAATTCCGGATGGTGACGATAGAGATAGAATACAAAGCATCCGTAGATGACCGAGGCTACAGCGATCAGATAGGTACAAGCGCCCAGTGCTTTCCCGTAAGACAGACAATTATCCGGCAATTCGTCCCGGTATTTACGAACTCCGATAAATGCTCCGACGATGGAGAGCAGCAGGATCACATTGTTCAATTGCGGATTGAGACTGACTCCCCGTCCTGAACGGTAGTAGGCATAAGCTACAGCAATAAAACTCAGTCCGACGAATAAACCGAACAGGGTATTTTGTGAAAAAAAATTCTTTTTCTTCGAAGGTGCCATGTATTTTTCTTTATCCTTACAATAAATCGGCTTGTTTACGCAGATAGATCTTTTCTCCTTCTGTCAGCGGACTGTCGGCCGACAGGTAGTTGAACCTGCAAAGATTTTTGAGCCGTACTCCGTATTGCTGTGAGATGCTGTACATAGTATCTCCGGCTTTTACACGGTGGAATTCGTATCCCCGTGCCGCTTTGCTCTTTTTCTTTTTCAGGAAGACCAATTGACCGGGGTCCAGGGTACTGCTGGATTTGTCGTTGTATTGTAATAATTTTTTAAGTTTGATTCCGTAATAACCGGCAATTTTTTCAAAAGAATCGCCCGGCATCGTTTCTATACAGATAATGCCATTGCGCATTTCTTCGCGGTTACGGTAGTTGGTATTACTCGGGTGGTCCTGGGTTGCTACACTTTGGGCAAATTCTTCTGCAGTGATCGTCGGCGGTGTACCCCGTCTTTTGATCGAGCGGTCGAATTTGTACAATTCTTCTTCTTCGATGATTTTAATCAGCATATTGGCATATTGCGGGTTGGTCGCATATCCGGCGGCTTTCAACCCCTTCGCCCAGGCTTTATAATCTGTAGTAGGAATACTGAATAAACCGGCATAACGGGGACGGCTAGTCAGAAAATCGCTGTGGTCGATCCACGATTGTTCGATATTTTTATATTTCCGGAAACATTCGTCCCGGGTATCGTCGTCCATGGTATATGTATCGCCGTTCCAGGTTTCGTGGCATTTGATCCCGAAATGGTTATTGGCATTGACGGCCAGTTCCGATTCGCCGCAACCGGATTCGAGAATACCTTGTGCAAGCGTGATACTGGCCGGAATTCCGGTCCGTTCCATTTCACGGATAGCTATATGTTTGTATTTGCGGATAAACTCTTTACGTTTGTCTGCCATAACATTAAAGCTGATGAGCAACAGACTAAACAATACCAATATTTTCATACTCTTTTTCATAACACTCACTCGTTGGCGTCAGGCATTTACCTGGCAAAAGATAAATGCTGATTTTTCAATTTCCGGTTTATAATTATTCTGTATCTTAGGGGGGTAAAAATAGTAAAAAATAGTGATGGATAAAAGAGAACTGAAAATAGATTATTTTGTGTGCCGGAATTCAGTGCCCGCATGCTATGAGGAATTGTCTGAAAAAGCTCTGGCTGCTGCCGGCAAAGCTTATTGCATCTATTCCGATTTTGCTGTCGGAGCGGCTGTTTTGCTGGAAAATGGAACGATCGTTTTAGGCAATAATCAGGAAAATGTGGCTTATGCAAAACCGGGAAAAGAATGTTTGTATAACATATTTATTATGGAGGAACTGCAGTCGATCCTGGCACTTGGCAGCGGAGGTTCGTCCAAGATCGTATTTCCGGAGGAAAACCGGATGGAACGAGTAGAAAATGTAAAAAGCGTTGATGACTACATTGGTAGAATTGACGAGATGATAAGAAGAAAAAAGGAAAGTTGGAGGTAATGCGTGATGGCATTGAAGAAGAAACCGGTAACGGGGATGAAAGATATTTTACCAAAGGAAATGGAAATCCGAGATTATGTGATCGGGCTCATCAAAGAAACTTATGGAACCTTTGGATTTTCGTCGATTGAGACTCCTTGTGTAGAGCATATCGAAAGTCTTTGCAGTAAGCAGGGCGGCGAAAATGAAAAATTGATCTTCAAGATTTTAAAAAGAGGAGAAAAATTGAAACTGGATACGGCAGAATGCGAAGCCGATCTGGTAGACAGCGGACTGCGTTATGATCTGACCGTTCCCCTGTCAAGATATTATGCCAATCATGCAAATGAGTTAAGTGCACCGTTTAAAGCCCTTCAGATGGGAAATGTATGGCGTGCCGACCGCCCACAGCGAGGACGTTTCCGCCAGTTTATGCAGTGTGATATCGATATTCTTGGAGAACCTTCAATCCTGGCAGAGATTGAATTGATCTTGGCAACGACGACATTGCTTGGTAAATTGGATTTTACAAATTTTACTATTCGCATCAATAACCGTAAGATTTTGAAAGCAATGGCAGCATACTGCGGATTCCCGGAAGCAGAATACGATTCGGTATTTATCATTCTGGATAAGATGGACAAGATCGGTATGGACGGCGTGACCGCAGAACTCCTTGAAGCCGGTTATGACCGGAAATCCGTCGATATGTGTAAAGAATTGTTTGAAACGGTGACAAATGATATCGCCGGAGTAAACTATCTGAAAGAAAAACTGGGCGATTGTCTGGAGGCAGGCACGGCAGAAGATCTT
>OLGB01003025.1_pt1 | contig 16560 bp, 14 predicted proteins | sample 1605691 | NCBI WGS metagenome assembly OLGB01 (sample SAMEA3888925, study PRJEB22519) | human gut metagenome | biome: human gut; feature: human-associated habitat; material: faeces | place: Denmark | collected 2010 | reverse complement strand
GAAGATGCGCCAAGTCGTAGAAAATTTGCCGTGAGGGAGGTTTTTAGAGGTTCCCTAGTATAAAATTGCGAAATAACGTTGTAAAACAATCGAATAAAACGGGACGGGAAACCAGTCCCCTACAGATTTTTTGAAAAAATAGCGTTTTTAAACGAATAAATATAGATCCTTACCCACGAAAAAAATAATTCATAATTCCGAATTCATAATTCCGAATTTAAATAAAGGCGGTGTTTAAAACAAAATGAATGTCCTGAACGACCTCGTCCTGCCCGCATTGTATAGCTTTATCGCATCAATAGCATTCGGTATACAGTTCAATATCCGATTTCGCCATATCATCGCCGCAGCAGTCGGCGGAGTCATAAGCCAAGTCATCTTCAACGCAGCCGAACTCGGCGGCAGCAGCGAACCGCTATGCTATTTCTTCGCAACCTGCGCAATAGCCGTCTATTCAGAATTTCTCGCAAGAAGACTGCACGTCCCCGTCAATATGTACCTCGTCGTCGCCATAATACCGCTCGTCCCGGGAAAACTTATATACCAAGCAATGATCGCCCTCATCAACGGAGAAACACAAAGCTTCGCCGACCAGTGTACAGCCGCATTCGCAGCCGCAGGCGCTATTGCAATGGGCATCTTCGCAGTTTCCTCAATAGCCAGAGTTTTCCGCGTCGTTATCCGCAAAAAAGGAATATAGTATAAACGCTTATCAACCGCAAAATTGATAAGCGTTTATTTTATATCAAGTTGTAAAAAAACGCTCTTCGCGAACACAAACTTATTTCCTACGCAAACCAAGCGGAACGAAGTGCAGCGCAGCGCGAATCTGCCACGGGGCTTCCCTGCCGAATCCAATAAACTTGAACCGTCAAAAACCCTCTTCGCGAACACAAACTTATTTCCTACACAAACCAAGCGGAACGAAGTGCAGCGCAGCGCGAACCTGCCGCGGGGCTTCCCCGCTTAGTTGCCTACTTCAATGCTTATCTCATTGAATTTGTCAAGAATATCATCAATGCCCGTCTGCTTCTTTTCCTCTTCGGAAAGATTCATCACAGCATTTCCCGAGTGCATCATTACCATTCTGTTGCCGTATTCAACAGCGAAACGAAGATTGTGCGTTACCATAAGCGTCGTGAGCTGCTTTTCCTTGACGATCTTATCCGTTATCTGCATAAGCGTTTCGGAAGATTTCGGGTCAAGCGCCGCCGTGTGTTCATCAAGAATGAGCATCTTTATGTCCGTCATAGTCGCAATGATAAGTGCCAAAGCCTGGCGCTGACCGCCGCTCAATGAACCGACCTTTACACCCATACGATTTTCAAGTCCCATTCCGCACTGCTCAAGCAAGGTCTTGTAATAATCTACACGCTTTTTGTTTATAACAGGAGAAAGGTTGTATGCCTGGTTCTTGTTGTCGGAAAGAGCCATATTTTCAAGTATGGAAAGACTTCCGCAAGTTCCCATTCTCGGATCCTGAAGTACACGTCCGATAAACTTCGCACGCTTGTATTCGCTCACCTTTGTGATGTCTTTTCCCTCAAAAATTACAGAACCGCTGTCAGGCTGCATAGTTCCGCAGGCAAGGTTGAGAAGCGTCGTCTTGCCGCTGCCGTTCGAGCCGATAACGGAAATGAAGTCGCCCTTGTTTACCTTGAAGCTGAAATCGTTGAAAAGCACATTTTCATCAACAGTTCCCTTGTTGAAGATCTTAACTATGTTATTTAGCTGAAGCATCGGAAGTCCTCCTTCCCTTTAAACCAAAACCGTTGCTGAATACGAGTGCAGCGGTGAAAATAAGCGCCATAAGGAGCTTCAAATACTCCGTCGGCAAACCGAGCGCAAGCGCAACCGACAAACAGCCCTTGTAAAGTATCGAGCCGAGAATTACCATCGTCGTCGCTTTCATAAACGAAACTTTCTTGAATACACTCAATCCAATAATTACCGAAGCAAGCGCAAGAACCACCATTCCGACACCCATCTGCTGATCGGCAGAACCCTTTGACTGAGCAACTACCGAACCTGCAAGAGCCGCAAAACCGTTTCCTATCGCCAGTCCGAGAATTTTTGAAGCACCGTTGTCCTGACCGAGCATCGTTACGAACTTTTCATTGTCGCCCGTCGCACGGAGAAGAAGTCCCGACTTCGTTTTAAGATAAAGATCAAGCAAGATCTTGCATATAATTACAAGAATAAGTGAAACTATCGTAGTTCTGAGATAATATCCGCCAATGCTCTCCGGAATGAGCGCACCGAGCGAGCTGTTGAAGATAGTGTCCTTGTTGAAGAACGTGGCAATAGCCTTTCCTCCCGTGCCTTTGAGAAGCATTACAAGGTTTATCGAAAGACAGCCCGTGTAAATAAGAATTCCGCAAAGCAAAGGACGAATTTTAAGCTTGACGTGAAGCAAACCCGTCACCGTTCCTGCCAACATTCCCACCGCAAATGCAATGAGCAGACAAAGCCACGGGTTCACACCCTTCATAATAAGTATGCCCGAAAGAATAGCTCCGAGTGGAAACGTTCCGTCAACCGAAAGGTCGGGGAAATCAAGTATGCTGTAGGTGATGTAAACTCCGAGAGCCATAAGCGCATACATAAGACCCTCTTCAAGAGTTACTATCAGAATATTGAGAATAACGTTCATATAATTCCTCCGTAAAAATCAGAACCGACCTCGTCGGTGTCGCCACTGTTTCGCAGCTTAAAACAGCGGAGCATTTTCCGCCGCTTTAAGCCGCGAAGCAAATTTTCATTCACTTCGCAGTAATTTGTTATAAATTATTCTTCGGAATTGCCGCCTGTTGTAACCTTTTCTGCATTTGCATAAGATTCAGGAAGCTCAATGCCAAACTGTGCAAGTACATCAGTGTTTACAACGGGAGTACCCTCTGTAATAGTACCAACAGCCATTGTCTGAGGATCAGCACCGTTGAGAACTTCAAGTCCCATTTCAGCAGTCTTTTCGCCGAGTGCAACGTAGTCAATGCTGATAGAAGCGATGCAGCCGTTGTAAACCTGTTCGATCTCAGAACCGTAAACAGGAACATTTGCAGCATTAGCCTTTTCAAGAAGAACAGAAAGGTTGCTTACAACATTGTTGTCTGTGAAGTTGTTGATGCAGTCAACCTTTGCAGCGAGTGAAGCTGCAGCCTGTGGGATATCAGCAGCACCCTGAACACCCTGAGATTCAACAGTGATGCCCATTGTGCTTGTTATCTCTTCAAGTCTTGCAAGGTTGGAAACGGAGTTTGCTTCGGAAGTTGTGTAAAGAATACCAATTGTCTTTACATCAGGCTGAAGTGCCTGGATAAGAGCGACCTGAGCTTCGAGGTCAAGAATATCGGAAGTACCGATGCAGTTCTTAGAACCTGCGTCAAGGCTCTCAACAAGACCTGCTGCAACAGGGTCGGAAACAGCTGTGAAGATTACAGGTGTCTGTGAATTCTGTGTTGCGGAGTAAGCGGAAACAGCCGCAGGAGTTGCGATAGCGAAAATAAGGTCATAGTTCTTCGATGCCATGTTCTTTGCGATAGAGTCGCAGGTAGCGCTGTCGAAGTTGCCGTCCTGACGGTCGATAGTGATCTTGTCAGCGATAGAGCTTGACATAAGACCATTTTCAATGCCCTGATAGCAGTTGTCAAGCGACGGGTGGCTGCCGTACTGGATAACACCGATAGTGTAGCTGTCCTTTTCGGCAGTTGTGTCTGCTGCATCGGCAGCTGCGCTTGTTTCAGCATTCGCATCAGCGTTTGTGTCTGTGTTTGTTGATGAACAGCCTGCGAAAGCAAGTGTCATTGCTGCTGCAACTACTGCAGCCATAATTCTCTTCATTTTCATAATTCTCTCTCCTTAATTTAAATAGGAATGAATGATTGATTTATTTCAAACCGCTATTCACACGGTCCAAAAGCAATAAAAAAAGCCTTGCCCCAAATACAAAGGGGCAAGACTGTTATATCCTGCGGTACCACCCAAATTCGCCCATAAAAGAGCGCACTCGAAAGCATTATAACGTATGCAAAACGTTCTTCCTACTTGAATTTCTCGTTCAGTTGACCCTCATAAGTCCATTCACTGAGATATTGCGCACCGCTTTTCACCAACTGCGGCTCTCTGGAAGCGAATTGATCTCGGTTACTAATCTTAATCATCGGTTTACTTCTATAAATTTTATTATAGCACAATTTTCTGCGTTGTCAAGTGGTAACAGAAAAATTTTTTTGAGATCAGTCGTCAAGACAAGCGTCAAGAGCATCGGTAATGCCGTGCTTGTCCATTTTCTGACCGATAAATACAAGCTTTATCTCACGGTCGCCGTAAATTTCGTCCCAGTCCTCAGCAATTTCGGGATACTGCTTGAGAAGACGCTTTCTCTCCTTTTCCGGAGCGGAAGCAAACCACTTACCCAATTCGGTAGCGTTGATCTGAACGCCTGCCTGCTCGAAAACATAAGCGTTGTCGCGGTCATCGGAGAACCAAAGCATACCCTTGCAGCGAATTATGGACTTAGGCCAGTTCTCAACGAATTCACCGAACTTGTCCTGATTGAACGGTCTGCGGCGGCGGTAAACGAAAGTACCGATGCCGTATTCCTCAGCCTCGCCCTCTTCATCGTTGTGTTCGTGGTCGTGATGATGTCCGCAGCTGCAATTGCCGAATTCATCATACTTGTGTTCGTGATGCTCATGCTCATCGTGATCATGGTCGTGCTCATCATGGTCATGATCGTGATGATGTTCGTGCTCATGGTCGTGATCGTGGTCATCGTCATCATGATCGTGGTGGTGATGATGATGCTCGTGCTCGTCTTCCTCGTCAACGCCCTCTTCGTAAGCCTTTGCCCAGCCTGCGGAAGTAACAGCTTCTTCAAAATCATAAGACTTTGTGTCGAGGATATCGGAAACAGCAACTTCGCCGTAGCTTGCCTCGATTATCTTAGCCTTAGGCTGAAGTGTCTTTATCATAGCCTTAACTCTGCCGAGCTGGTCGGGAGTTACCTTGTCCACCTTGTTGAGGATAATAGTCGTGCAGAATTCGATCTGCTGAATGAGAAGATTTGCAATGTCCTCTTCGCCGATATCATCAGCAAGAAGATCATCGCCGCATCCGAATTCGCTTGCCATTCTGAGTGCATCGACAACCGTAACGATGTTGTCAAGACGGCAGATAGCAGGATAACGCTTGTCTACCTTGCCCTCGAGAACGGAAATGGACTGTGCGATCGGGAGAGGTTCGCAAATACCGCTTGCTTCGATAAGAATGTAGTCGAACTTGCCCGTTTCGATGAGGTCTGTGATCTGATTCATAAGATCGACCTTGAGCGTACAGCAGATACAGCCGTTGGAAAGCGGAACGAGGTTATCGTCCTTCTGTGTAACAGTGCCGCCCTTCTGAATAAGCTCAGCATCGATGTTTACTTCGCCGATATCGTTGACAATAACAGCGGTTTTATAACCCTCCTGATTGTTCAGAACGTGGTTGATAAGTGTAGTTTTTCCTGCGCCGAGGTAACCTGTGAGAAGTGTGATCGGCACGAGTGGTCTTTTTGCCATATATATCATCCTTTCAGAATATTTTTCGTACAAATTATATTCTACCACAAAGGTTGATATTTTACAAGGGTTTTCACAGTTATTTCACCAAAAAATTCAAATCCCGTACATTATGTCAAGCAGCGCAGTTCCCGTTTTCGTGCGAAAAACCCTTTCGCGGAACGTCTTTATGCTCTCCTTTGAAAGCCCGTCCTCATACGCATTGACGAGAAAATCCGCTTCAAGAAGTATCTGCCAGTCCAAACCGTCCACTCCCGTGTAGGTGTGATGATGCCCGATAAGAAAGCATACCCTCTCCGCCTCCTCGGACGATATCTCGGGGAATTTGTTCATCATTTCCCGTGCATAAGCAGGACCTTCCTGCTCCTGAAGCTTGCCGTCACAGCGTCCGTATTTCTCCTCGCTCGGTCTTATGCCGATATCATGCATTATCGAAGCTGTATCAAGAATTTTCTGAGTCTTTTCATCAAGCTTTTCAAGCACTCCGATAGTGTGCGCATATTCATATACCTTGGTGAAATGCTGTATCCGCTTAGGGTCGCCGCAGTCGAATTTTGCCATTTCAATTATAAGCTTTTCGTTAAGCATAACTGTTTCTCCTAAAAAACGAGACTTCCGCAGGACATATCGTCCGCAGAAGCCTCGTTGCATTAAGTTAAATTATCTTATCTAACCTGATCTTCGTAAGAGCATCTGAGTGCTGCTTCGTTCAAGCACCAGTTAAGGCACTGATCGTCAGGATCGTATTCCTTGCACTTAGCAAGCATTTCGCTGACGTTCTTGTCGAATTCTTCATCGGAAGTGGAGTAGATAGCTCTCCAGGAGTAGTCAACGATGCACTTTGCAACCTGCTGCCATACAACCTTAAGGTCATCGGACTGTGCAGATTCAGAGTAAGCTGTTGCAAGGGAAACCTTGTAGTTAACAGTGTTCATATATTCCTGTGTATCGTAGCAGCCTGTGTGTTCTCTCCAGTCAGCAAGGATATCATAAGTAGCGTTGGAACGTCTGCTCTTCCAGTTCTGATAGTTGTATGTATCGCCGTTGGAATCAGGGTTGGTAGCATCTCTTGTCCAAGTTGTGTTGTTTACCTGGAACGAACCTTCATCGTATGTACCGCCGCCCCATTCATCAGGCATCTTTGTGCCCTTCTTGTCAGCCTGGCAGGTCTCACCGAATTCGGTAAGGCAGGAGTTGCCCTCTTCATCATAGTACCAGCAAAGATCCTTAGGACCATACCAGTATGTCATATATCCCTCAGGAGTTGCAAGGTAGTTGATGATAGCCATGCAAAGCTCAGGATATTCAGTCTTAGCGCCGATAGTCCAAACTCTGTTGCCGCCGAGTACGTTCATACCGTAGCAAAGAGGTGTTGCATCTTCGGGAACAACAGGGTACATTGCCTTGCCCTCTGCAAGATGCTCTTCTGTGTTGTAAAGTGCAGAACCTGCATAGTCGAAGATAGAGAAGAATGTACCGCCTGCGGTAACCTTTTCAGCCATTTCGTTGTAGGTCTGTGTCATGGAGTCAGGGTCGATAAGACCTGCCTGATAAAGCTTGTTGAAGAACTTGAGGGACTTCATGTAAGGACCGTCTTCCTCACGGGCATCGTGATATGTGCCGTTCTCAACGTCGTAAAGACCGAAGCCCATTTCATCGAAGCCGTAATAGCAGGTTGCGAAAGCCTTAACGTACATTACCATGTTGCCGTCCCAGTCAGGCCAGAGGGATGTTGCATAAGTTTCGCTGCCTGTTTCATCAGTCGGGCAGATCTCTTTCATAGCAACCATAAGATCATAGAAATCATCGATAGTCTTTACCTCGGGATAGCCGAGTTCCTTGTAAAGATCGTAACGAACGTCCATTGTATAGAAGAACGCTTCATGATCCTCAGGGTTGGTAGCGATGTTGTGACCGATACCGTAAACTGTTTCGCCTGCGCCGAAAGAATTGCTGAGCTGAGCATTGTTCTGAATAGCGTAAGGCATATGTTCCTTTATGTAAGGACCGTAATCGGAAAGGATATCATCTTCGTTCCAGTCGAAGAGAAGTCCGCCGAGAGCAGCTCTCTGATAGTTTGTGCCCGTCGAACCGAAAACAACGAGGTCGCCAAGGTCGCCTGCTTCCATTCTTGTATCGAATGCGCCGTCAGCCTCAGGAATAATTGTGATCTCGCAGTTGAACTTGTCCTTTAAGATCTTAGCGAACCAGCCTGTGAGCTTGCCGGAGTAGTTAGCGAGCTGGCTGTAAGCTGTGAGCTGAATGGTCTCATCACCGTAAAGCTCGGAGAATGAAGCAACTTCGCCGGAAGATGCGGAGCTGTCACCGTCATCCGCAGCTGCGTCACCGCCGTTGTCAGCGTCTGCGCTTGCCGATGCTGTTGTTGAAGCCGTATCATTTGCTGTGTTGCTGACGCAGCCTGCAAATGAAGCAGCCATTGCCAGAGCAAGAACTCCGGCTGCAATTTTCTTGAATTTCATATTCTCTCTCCTTTTGAGGAATTATGCAGAACATTACGGAAAGTTCTGCAATCGTTTACACTCTGTCAAAAACATACATTTCTTCCAAAGTGCTATTGTTACAATCTGATTATAACATTTTTCAAAAGTCAAAACAATGCCTATATTATATAATGTTAGATGATAATTTTTGTTGAATATAAACAAAGCCGCCCGATATCGGCTTTGTAAAAATAATACCGATATCGGGCAGCATAAAGTTTTGATCAACCAAGCAGCTGTTAATTCATTTATCAACAAATGAACATCGTCCGCAGGGATTTAGTTCTTCTTCTTAACAACTACTACAACTACAACTGCAACAACTACTACAGCAGCAACGATAGCAATGATAACGCCAACGTTGGAGGAAGAGGATTCCTCTGCAGGCTGTGTGTCAGCAGCAGCGGCTTCTGTTTCAGCAGCTTCAGTTTCTGCTTCTGTTTCAGCCTCAGTTTCAGCTTCTGTTACTTCTTCGGTTGTTTCTGCTTCTGTAACTTCTTCTGTTGTTTCAGCTTCGGTAACTTCTTCAGCAGCAGCTTCTGTTGTTTCAGCTTCAACGCCTGTGCCGGAAACTGTGAACTGGAGTTCGATAGAATCTGTAGGCATCATGTAGCCGAAAAGTCCGTCCTGCTTGCCGAGATCCTCGTTCCAGATATTGATGCACATAGGGCTCATGTATTCCTTTTCATCAGGGCTGAGGTAAGCTTCATCAAATGTGTACTTTGTGTTGCCGTCCATAACGACCTTAACATCAGAAATTGTGATGCCTGCATCAAGAGGGATATCCGTGGAAACGAAAAGGAGGTTGAGTGTTTCATCTTCACCAAAATCGAAATCAGTAACGGAAACGCTGTATGTACCGTCGCCTGTGATCTCTGCATCTGTGAATACACCGCCCTTGTTTACAGCGATGTTGCCGGGATTTTCCCAACCTGTGAGCTGATCAAAATAAACCATTCCGTCATCGGAAGTCACGCCCTGACCGTAGGTTGCATCGTTCCAAGCATTTCTGAATGTGTAGCTTGCAGACTGAACGCCGAGATATGCGTGGTAGGAAACATCATCTGCAGAAGCAGGGATTGCGAGTGCGGAAGCTGCGATAGCTGCTGCACAAGCTGTGCTTAAAAGCTTTGAAAATTTCATAATTATTACCTCTCCTAAAGATAAAATTTATTTTTGTACTCCACTATGAGTACATTAAAGCTAATATATCATACTTTTCAAAGCTTGTCAACCGCAATTTTTCACAAATTCACTATTATTTACGCTAAATTTTGACTCGATTAACAGTATTAACATATAATCTTAACATAATATAAATATATATTTGGTAACATATAACTACATAATATATCGTCGCACGATCTCTTTGTTTATTTACATACATATTTAATTGTTTACACGTTATCTTTAGAAGGAGAGCCTATGGCTAAGAGGAAGCTTATAGGGGTTCTGACAGCAAACCCCGAGGGAATATATCAGCATCGCATAATGGAAGGCCTGCTCGCACAGTGCCGCCTTTATGACTATGACGTAGCGGCATTTTCTCCGCTCGTTCAGGTCTGCCACTATTTTACACCTTATTTAAAAGGCGAATTGAATATATTCGAGCTTATCAACTTCGACCTTATCGACGGACTGATAATTCCTCCGATCCTGCTCTCCGAAAACGAGGAATACAAGAAGCTCGATGAGATAATGGAATATATCGGCAAAAAATCAACAAAGCCTATCATTCTCCTCGACTACCCGTACGGCGATTATCCCGTTGTCACCACAGACGACAGAGGTGCTTTCGCCGAAATTACCTCGCATATCCTCGATGTCCATAAATGTGACCCCGAAAAGGTATATTTTCTCACGGGAATGAAGGACTATGCCGTTTCCAACAACCGCCTCGGCGGCTACCTCGATGAATATTCATCACGAAACATAAAAATAAACGAAAACAACATTTTCTACGGCGATTTCTGGTACAGCGGCGGTGAAAAACTTGCCGATTCCATTGCCGACGGCGAAGTTCCGATGCCCGAAGCCGTAATTTGCGCCAGCGACCACATGGCGATAGGTCTTGAACGCCGCCTTACCGAAAAAGGCATAAAAGTCCCCGATCAGATCATCATTACAGGCTATGATGCGACCATTGAAGCCGCACTCAACAGCATCACTATCACAACATACGCCCCGAACGTGCCGCTCGCAGCCGCCCTCGCAGTAAATAAGCTGCGTTCAATCATCGAACCCGATATGCCTGTCCTTGACCCACCCGATTTTCCCGAAACAGGACTGAAAATCTGTTCAAGCTGCGGCTGTCAGGAAAACTATGAGTATCTTCGCAGCCGTCTCTACGGCTCACTTTTCAATGTCAACCACAACTACCATAACGGCAAGCTCGCCGATTCGGATTATGATATCAGCCTGCTTCTCAAAAGCTATATGCTCGAAGACCTCACGAGCGCCGAAAGCATCACCGACGGTCTTAAGAAGATAACACACCACGTTTACCTCCTCGAACCGCTCGATAGGTTTTATCTCTGCCTGAACGAGAATTTCCTCGATACCTCGGAACGCCAGATCAACGGCTACCCCGACAAAATGATCCTTGCCGTCGGCTATAACAGCCATATCCATAACGATGATTCTGCCGAAGATTTCTCAGGCTTTGAGTTCAAACGCGCTTTTGATACCAAAACCATGATCCCGAGACTTTTCGAAGAACGCAGCGAACCGTCCGTTTTCTACTTTATGCCCGTCCACTTCAACGAGTATTCAATGGGCTATGCCGTCCTAGAAAGCAAGCTTTCCACCAAAAAGAAAATGAGTACGGTCATCGTCAACTGGATGCGTAATGTCAATAACTGCCTCGAAATGCTCCGTATCCGTGAAGAGATAATCAAGTTCTCCGAGCGTGACGCTATGACGGGTCTTTATAACCGCCGCGGAATGGACGTTAATATCCGTGAGCTTTTAAGCACCGCAAATACAGGCGATTCCGTCATGGTCTTCGTCATCGATATGGACGGCCTTAAACATATCAACGATACCTACGGTCACAGCGAGGGCGACTACGGAATAAACGCTATCTCCGCAGCCGTCAGCAGCGTAAAGCGCAATAACGAGATCTGCGTCCGCGCAGGCGGCGATGAATTCTATATGATAGGTGTCGGAAAATATAACAATATCGATCAGGTCATTCGTGCAGAACGCTTCAACCTTGCCCTCTCGGAAACTAACAAATCCTCGGGCAAGCCTTATGAAATATCGGCAAGCATCGGCTCTGCAATGCGCCTTTTCACTCCCGACCTTGATATTGATGAGCTTCTTGAAGAAGCAGACGCGAAAATGTATAAAAATAAAGTCAGCCGCAAAAAGCAGCGCACAAATTAAAAAACAGCGTACATTCACAAATACGAATGTACGCTGTTTTTTTATTTTATAAGCTCTTCTATCTCCTTGATCTCCGCATCTGTGAAATCAAGATGTTCGATGCAGGCAGCATTTTCCTTTATCTGCTCGGGACGGCTCGCTCCGATAAGCACCGTCGCAACAGCCTTGTTGTGAAGCACCCACGAAAGCGCCATCTGCGACAGCGTTTGTCCTCTTCCTGCCGCAATGGAATTGAGCTTGTTAAGACGGTCGAGCATTTTGTCGTCAAGCTCGTTGCCTATCCAGGTCGCACCCTTGCCAACACGCGAATCAGCAGGGATTCCCTTTAAATAGCGTCCCGTGAGGAAGCCTTGGTAAAGCGGCGAAAATACCGCAAGCCCGATGCCGTTTTCCTCAGCATATTTGTCCAAACCGTCACGCTCTATCCAGCGGTTGAGCATCGAATAGGACGGCTGATTAACTATGAACGGCGTGTGCAGTTCCTCGAAAATAGCCGTAATTTCCTTTGTCTGCTGAGTGTTGTAGTTGGAAATGCCGACATAAAGCGCCTTGCCCTGATGAACAGCATTGTCGAGCGCAAGCGCAGTTTCTTCGAGCGGCGTGTTCGGGTCAAAAATATGATGATAGAAAATATCAACATAATCAAGCTTCATTCTTTTAAGGCTCTGGTCGAGCGAAGCGGTGAGGTACTTTCTCGAACCGTTTTTGTCACCGTAAGGGCCTTCCCACATATCGTAGCCTGCCTTTGTCGAAATGCAAAGCTCGTCACGGTATTCTCTCATTCCCCTGTCCAGTATCCTGCCGAAGTTTTCCTCCGCACTGCCGTTGTAAGGGTTTCCGTAGTTGTTCGCAAGGTCAAAATGAACGATACCAAGGTCGAACGCCGTGTGGACCATTTCCTCCGCATTCGCAAAAACGCCCGTGTGACCGAAATTCTGCCATAAGCCGAGCGAAACCGCAGGCAGCTTCAAACCGCTCTTTCCGCAGCGGTTGTAAACCATTTTTTCGTATCGTTTTTCGTTGGGTGTGTACATCTTATACCGCCTTTCAAGCCATTACAATGTCATATATCTCCGCAGGGTCGTGAACGAACAGCGTTGCACCCTTTTCGCGCAGAAATTCTTCGTCACGGAAGCCCCAAAGCACCGAAATGCACGGCAGCTCCGCATTTTTTGCCGTTTCAAAGTCAACATCCGAGTCACCGATATAAACAGCCTCACTCTTACTCATTCCAAGAACCCTCAAAGCCTCGTTCACAGCGTCGGGCGCAGGCTTTCTGCGTATGCCCTCGCGTTCGCCGACTGCATAATCGAAAAGTCCGTCAAAATATTCCTTGCAAAGCTCCTGAACGCCGTAGTCAGCCTTGTTTGAAACAACAGCTGTCTTTACGCCGCTCGCACGAAGCTTTTCCAAAAGCGGCTTTATGCCGTCATAAGCCTTGGTCTTGTCGGCACAATGCACCTTGTAATGCTCCGTGAAAACTTCGTGTACACGGTCGATCTGCTCAACGGCCAGACCCTCGGGGACTGCTCGTTCGATGAGCTTTCTTATGCCGTTTCCAACGAATCTGCGAACTTCGTCATAAGTTCTCGTCGGATAGCCGCACTTTTCAAGCGCATAATTCGTGCTGTCCTTTAAGTCTTCGAGCGTGTCAAGTATCGTTCCGTCCATATCAAAAACTGCAAGTTTGTACATAGTTTATCTCCTTTGCGTCTTACATAAAGTTTGCGAATATCGGCGCAAATATAACCGTCATAAGTCCTGCCGTTACAACGGAAAGCGAGCTGATAGCTCCCTCCGTTTCACCAAGTTCAAGCGCCTTGACCGTGCCGAGGATATGCGAAGAAGTTCCGAGCGCAACTCCCCTTGCGACGGGTTCGTTGATGTGTAAAAGCTTGAAAATGCCCTCCGCAATGATGTTTCCGATAATACCCGTTATAACGATAACAGCCGCCGTAACGCCGACATAACCGCCGACCTCCTCCGAAACGCCAACGCCGATAGCCGTCGTGATAGACTTCGGCAGGAATGTTACATATTCTTCGTGCGAGAATTTCATTATCAGCGCCATAACGAGTATCGAGCAGAAGCTTGTCAGCATACCCGAGATAATTCCTATCATTATCGCAGCCGCGTTCTTTTTCAGCTTTTCAAACTGCTCATAAAGCGGTATCGCAAGGCAGACCGTTGCAGGCGTGAGGAAGTAGTTGAGGTACTTTCCGCCCGTCTGATAGCTTTCATAATCCATTCCGCCGAGCGCGAGAACAGCGATTGTCACCGCCGTTGAAATGAGCAGCGGATTCAGAAGCGGAGTTTTGAACTTGTTTTTGAGTATATCGGCAAGTATGTACGAGCCAACGCTTATAAATACTCCGAAAAATACGGAATTTGTCAGCATTTCTTTCATTCGGACTTCGCCCTCTTTCTTAAACGGATAATGCCCTCGGTCACAAGTCCCGAAACTATCATTACAACGATAGTTGAAACGACCGTCGCAATGACATATTTGAGCACCTGCGGCTTGACGATACCCCAGTAGTCCATAAGCTCAACAGCAGGCGGAACGAGCATAACGGGCATAATATCGATAAGGAAATTTCCCGTTTCCTTGACCGCTTCAAGCTTGATGACCTTTGTTTCAAGCAGGATAAAAAGCAGCACTATCCCGTAAATTCCTGCAGGGATAGGCAGCGGCAGAACTGCGTTGAGTATCTCGCCGATAAACGAGATCGCAAGTATGATGCCGAATTGTTTAAGATACTTCATTTTTTTCAGACCTCTTTTTCATAAACCCAAAATTCGAGACAATTATATCACTTTCGGCAGGTTTTGTCAACGAAAAAGCTGTTACACAAATTTTAAAGGGTATACTATAATATATTAAAAAAAATCCTCCCCGATCGAATGACCGAGGAGGATAATTTTATGCAGTTATTAAGCGCATTTAAGCTGCAATGATAAACTCTGAATCAGCAGTATCAAACTTACTGGAGGAGTGAGAGAACACCCTGAGGAAGCTGATTTGCCTGAGCGAGCATAGACTGAGAAGCCTGGCTGAGGATCTGATTCTTTGTGAAGTTCATCATTTCTTCTGCCATATTAGTATCACGAATACGGGACTCAGCAGATGTGAGGTTCTCGCTTGTGGTGTTGAGGTTATCGATCTTGTGTTCGAGTCTGTTCTGAACAGCACCGAATGTACCTCTTACCATGGAAACCTTGTTAAGAGCGTTATCGATCTTGTCGATAGCAGTGTTAGCGGATTCCTGTGTAGCAAGTGAAAGCTTGTCAGTTCCAAGTCCTCTTGCGGAGCAGTCCATATCAGCCTTAAGATCACCAAGACCGTTGGAATCGTAAGCAAATGTGAAGTTTACGCTATCCTTAGTTCTTGCGCCAACCTGAAGAGTGATGTTGTCCTTATATGTAAGTGTAGCAGCAGAAGCATTGTTTGAGTTAGACTGGGAAACCTTAGAATCAGGTTCAACAAGGTTGATTGTTGGTCCCTGAGCAGGCTTGTATGTACCCTTAGTTACATTGTAATCAATTGTAGCTGTACCGGAAGCTGTTGCAGCAGCAGCAAGTGTTATCTTGCCATCAGCAATGTTACTCAAAGTACCAATTACAACTCCTGTAGCATCGCCCTTTTCAAAATACTTAATTTCACCAGCATTGTTAGCACCGAGGTATCCGCCGTCCTCTGTCTTTGCAAACTCAGCATATGTAGTAGCATCTTTGCCAAGAGCCTTGCCGTTAAGCTTAACCTGTGCTTCGTCACTGCCTTTTGCAGCTGTGATGGATACAGAAAGCTTATCGAGAGCATTTTGAGCGTTGATTACCTTTTCAGATGTAGCAGCTGTAGCTGCTACAAGTGTAAGTGCAGGCTTCTTACCATCGATCTCAGTCTTAACTGTTGTGCCGTAATCAGTATTAGTACCAATTACTTTCGCCTCAGCTACATTAGCATCTGCGCCGGGAGCAATCTCGAGTACGATTGTATCACCAGCAACGATCTTACTGGAATCAACGTGAACCTTAGCATTTGCATAAGAGAAACCACCGTTATCTTCTGTGCCTACTGTACCATTCAGGTTACCGGCAGAAGCAGCCCAAGTAACTTTACCATCATCACCTACAGAGGCAGTAAATGTAACTGTTTCAGCCTTAAGAGCCTTAGCCTCAGCAGCTGTCATATCCTTACTGATATTTGTAACGAAACCGCCAGCAGAACCAACCTGCTGTGCATCTCTTTTAGCGTCAGCGTAATTGAATTCGCCGTTTACAGCCTTGAGGCCGTCAGCCATTTCGCCACCGTTGAGAACTACAACGCCGTTGAAGTCTGTATCAGCGATCTGATTGAGTTCGTCGTTAAGCTGATCGAATTCGAGCTGGATAGCTTCACGGTCAACATCGTTCTGATATGTGCCGTTAGCGGACTGTGTTGCAAGAGTTCTCATTCTCTGGAGAATGGAGTCTGTTTCTGTGAGAGCACCTTCAAAGGTCTGAACCATTGAGATACCGTCCTGTGCGTTCTTAACGCCCTGGTTGATACCGGAGATCTGAGCTCTCATCTTTTCGGAAACTGCGAGGCCTGCAGCGTTATCGCCTGCACGGTTGATCGCATAGCCGGAAGAAAGCTTTTCGAGGGACTTAGAAAGCTTGGTATTGTTCATACCAAAGTATCTGTTAGCGTTTATCGCTGTTAAGTTGTGCTGTACTACCATAATTATACCTCCTGTATTATAGGCGAAATCCGAATCCTTTCAGATTTCTTAAAAAAATTTTGCAGCTTTCGGTCAAATTCCCTTTAGCGCTATTGGGGTCAGATTCCTTCCGCCTGCATATTTGAAGCTTCGGGAAAGTCTTTTTGACTTTTCTCTTTACTTTCAAACTATATATCGGCTCTTAACGGAATAACTTTAGCCTTTTTATGTGAACTTTTTATTAAGTTTATATGAAATATAGCAATTTTATCTGTTTTTCTATAAAATTGTGTGAAAAGTTCTGCACCAATGACAAAATTCCGCTCGGTTGACAGCAAAAAGAGTATGTGTTATAATCTTTTAGGAAAAAGCTGATTAAAGCGAAGCGTTCGTTTTGCCATTTTGAGAAAT
>OLGB01003023.1_pt1 | contig 16570 bp, 16 predicted proteins | sample 1605691 | NCBI WGS metagenome assembly OLGB01 (sample SAMEA3888925, study PRJEB22519) | human gut metagenome | biome: human gut; feature: human-associated habitat; material: faeces | place: Denmark | collected 2010 | reverse complement strand
TTTGACATAAACATTTTGAAAAATGGCAAAAACGTATTAATCAGCGTTTTCTTAGTATAACAAACGCCGCACAATGAAAAGTTGTGCGGCGTTTTTGCATAAAAATTACCGTCGAATCAACTCGACGGTATATTTTTTACTTAAATCAGAATGCAAGCACTCTCGAAGCGATAAGGAAATATACAAGAAGTGCAAGTGCATCGACAATAGTTGTGATAAACGGCGAAGCCATTACAGCAGGGTCGAATCCAAGCTTTTTTGCGAGCATAGGAAGTGAGCAGCCGACAAGCTTTGCAACGATTATTACAAAGAATATCGTCAGCGCAACTATCATCGCAATAGTCGCGCCCTTTTGATCGATGAGCATTACCTTTGCGAATACGACAACTGCCATTGTTGCGGCACAGAGTATGCCGACGCGGAGTTCTTTCCACATTACTTTGAGAATATCGGAAAATTCAATTTCCTGAAGCGAGATTCCGCGGATTATCGTAACGGACGACTGCGAACCCGAGTTTCCGCCCGTATCCATAAGCATCGGGATAAAGGCTGTCAGTGCAGGAACAACAGCAAGTGCGCTCTCAAAATGCGTGAGTATCATTCCCGTAAATGTTGCCGATATCATAAGGAGCATCAGCCACGGGATACGCTGTTTCCAGAGTGAGAACACGCTCGTTTTGAGGTAGGTCTTGCTTGACGAAGACGGGAGCATAGCACCCATGATCTCCATGTCCTCCATATCCTCGTCACGGATAACGTCCATAGCGTCGTCGAATGTGAGGATTCCGACTATTCTTCCGTCGCTGTCAACGACGGGAATAGCGGCAAGGTCATATTTTGAAAGCATCTGCGCGGCTGTTTCACGGTCATCGTGAGTGTTTACGCAGATAAAGTTAGTTTCCATTATATCGGAAACGGGGGTTTCATAATCCGAAACAAGCATATCGAGCAGTGAAACAACGCCGAGAAGTTTGCGGTTCTGTGTTACATAGCAGGTATAAACGGTTTCCTTTGCAAGACCGATCTTTCGTATCTGGTCGAAGCCCTCTTTAACGGTGAGGTCTGCGCGGAAGTAGACGAACTCGGTCGTCATTACCGAACCTGCGCTGTCTTTCGGGTACTTTAACAGCTCGTTGATCTGATTTCTCGTTGCGGGATCGGTATTTTTGAGAATACGGGAAACAACGTTCGCAGGCATTTCTTCGATAAGGTCAACGGTATCGTCCATGTAAAGTTCATCGATGACATCGTGGAGTTCCTTATCGGAAAGGGCATTGATAAGCACACGCTGGAGGTCGCTGTTCATATAGGTGAAAACCTCGGCGGCGATCTCTTTCGGCAAAATTCGGTATAAAAGTGTAAGTTCGCGCTCGCCAAACTCGTCAAACTCGTCCATTTCTTCAACGAGAGTAGCGATATCGGCAGGATTCATCTCAGAAAGCTCGGATTTGAGCTTGGCGAAGTTGCGCTCGGTCAAAAGCTGTACAGCGGTATCTTTTTCCATAAAAATTCCTCCTCATCTTTCGGAACACGGCAAAGCGTTGTTTCGCTTCGTCAGCTCCATAATAAAAAAGCGGGAGGCATAAAACATTAAAGTGAAATTACGAAACGAACGGGGACACTTCCGAAACCGTCGCTTCGCACTTGCTACCTCGAGGTTTTATACCTGTACTTCCCACGTCCATTAAATCTCACTCCTCTGTAAAATCAATTGCTGCGAATCATCGCAATTACTTTTTAATTATACATTAGCGCTTTTCAAATGTCAAGAATTTTTATGTTAATTTAAGTTAAAAAGCAAAAATTACCGCCGCATAAGTGTTTCAAATTCTTATGAGGCGGTAATGCTGAACACCAATAAAACTATATACAAAAAATCTGCGCAAAATCTATATAAACCTGTTTATAACAGCTATGAGTTTTTGCTTGGTTTTTTGTATAGTTTTAATTGGTGTGTAGCATAATATCAGCTGCCCTTTATGGCGAGCGGCTTGACCGAAGAGCGTCTTGTGATAAGGCAGGATAAGAGCAGCAATATCAGCGAAGTACCGATGAATACCGCAGCACCCTGTGAGGCATTCCCTATAAACGTAGCATCCGAACTCGGATCAACAAGATCTGCAAGTCCGACCAATTTCACAACACTGCACCAGAATGATGCCAATGCATCTTCTCCCAGTGCAAAATAAATTCCTCCCGTTGGGATAAAGATTAACAAAAGTGTGATTATCAAAGCTACCCGGTTAGAAAGTTTGTATGAAACTGAAGCGATCAGTATAACGATTGCACACAATGCAATGTAGCTGAATATGGCTATGCCCAAAAAACGAAGTCTTACTGCAAAATTGCTCCAGCCTGCATCATACAGAACGTACTTTACACCGTAGAGCGATGCACCCCACATTTCGTCATCTCCCGTTATCAATGACATAATAGGGTAAATAACGGAAACTTCAAGTGCCGATACTACAGAAAATATCACCGAGGAAATATATACAGAAACACAGGCTGTTGTCCTTGATGTGCCGTTTGCGGCAGCGGTGTTGAAGAAATCAGTGATGTATGCACATATAAATCCGAATACGAAAAAGCCCATAAAAACATCAAATCCGTTCTGCCCCGTTTCACGAAGACTGAACGGGACTTTTTCGGCGACAGATCTAATTGTTGCGGAAATCAGCAGAGAACCGATCGTCCCAATAAGGTAAAATAACGGAACAAATCTCAATCTGTAAAGCTGATATTTGCAATTTGCGATAATACTGTTTGCTGACATAAAAATTCCCCCTTTATGAATTCGTAAGATGAATGAAAATGTTCTGTAAGTTCATCGGCTCGGCTGTAAGTCCCTCGGGAAGTTCAGCTTCACCAAGCCTACCCTTTATGTAAACGGTTTTTAAACCGCCGATAACGTCCTCGCCCATAAGTTCCTTGCCATTTGCGAAGCTGTCAACATCGGCTGATTTTCCCGAAACACTGTAACCCATTGAACGCACTTCCTCAACATCTTTGTCAAAAAGAAGCTCGCCCTTTTTGATAACAACAGCGCGTTCGATGATGCCTGCTGTTTCCTCGATAAGATGCGTCGAGATAACGAATGTTGCAGGACGTTCGCTGTAGCGGTTCACAACGTGCTTGTAGAAAAGGTCACGGTGGTTTGCATCAAGTCCGAGAACGGGTTCATCGAAGAACACTATCGGCGCACCACAGGCAAGCGCATTCACAGCCTTTGCAATGGTTCGGTAGCCGGTCGAAAGCTTATGAAGCTTTCTGTTCGTGTCAAGTTCATATTCCGAGCAAAGCTTCATCGCATATTCCGTGTCAAAATCGGGATAGTAAAACGATGCAGTTTTGAACATATCCTTGACTTTGAGCGACGGATTGTAAAGAAGCTGTTCGCTCATCAGATGTACCTTGCCGAGTGCGCTGTCATTGCTGATCGCGTTCACTCCGTCGATGATGACCTCGCCCGAGTCGGCAAAAGTCCTGCCCGAAATAATGTTGAGCAGGGTGGATTTTCCTGCGCCGTTTCTGCCGAGCAGACCGTAGATGCAGTTCTCCTTGAATGTAACGCTGACGTTATCCAGCGCAGTGGTTTTACCGTAGTTTTTTGTAAGATCTCTGATCTCAATTGTGCTCATTTCCGTCACAGCCTTTCTCTATCATATTGATGATCTCATTTTTTGTGATGCCGAGTTTTGTTGCTTCGCTGATGAGCGATTTGATGTACTTGTCGCAGAACTCCTGTCTGCGCTCACCGCGAATTTTCTGCTCCGCACCCGTGCATACGAACATACCAAGTCCCCTTTTCTTGTAGATTATTTCTTTGTCGACCAAGATGTTTACCCCTTTGAGGGCAGTCGCAGGATTTATCCTGTACATCGCCGATATTTCCGTCGTGGACGGTATCTGTGTTTCCTCGGGGAATACTCCCGTGAGGATATTTTCCTCGATCCATTCAGCCATTTGAATGTAGATAGGTTTTTCGCCGTCAAAGTTTGCCAATATATCATCTCCTTGTTTATTGGTTAATTACTTGTGTAACTAACTATATCACTAACTACCCATACTGTCAATACAAAAGTATTATTTTTGTGAAATGCTACAAAACATAACTTGGATTTATAGTAAAAACAGCCATATCCGAGAATGACCCGAATATGGCTGTTGTGATCCTATATAATGCTAAACACCAATAAAATACAGGAAAAAATCTGCGCCGAAATCACATATAAAGCTGTTAAAACGGCTACAAGATTGTCGGCTTGATTTTTCCAAATTTTAAATGGTGTTTAGTTTAAAGTTTTAGAACCTGTTTTCATAAGAAATGTATGCGGATTTTCGAGCATAATTTTGTTGCAGACAAGGCAAAAATCCGCAGGCGTGCTGCCGCACGGCAAGGATTTTTAACGCAGTATGCAGCAAAATTTGCCGAAAAGACGTGTGTATATGCTTATGAAGACAGGTTCTTATATTACGGAAAAAGGAATGTTCCCACCCGTGAATTGAACGCTGTCAGCAGAGAATATTCCTGAAACAACTTCGATTTCGACCGTGTGCAAACCGTCGGAGAGTCCGTCAATGACGTAAGCGATATCACGAACTTCACATTCAGGTACGGAATAGTTTTCCACGGCGGTTTTGCCGTCAATTTTTACGTTTATGACCGCGTTTTGCTTGTTTTCGCCGACAACAGCAAAGCCTTTTCCGCTGAATTTTATCGTCATAACCGCTCCCGCACTGCCGTTTGAGAGTGTTCGCTTGTAATTTGCAAAGCTGCCTGTTGTGATATGCTCCCAAGCACCCGTATAATCGCAGCAAAGGTCAGTGTTGTCGTAACGTGTGACATAACAGTTCTCATTTGGCTCAATGAGAAGATGAGCGAACATATTTCTGTTAAAAGAGCTGTAAAATGCTGCTCTGCCTGCGCTTTGAACGCATTTGTCGGTGTAGTTGATGACTTTTTCGCCGCCTATGAAGCACCGGATATTGCCGTTCTGAACGAAAATTTTCAGCGGCGTGAATTCGTGAACGCTCGCCTTGCACGAACCACTTTCAAGTATGGTTTTGTTCTTCATAAGCGAGTAAGTTCCGTCCTCGGAGAGTTTGAGCCAGTAGCCGCTTTCGCCCTTGTGACCCTCGTTGTAGCGAAGTCCGATGCCTGCATAGTTCTTGTCGGGTTCGGCACTTTCGCAAAGCTTTACCTCGGCGGAAACACTGTAATTGTACCAGCGGTCATCACCGAAATTCGTTGTCGGGTTCGGCGTGTAGCCCCATTCCTCGGCTTTTGTTTCGGGCGTTATCTGCTGAACGAGAACATTTCTGCCGCCGATGTTTTCAACCTCGAAAGCACCGCCCTCGTCCGTGGTGAATTTCGGCGCATCACCCCTTGCGCGGAGAAATTCCTCGCCGTAATCAAAATCATCGGAGTAGGGGAGAGCGAGAACAGTGCGTTCGCTTTCGGGCATATTTACAAAGTCATTCGCGGCTTTGACCGTGGATAAAGTTATCATCGAAAAAGGCTTCACGGTCACGCTGTAGGTATATTTTCCGTCACTTTCGGTCGGTGTTATCGTGTCTGTCTTCTTGAAATAATTTTCGTCATAACTGCCATTGTCAGGACCTCTCGTTTCCCAAACATCGACCTCGGACGAAGCTTTAGCAAGGTCGTAAACGGTGATATCGTAAACGATAGGCTCGGCAGTCGAGTTCGTGATAACGGTGCTGTAATCGCCGCTGTCATGGTCGCAGGCTGTGATATAGCTGAAAACGGAATCGACAAGCGCGTGACCGTCACCGCCCGTTTTTGCGTCAGCATGGCAAGCGCCGTCAATGTATGTCCAGCCTTTCTTGATGAACTGCGAAAAATGCAGCGACATAAAAAATCCGCTGTCGAGGTAATAATATCCGCTCCAAGGGTCGCAGGCGGAGATGAACTGCTTCTGGCAGTAGCACACACCGTCATAATAAGCCGCAATGACCGGCTGTAATTCGCACATCGTCATTTTGCCGCTTGCGTACATCATTATAAGTCGGTTCGCGATGTCGAGAACGCCGTTGAGGTCGCCCAGTCCCGAACCGTTCCCGTCAAAGCGGTAAATTCCCTGTGCGTAGCTCATGGACGAGCTTCCCTCGCTGAACCAAAGCTCCTTGCCGTACTCCGCCGCAAGCTTTTTCGCAGCATCGGTGGACATACTAGTGTAGTGACTGCCGACAATATCGACCGCCGCCATAAGCTTTTCGTCCTCAAACATTCTGTCGGCAAAGCCCCATGTGCAGACCTCTTCACCACCGACAATCTTAATTTTTGAATAATCATAAGGGCAGTTCGTTTCGCTTTTCAAATGCTCCGAAAGATACTTCGCCCATTCTAGATCAGCGCCGCGCTCGTTGCGCACAACGCTCACATAATCGAACTTCAAGCCGTAGGTTTCATACGCCGCATCAAGCGTTTCCTTGTACCATTTGTAACGTGCGGCGTGAACATCGTCAGCCTTTGTCACCCACAAGGGCTCGCTCCACCAAAGCATATCAAGCTCCAGATCGGGATTGATCTTCTTAGCGTCAGCGGCGAGCTGATAGCCCACACCGCGCGTAACATCAGTTTTTTCATCCTCATAACGCTTTACGCAAGGTTCAGTTCCCGATGATGAATTCACATCCGAACCCATTTCAAGCTTTAGAAAATTCACGCCGATGCCATGCTCGCCGAACGTGTATTTGAGTATCTCATTGTATCTGTCGGGGTGTTCCGATTTGTAGTCGAGCAAAAGCCGCGAAGAATTGTTTCCCGAAACCATTCCTGCACCGCGGAATCGCATATTTAAAGCCGTATTCGCATTTTTGCCGTCGATAGTGAAGCTCGTTTTTTTCATATTTACGATCCTTTCATTCCGATGTTTTCAGCCTTGAAAATCATTTCTATAAGAAGATGATACCATAAATACCGCAGATTTTCAATCGTAAATATTTATCATACTCTTAAAATCTGAACATCACCTTATGCCATGCATTTTTCTGTAAAGGCTCGGCGAAACGCCCTCATATCGGCGGAAAACTATCCCGAAATAGTTCGGGTCGGGGTATCCCGAAAGTTTACCGATTCGGGCAATGCTTTCGTCCGTGGTTTCAAGCAGGGATTTTGCGTGTGAAATGCGTCTGAGTGCAACATATTCCATAGGGCGAAGTCCGAAACGTGCCTTGAAAAGACGGCAGAAATGCTGTTCCGAAATATTCGACAGCGCAGCGAGCGCACCGAGCGTTATATCCTCGCTGAAATGCTCATTTATGTACCGTACAGCGTCTTCGGTCACACTGTCGGCGGACGGATCACTGCCGTGTTTGGTGCAGAATATCCTGTGCATTTCGAGTATGTATTCATAGAGAAGCCGAGAGCATTTTTCGGGGTCGCAGTCGGGTTCTTTCGCTGCCGAAAGGAGCATATTGAACAGCGAGCGCACGGTTTCATTAGCCGAATTTTCCGCAATGCCGTATTTGCCGAAGCCGAGCGTTTTCATAAGCTCGGAAAGATGTTCACCGCGGAAAACTACCCAGTTTGTTGTGAAAATTTCACTGTTCGGGTAATATTCGTGCGGAACGCCCTTTGCGGCGTAGAGAATACTGCCCGTGTTCAGCGGAAAGCTTTTGCCGTCAATGCCGAACGTCCCCGAACCCTCGCTGACAAAAAGAAACTGGTGCGAAGCAAGTCCGTTTTCGCGGACGATGTGATATTCGGGTTCGGAAATGCCTATTCCCGAAACGTAGAACGGCAGTTCGGTCTGCCTGCTGATGACGGGATAAATCGAGCAATACATTAATTTTCCCCCATATTTATATTCAAAATATTGTCAAGCCAAATCTCGGTGCGGTCGGTGAAGATCATCTTCCGTTCGATCTCATCTATACGCCTGACAGAACCGCTGAAAAGCGTTATCGCACCGCCCTCTTTGAGCGCATCGGGAATGAAAAAGGTCACGGTCACTTCGGGGCGTTCGTCTATCCGCTCGGTAATGATGCGAAGCTTTTCGTTCAGCTTGCTCTGCATCATTTCGGTAAGTTCGGGCTTCTCGGAGGTAAGTCGTGCCGCTTCGTCCGTGCAGTCCTCAAACCCCGTCAAAGCCGCAAACGGGGCGAACTGCGCCGCACGGCTTATCCTTGACATTGGCTGACGTGTTGTCGATGTGTGGTGCGGCAAGTTGATTATATCGTCATATTTATGAGTTGCTTTTAGTGCAGACAAGACCTTTCCTCCCTTGAAAAATTTACGCCTTGTGACCTCCAACCTGACCGTTTCGCTCGCGCGCAGTTGCGCCGTCCTCAAAGTTCATACCGCGCAGAACGGCGTTTTTTCCGTATTTTTTCTTTATTTCAAGCATTGATAACTGCATTGCTTTTTCACGGCGCAGGCGTTCCTTTTCGGCGGCTTTTTCACGTTCGAGCTTTTCTGTATCGGTGAAAAAATCAAGTTGAACGGCTTCTTCGGTTTCGTCTGAAGCCTGCTTCTCGCTGACAATATGATTCGCCACAACATACATTCGCCGAACGGAGAGTGACGGGTCGGTTATACGGTCGTAAAGCTCCGCAACAGCGTCGGTTATGATGCGTGACGAAGCCGTTCTGAACGGGAGATTTATCGTTCCGTGCGCAGGCTTGGGAATTTTCCTGCCGTAGCGGTCAACGGTGCTTTCGCCCTTGTAGCCGCTGTTTTCCTTGTCATAGCCGATAGTGAGAACTATCTGATCGGTGACGAGCCGCTTGTCCACAAGGTCGAGCGAGAGCATATCCGCCATTTCGCGTATAACGATGCGCGCTTTTGCGACGGTGTAGGCGCATTGAAGCACCTGCCCCGTGCTTAAGCTGTTCGATTCGGGACGGTAGGATTTTATATCCGCAATGGTGCAGGGTTCGTAACCCCAAGCATGGTCAATGAGAAGCTCCGCATTTACGCCGAAAAGCTTGTAGAGAAATTTTTCCTCGTTCGGATCAAGCGAAGCACGGGCAATGTCGCCCATTGTGTGAAGTCCGTTTTTTTCAAGCTTGTCGGCATAGCCTTTTCCCACGCGCCAGAAATCCGTGAGCGGTGTATGCGCCCACAAGAACCGCCGATAGTTCATCTCGTCAAGCGCCGCGATGCGAACGCCGTTTTTGTCGGCAGGAATATGCTTCGCAACGATATCCATTGCGATCTTGCAAAGGTAAAGATTCGTTCCGATGCCTGCGGTGGCGGTGATGCCCGTTTCGTTCATAACATCATTGATGAGCATTGTCGCAAATTCGCGCGGAGAAAGCTTGTAGGTGTCAAGATAAGCGGTAGCGTCGATGAAAACTTCGTCCACGGAATAAATATGAATATCCTCGGGCGCGACGTATTTCAGATATATTTCGTATATGTGAGTGCTGACCTCCATATATTTTACCATTCGCGGCGGTGCAACGATAAAGTCGAGTTCAAGTGACGGGTCTTTGGCAAGCTCTTCGGCATAATAGGACTTGCCGTTGAATTTTCGGTTCGGCGCTTTGTAACGGCGTTCGTTGTTGACCTGTTTAACGCGCTCAATTACCTCGAAAAGACGCGCTCTGCCCGATATCCCGTGTGCTTTGAGAGAGGGCGAAACTGCAAGGCAGATAGTTTTTTCCGTGCGTGACGGGTCGGCAACAACAAGGTTCACGCCGAGCGGGTCAAGTCCTCGCTCGACACATTCGACCGAAGCATAAAATGATTTTAAGTCTATCGCAATATATATCCGCGTATGCTGTTCCATTCTCTCACTTCCTTTGCTTTATATTATAGCATATATGTTCGATTTTTGCAAGAACCTTTGTTCGGTTTTTTAAATATTTTTGCTTTGAAGTACATTTTTTTGAAGAAATGCTTGATTTTTTGACGAAAATTTACTATAATTATGGAAACAATATTTCGACAAACTTTCAATTTCTTTTTTGAGGGGTAACAAAATGAAAATACATAAAGTAAGTTCGTTATTGCTTGCCGTTTCGGTATTATTTGCTTCGGGCTGTTCAAAGGTCGAAGATGCCGTTCCTGCCGAAGCTACGATTCGCACCGATATAGTATCGGAAGAAACAACTGCCGAAACTGCCGAAACAACGACCGCCGAAACCGTGTATGAACCGCAGCTGACTTCGCATATACACATCGCGGCGGCAGGAGACAACCTTATCCACAGCAGTCTTTACGAGCAGGCGGCGCACCGTGCAAACGGCAATGGCTACGACTTTGCTTATGAATATGACAATGTTGATGATTATATCGAAAGTGCCGATATAGCGATACTCAATCAGGAAACGCTTATCTGCAATGATACGGTCAAGCCGTCCACCTATCCGAGGTTCAACAGCCCGAAAGCGCTCGGCGACTATATGATAAAAATCGGCTTTGACGTTTTCACAATGGCGAACAATCATGTTCTCGACAAGGACGCAAGCGGACTTTCGGCTTGCCTTGATTATTGGGATTCGCACCCCGAGGCTGTTGTCCTCGGCGCATACCGCAATGTCGAGGACAAAGAAAATATCCGAACGCTTACCGAGCAGGGCGTGACGTTCTCGTTCCTTTCCTATACGGAATTTCTTAACGGTCTGAAGCTTCCTGCCGATTCGGAGCTTGTCATAGGCGATGCGAACGATGTTGACGGAATGGTGAGCGACATAAAAAAAGCAAAAGAAATATCCGACCTCTGCATAGTTTCGCTCCACTGGGGTGTTGAGGATTCAAGCGTTATTTCCGATATCCAGCGAAGCACGGCGAAAAAGCTTGCCGATGCAGGTGCAGATGTTATCATCGGAACTCATCCGCACGTTCTTCGCGACATCGAGTGGATAGAGCGCGAGGACGGCGGAAAAATGCTCTGTGCATATTCGCTCGGCAACTTCGTTTCGGCGCAGTCAAAGCCGAGAAATCTCATCGGCGGTGTGCTTGATTTCTACGTTGACCGATACGATGACGGCGAGCCGTACATAACCGATGTTTCGCTTCTTCCGACAATACAGCATTATGATGCAAGGTATTCCAACAACCGCGTTTATTTTTATTCGCAGTACAGCGATGAGCTTGCAAAAAGCCACGGTATAAACTCTTCGTATCGTTTTGATATGGACTATATCGACAGCGTTATCAATGAAACCGTTTCACCCGAATTTTTAGGAAAAAACATAACAGAATAACACAAACAGCCGCAGACAAAAACGCCTGCGGCTGTTGCTGTTCATTTGGAAAGATCAGAATAACTGACCCGGAAGTTTAAGCTTCTCCTTTGGCGGAAAAAGCTTGTCGAATTCTTCCGTTTCGGATTCGTCAACGAAGTAACCCTGCGGCGGAGTGTAAACGCCCGTTATGCCGTCAAGATATCCCGTTTTAAGCTCTTTGCAGAGGAAGAACGAATCGTCCGCACCCTCGGGCAGACCGTGATAGCGGATACCGAACTCCCTTGCATAAGTGAAGCCGCTCTTGCCGTAAAAGTCGATGTTTCCCTCGAAGCAGAGCGCACCTGCGCCGAGTTCTGCCGCCTTTTCAAGCGAATAGTCGAGCAGTTTTTTGCCGTAGCCTTTGCGCTTGAATTCGGGCGAAATACATATCGGTCCCATTGTCATTATCGGGATATCTCTGCCGTCGTCTGCGGTGATGAACGCCATCATAAACATATTCTGACCGATGAGCTTTCCGTCCTTTTCCATAACAAAGTCAAGCTCGGGGACGAAAGCAGGGTCGTTTCGCAGTTGATGAAGCACATAATGCTCCATACAGCCGGGACGGTAGACGTTCCAGAATGATTCTCTTACAAGGTTCTCGACCTCACGGTGTTCGTTGTTGTTTTCCAAGCGAATGATATAGTCATTTTTATTCATTATTTAATCCTCCTGATGATCGTTGACTGCGGTTCCGGGAGGTTTGGCGGAAAATGTATTGGTCAAACCTCCGTCAGCCTAATACAATCTCCAAGGTGTTGTTTTTCTTCAAACAGCGTTCTCCTTTAATGTAAAATATGAATATATAGATCAAGCCTTTCGGCAGGATCGGCGATAGAATTATGATATGTCAAAGCCGTTGTTTTTCGGCTTCGTTATTTTTATAAAGCCTAACCATTCTCGGGCGGTTGTATCTTTGCAGAATAACGAAAAAAGTATCGCAAAGTCCTGCGAAAAATGCAGTTATCACGAAGATAAAGACATACCTTTTGGTCTGGCGTAAAAAAAGCTGAATAACAGCGAAGCATATCCGAGCAGGATTATCAGTTCGTGAATCATCTCCGCCGCACACATATTTTCTATGATCTTTTTCATATCATTGTGTTCGAGCGAAAATTTTTGCGGCTGCCAAGTCGGGACAAAGAGCTTCCACTTTTTCACTCGCAGAAGCTTGTACAGCTTCTTTTCAAGCTTCGTTTCACAGAACCACCTGCTTTGCGTGTTTATCCCGTCTTTGGTAAAATGATCGACGATCGTCCCAACAGTGAGCCGCATTGCGAAATGATAAAACATCGTTGCGAATGTGATTGTCAGCGAGAACCAAAGTGTGGAAAGATACGCTTTGTAAAGGATAAAAAATACCGGCGCGAGCACCGCCGTGACAACGGCAATGATTTTAAAAAGCTTACTGAACTGCATAAAGTTCTCCGTTTTTGTCAGCCGCAAAGCGCGGAAATTTTCCTTACCGTGTTGGCGGTTCGTATGGTGAGAAATTCGCCGATGCCTGCGCTTGCTGTCTTTTTCCACCAGTTTGCCTTTGCGTAATTTTTTCTGTCAAACGACCAGAAGATAACGTCCTTGTATATGAATATCTTTTCAAGTTTTTCGGACGGCTCGCCGATTTTGGCGGCAATTTTCTCCGCTGTCATAGTCGGCAATACGAAGATAAGGTTGTCGTAAATGTCTTTGTCAGCCGTTCCCCACCAGTCGGGAGCGTTTTGCAGAATGTCGGCGACCTTTTCGCTGTCGGTAACGCAGACCTCGGTCTGAACACCGAAGCTTTCGCTTATCATCTCTTTTATTTCGTCCGAGGTGAAGCTTTTTTCTGCGGAGAAAATGACATTTCCGCTGTTGAGATGCGTTTTTACGTCGGTGAAGCCGAGCTTTTCAAAAGCTGTTTTCAGTTCATCCATAACGATTTTATTCTTGCCGCTGATGTTTATTCCTCGGAGCAAAGCAATGTATCTTTTCATTTTGTAACCTCTAATGTCTGTTTTGCCTTAAATTATACACTTGCGTTTATACTTTGTCAATGATTTTTTCGGAACAAAACTGTCCACTGCGTTAAAGCGGCGTTTGTGAGCATTGTTTAAAGCAATGATAAACTTTTTCCGCATTATGCCGAAGCGTGAGCTATTTTGTTGACTAACGGCGTGATTATGATGTATAATTATATCATAAGAACGGCAAAATTTGAGGGAGAGTTTATGCCGAAAAATAAGGAGTGAAAACAATGTTTGAAAAACTTTTCAAACTAAAAGAAAACAACACCACGGTCAAAACAGAGATCGCGGCAGGTATTACGACCTTTGTAACAATGGCATATATCCTTGCGGTAAACCCGAACATTCTGTCAGCGGCAGGAATGGACAGCACGGCTGTACTGCTTGCGACCTGCCTTGCGTCTTTCCTCGGAACGCTCATTATGGCATTCGCGGCAAATCTTCCGTTTGCACTTTCGGCAGGAATGGGTCTTAACGCTTACTTTGCATATACTGTCTGCGGAATAATGGGTTATCCGTGGCAGGTTGCACTGCTTGCGGTATTTATCGAGGGCGTTATCTTCATTGTGCTTTCGCTTACGAAAGTCCGTGAGAGCATTTTTAACTGTATTCCATTGCAGTTGAAACGTGCGGTATCGGTCGGAATCGGTCTTTTTATCGCATTTATCGGCTTGCAGAATGCAGGACTTGCCGTGGATTCGGCAACGCTTGTATCGCTCGTTGATTTCCGTGAGAACTTTACGACCTCGGGTATATGCGCACTGCTTTCCGTTATTGGTTTGATGATAACCGCTGTGCTTTATATCAAGAAAGTCAAGGGTTCAATACTTATCGGCGTTTTCGGAACATGGATACTCGGAATGATATGCCAGCTTATCGGTATCTACGTTCCCGACGGCGTGAGCTATTTTTCGCTGTTCCCGACATTTGCAATGACCGATTTCTCCAAGCTCGGTGAAACATTCGGACAGTGCTTCAATGTTGATTTCAGCTCTGTAGGTATCTTCAACTTCATCGCAGTTGTATTCTCGTTCCTTTTTGTTGACCTTTTCGATACGCTTGGAACGATAATCGGCGTAAGCACAAAGGCAAATATGCTCGACAAGGACGGCAAGCTTCCTGCGATAAAGCCTGCGCTTATGGCTGACGCAGTTGCAACTTCCGCAGGCGCAGTTCTCGGTACTTCCACAACCACCACTTTCGTTGAATCCTCGGCAGGTGTTGCGGCAGGCGGCAGAACGGGTCTTACAGCGCTCACAACATCGGTGCTTTTCCTGCTTTCAATGTTCCTTGCACCTATTTTTATCGCTATTCCGTCCTTTGCGACCGCTCCTGCACTTATCATTGTAGGCTTCCTTATGTTCTCCACAATTACGGAGCTTAAAATGGACGAAACCAACTACACAACGGCTATTCCCGCATACCTCTGTATCCTCGCAATGCCGCTTTTCTACAGCATTTCCGAGGGTATCGCTATTGGCATCATCTCTTATGTTGTTATAAACCTCGTCTGCGGCAAAGCAAAGCAGATAAATCCGCTTATGTATGTGCTTGCGGTATTGTTCGTGCTGAAATATGTATTCCTTTAATGTCTGGGAGGGTCTGAATTGGAAGAACTTAAAAAATATATAACGAATATCCCCGATTTCCCTGCAAAGGGCATAATTTTCCGCGATGTAACGTCACTTTTGCAGAGCGGAGAGGGCTTCTCGGCGGCTGTAGATGAAATGCTGAAACAGCTTGACGATATCAAGTTTGACGCTGTCCTCGGACTTGAAGCGAGAGGATTTCTGTTCGGCGCACCCGTTGCTTATGCAAAGAAAAAGAGCTTTGTTCCCGTTCGTAAAAAAGGCAAGCTCCCGAGAGCAACGGTTTCCGCAGAGTATGAACTTGAATACGGAAAAGCCGAGGTCGAAATTCACACCGACTCGCTGAAAAAAGGCGATAAAGTAGTTATCATTGATGATCTTATCGCAACGGGCGGAACTCTTGAAGCGGCGGCAAAGCTTGTTGAACAGCTCGGCGCAGAGGTCGTAAGAATAGTCTGCCTTATCGAGCTTACTGACTTAAATGGCAGGGAAAAGCTCAAAAAATACGATGTTCGTTCTATTGTAAATTATGAGGGCGAGTAAAAAAAAGTGTTTCCGAGGTCAATTCTTCGGAAACACTTTTTTTATCTGTAAAATTCCGTTCTTCTGAGCTGTGTGTAAGGTCGGCTGTTTCTGATCTCCGCCGAGCGTTTCATATCGATCTCAGCATAAAGAATTTCTTCATTGTCGGAAGCCTTTGCTATGACCTCACCGTTCGCGCCGACAACTATCGATTCGCCCGAAAAATCCATTTCGCCCTCCGTGCCGACACGGTTGCACATTGCTATCGCAACGCTGTTCTGGAACGCCTGTACCCGAAGCTCCCACTCGAACATCTCGGACGGCTCAGCTTTCGTGTTCACGGTCGGTATAAGTATAAGGTCAGCACCCATTAAAGCTTCGGTGCGGATACTTTCGGGATAGTGCCTGTCGAAACAGACAACAATGCCTATCCTGCCGAATTCCGTATCAAAAACCTTGAACCCGTCATCGGACGGAGTGTAATAATCCTGCTCGAAGAATTTGTCAGCCTGCGCAATGTGCACCATTTTCTGTATGCCCCCGACCGAACCGTCCTTTCCGATAAGGATACTTGCATCGTAAGCCTTGCCGTTTTCGTTAAGATAAATATTCGGCACTGCTATAATGCCATTCTCGCGGCAGGCATCGCAGAATGACTTTACTATTGCGGAATCAAGGGAAATTTCATATTTTTTTACGTCCTGCTTCGGATACTGCGGAAAGAATTCCGTCAGCTGAACTTCGGGGAACAAAACAAGCTCCGCATCGTGTTCAGCCGCAGTTTTTATCGAGCGTATGCTCTTTTCAAGGTTTGAAGCAATATCTCCCGAGTTTGACATCTGTATCAGAGCTATGCGCATAATGCTGTGCCGCCTTTCTTCTTTATGTAATCATTTTAGCACATTTCTGTCGGGATTTCAAGCATAGTATCAATCACTTTCTCTAAGTCTTTCAACTATCGATCTTTTTGAAGCAAAACCGTACGTTATCAGCGGCAGAACAATGCCAAGCACTGTGAAAAACGGCACTGTTATAAGTATCGGAAGAACGGTGAATTTGTAGCTGAAGAACCAGAACATACTCTCAAGCAGACCTGCAATGAGCGGACTTAATATCATACTCAGCAGCAGTGCGGACAATGCCGCTCCGAGAGCATAGAAAAGCCCCTCATACACAAGCATCTTTTTCAGCTGCTTTCCCGTCATTCCTACAGCCTGAAGCACAGCAAATTCACGGCGGCGGGAAAGAATACCG
>OLGB01003022.1_pt1 | contig 16572 bp, 12 predicted proteins | sample 1605691 | NCBI WGS metagenome assembly OLGB01 (sample SAMEA3888925, study PRJEB22519) | human gut metagenome | biome: human gut; feature: human-associated habitat; material: faeces | place: Denmark | collected 2010 | reverse complement strand
TCTTGCTTCTTTTTTTCATCATTTAAAACTTTTTCTTTTGATGTAATCGCTTGCAGTATTGCTTCTTCATCAGATATTTTTTGTGCAAGTTCTTTTATATGATTGCTGCTTTCAATCTTTACTTTTAGAGAATCTCTTATTGCCGAAGCAGTATCACATTCTTCCTTAGCAGCTTTTTGCTTTTCTAATAATGATGCAAGCAATTGCTCTTTTTGCATATTCCACGCTTTATTTGCTTCATCGATAATATTCTCAATGATAACTTCAAGTTGTTCCTTAATTTCTTCTGGAAAAGAAGATAAGTCTAGTGAAGATTGTACAATTGATACTAACGAAGATAGCCTATTTATTTCCCTTGAAATATCTTCTACAATAATTTTCTTGGTTTTAATGGTAGTAACGGCCTCGTCGTATTTTTCAATATCTTCTTCAGTAATATTAAGTTCCTTTGCAATAGCGTCTCGGTCAGTTTTTAATCGATATATCTCTTTTTCAACAGAATCTTTTCCCCCTAGTTCAGAAATCTGATTTTGCAACTGCTTTATACTTTCATTTAATCTAACAATCTCCAAAACCGTGTTTGTATTTTCGGTTTTTTTCTTGTTTAACGTCTGGATTAGGGTGTCCTTATGATTCTGAAGCTTATTTCCTTCTGAATCTGTACGTTTAAGCAAGACTCTTTCAACAAGCTCATCTATTCTCGTGGTTTCTTGACTTGAGTCTGCCAACCTATTCAGATAAGATTGCGGAATATAAATGATGCTTTGATTTTCTCCTGATTTCCCATTTTTCCACTTTACATTTAATTTTGATGAATCTATTTCGAGGGTAAGGGACTTTTTGTCCTTATCGGGCTTTTGAAGGCCCAAGCTTATAATGCTATTTTCGCTGACCTGGTCAGGATCAATTGCTCTTGCTAGGTTATGTAACAAAATGGATTTTCCGGTTGATTTTCCGCCAATTATACAAGTCAGATTTTGATTAAAAACAATTTGATCTTGCTGAAACAAATTATCAGTAATAGTAATACTATCAATTATATGATATGAAGCTTTTTCTTGAGGTCTATAATTAGATATACATACTCTCTCTTCTGGTTCATATATAATTTGCTTTAATCCATTAAAAGTTGGGTCTGACTTTATCCACAGCTGGTGAGCAGGATTGTAATTCCTTGGATCGTGAGAATCAGAACATATGATTAGAGGTTTTATAGATTTTATATCTGGAAAAACATGTTCCTTATAGTTTGCAATATCTTTTTCTTTTCCCACTTCAAAAATAGAGACTGACTCGGCAAACTCTTCTTTTACAGCTTGATTAATCGGTAGAGCATTAGAAATTTGGGTATCTACGCCCTTATCTTTACTGCCCGCGTGAATAGAAATCAGAGCACTATGTTTTTGAGCAAAAGTACATATATCTTTGTAATCCCAATAAATCTTGTCGTTATCATTAGGGTTTTTCGCCTCTCTTCTAAAAACATTAAAGTCTTCGGAAAGAGTTTTCAAATCTATTTGATCTGAAAAAATAAGAATTACATGGATATTTGTATCGCCTTTATCGGTACGTAATTCCACACCGGGAAACACCGTCGTGCTTGGTACAAGTCCCCTGATGTTTGCAATTCTGTCCTTATCAATTATAAAATGATCTGTTATTGCTATAGCCGCCAACTCATTTTTGTTTATAGCGTCTGCTAACAACTTGTCCGAATCATCGCCTTTATATGCATCATATGAACTTGCTGTATGGATGTGTAGATCCCATCTTCTCCACTCAGAGCCTCTTGAATATTCTTTCATCTCTATTTCTCCTCAGGTAACAATATTGGCTTTACTTCCGCCGCTCTTTTCCTTTGTGACTACGATTTGTTTGTCTATGCGGTTTTTCAAATCAGCTACGTGAGATATGATACCAACAAGACGATTTCCGTCCACTAGACTCAGGAGGGCTTTCATGGCTTGATCAATAGACTCATCATCGAGCGAGCCAAAGCCCTCATCTACAAACATTGTATCGAGCTTTACGCCACCGGCAGATGCTTGAATTTCATCTGAAAGACCCAATGCAAGAGAAAGCGACGCCTTGAAGGATTCACCGCCGGAAAGCGTCTTGACACTTCTTTCCGTGCCGTTGTAATGATCGACGACGTCGAGATCCAGGCCGATCTTCCCCTTCAAAGTCTCCTCATTTTCCCTGCGTTTCAGCTCGTACTGCCCTGATGACATGACCATAAAACGCACGTTGGCGCGCTGGAGGATCCTCTCGAAGCAGGCCATCTGGACGTAGGTTTCAAGCATGATCCTTGGCTTGCCGTTCAGCGTCCCGTTGGCGGTCTCGGCAAGGGGTTTGAGCAGCCGCCGGAGTTTTTCTTCCTCCGCCAGCTCTTCGCTCTTCGCGGAAAGGCCGGCGGCCGCCTTATGGTTGACGCTGAGGCGCGCAGCGACGACGCCGCGCTCAAGCGCCAGCGCCTCTTTGCGCGCCGAGGCGGCGGCCTGCTCCTTTTTGAGCTCTTCTGCGTCGGTCTCTTCAGCGCCGGAGAGGCCTTTTTCAAGTCCCTTGACCCTACCCTCCGCCTCGTCGCGTTTTGTGCGGCAGCCTTGGAGCGCCAGGCGGCTCCTAGCGAGAGCCGCCTTCATGGACTCCAGCTCTTTTTCCTTCTCCTTCACCGCACGCTCTGCCTCGGCCCTGCCGGCGTATGGCAGGCGCAGCGACAGGGCCTGCACGCTGTCCTCTTCGGCACGAAGCGCCCCCGCAGCCTCCGTCAGTTTTATTTCGGCGCTGCGGATCGCCTGTTCGAGCGTGTTTCTTTGCTCCTCCCCCGCGGGGATGAGCGTCTCAAGTTCCCGTGTCCTCTCGATCTTTGCCGCGGCAAGGGCGATCGCCCTCTTGGTCTCACAGACGGTCTTTTCCGCCTCTTTGAGTTCCGCCGCGCTTTGGGCCTCTGCTTTATCCAGCCCGCATTCCGCCAGGACTTTGCCGCAATCTTCCGTCAGTGAACGTTCGTCCGCTTCGATCATCCCGGCAAGCCTGCTGATTCCGTTATCGGCCTCCGCCTGCGCCTGCCGCCATTCTTCGGCGAGGAGGCACAGCTCTTCTTCGCGCATCTTTATCTCTTGGGCGAATGCGGCGGCCTTTTGTTCTGATTCGTTCCTGTTCTTTACATCTTTGGCCGCCGCCGTCAGGGCCTCATCTAAAGAGACGAGGAGAGTCTTGTTCTCATAGCGTTTTGCCTCCAGCGCCGGCAGGATTTTGTCCGCGGAGGTTTCGCCGAGGATTTCCTCTGCCAGTCTGGCTGTCACTCCGCGCTTTTCGCGCGCTTCGCTCTCCAGGCCGCCGGCCAGCGCGCTCAGCGAACGGTACTTTTCTTCGGCCGCGCCCTTATTTTTTGCCGCCTCTTTGAGCTCCCTCTCCGTCGGTACCTCTCCGGTGAGCGAAGCGGGCGACGGGTGATCGCGTGAGCCGCAGACGGGGCAGGGGTGCCCCTCTTCCAGCGCCGAAGCGAGGATGCCCGCCTGCGCGTTGAGGAAGAGGCGGTTTTTATCTTCATAACTGTCCCTCGCGGTCTCATAGCGGCTCTCGGCCTCGGCAAATTCTTTCCGGGCTAGGGCGAGTTTTTTCAGCGCCGCGTCCTGCTCGGCAAGCCTCTCTTCTATCTCGCGCAGCCGCCGCGCCCTCTCTCCGCTTTCCTGGCGGCTGTTTTTCAGCCGTTCAAATGTGAGATCCGCCTCCCGCAGTGCCGCGGCCTCATTTTTAGCCCGCGCCTCATCTTCTCTGACCGCCCTCAGCCGCTCGTTCCCGGACCTTTCCTCTTCCGCATATTTGCCAAGCGATTTTTCTTTCGCCTCTTTTGCATCCAGCAGCTCTCTCTTCATACTCTTCAGCCGCCTGGCCGAGCTCAGGATGGCCGCCAATACTGCGGAACGGCTCCGCGCGGCCTCCAGCGCAGCTTCCAGGGCCGCCTTTTCCGCCGCCGCCTCTTTGAGTCCCGCGCGCTCCGCTTTAAGGCTCTCCGTCGAGGCGGCCTGCGTTGCCAACGCTGCCTGCCGGCGTTCTATTTCCTCTTTGTCCTTGCTGATCGCCGATTTTATCGCTTCCAGTTTTGCGCGGCGCGCCGCAAGCTCGTCGCAGGCGGGGAGTTCATCCCTGATAGATTCGATCTCATGGGCCAGCGCCAGACGCCGCGTCTCTTTTTGCTCTTCGGAGCTGTTTTCTTCCGTGAGCAGCGTCAGCTCCTTTTCTCTCTCCGTCAGGTCAGCCTTTGCTGCGGTAAGGTTTTTTCTGGTTTTCTCCGCCTCTTCGGCGCGGACCAGTCCGGCGCCGAGTGCTGCCAGCGCCTCCTCCGTTTCGCGCAGCTCCGACGAGAGCTTGTCGTCAGTATCCCCGTCGAGCCGCAGCAGTTCGCGGACTAAGGCCAGAGCCTCCTCCGGAGGAGAGCCCTTTGCCCTTTTCAGCGCCTCGCGCAGTTCTTCGTCTTCAGGTGTTTCGACGCCGTCCATATACTGCGCGATAGCGCCGTCCAACTCGGTACAGGCCCTTTCTCGTGCCGCCGCCTCTTCTTTCAGCTTATCCTGCAGCTTTCGATAGTATTCTGTCTTTAGTATACGGCTGAAAAGAGCGCCCCTTTCATCCGTCGAGGCCAGCAGCAGCTTGAGAAATTCACCCTGCGCGATCATCGATATCTGCGAGAACTGGGCCCTGTCAAGGCCCGTTAGCTCCTTTATCCTGTCGCTGACCGGCCTGAAGCCGCAGCAGACGCCGCCTCCCGGCAGATACAGTTCGGCATTGGCAGCCACCTTTGTGAAACCGCTGCCCTTTTGTTTCGGACGCAGATAGGCGGGGTTGCGCTTCACGGTGTATCTTTTGCCGTCGTACAGGAACTCCAGTTCGACAAAGGTCAGGGCAGAGGTATCCGCGTATTTGCTGCGGAAAGCCTCCGTTTCGCGGATTTCGCCGCTCGCCGAGCCGTAAAGCGCGTAGGTGATGGCGTCAAAAATGGTGGTTTTACCCGCGCCGGTGTCGCCGCAGATGAGATATAGGCCGCTTTCGCCGAGCCTGTCCATCTCGATGACGGTCTTGCCGCTGTATGGCCCGAAGGCGCAAAGCGTAAGTTTTAGCGGTCTCATTGAGCGTCCTCCCAGATGTCTTCGATATGCGACGATACGATCCTTTTCTGTTCTTCCGTCAGCTCAGCGCCGTTTTGCTTGAAATAGAGCTCGTCGAAGAGTTCGAGCGGAGTTCTGCTCTCGGCGCGCGCGGCGGTGAACACGTCCGTTTGTGAACGTGTGCGGCTATTGTCATAATCGAGGCGCATAATGCGCGGATAGATAGAGCGCAGTCTGGCGACCGCGTCGAACACATCCTCTTCATCGGTGAGTGTGATGTGGAAGTAATCGCCGGTGTCGAGGCCGTCGTAAAATTTTTTTGAGGCGATCTCGTTATAGCCGCCGCAGATCTCGCGCAGGTCCCTCTTTGGAGTGAGCGGAAGCGTACGCACCGTCAGAGAACCCTTTTCGCGCAGCTCCACGACCGTCAGCGACTTTTGCTGGCAGCTCTCGGAGAAGGAGTACTTGAGCGGCGTGCCGCAATAGCGCGCCTTGCCGTCCGGCAGCGTCTGCGGCCCGTGCAGGTGCCCGAGCGCCGTGTAGTCGAAGGCGTTGAAAATTTCCGCCGGTACGCCCTCCGCGCCCCCGACGACGACATCTTCCGAGTCACAGCGCGGACAGCCCGTCACGAAAAGGTGCGCCGTAAGGACGTTGCGGCCGCCCTCGTCCAGATGGATATCCCTCAGGATCGTTTCCACTGTGCTCTGCGTATCCCCGCATACCTCTTCGGGGAAGAATGGTTTTGCCATTGCGGGTTTCACGAAGGGAAGCAGGTAAAAATTCACGGGGCCGTACTCGTCCTCCAGCGCCACACATTGGACCGTGCCCTGAAAGGCCTGCGCGATATATATTCCGCCGCGTGCCATCACGCGCGAGCCGAAAGACAGTCTCTCCGGAGAATCGTGATTGCCGCTGATGACGAGCGCCGCGATCCCCGCCTCCGAAAGGCGGCAGATAAACGAGTCGAAAAGGCGCACCGCCTCGGCGGGAGGCACCGGCTTGTCATATATGTCGCCCGCGATAAGGACGGCCTGGGGCCTTTCCGCCGCGGCCGCCGCGAGTATCTCCTCAAGTATATGCTCCTGATCCTCAAGCATGGAAAATTCGTTGACGCGTTTGCCAAGATGCAGGTCTGACAGATGCAGGAATTTCATGGTGAAGCTCCCTTCGCCGATGTCGGATCCACCGATATACAAACTTGATTTCGCTGCTAAACCGTGTCTTTTATTATATCCGAGAAGCGCAGCGATGGCAAAAACGCGCCGGATAACAAAAACAGGGGCCGCACCGGCGGCCCCTGCACTCCTCCATAGTTTTACCAGGGCACGCCGAGGATGAAGTGCGGCAGCGCGAGCACGACCTTCGGTATATAGGCCGTAACCAGCAGCACCGGCACCCAGCAGAGGACCATGAATTTCAGCGCCGGACTCATGATCTCGTTTATAGGCGCTCCTCCCACTCGTCCGCTGAGGTACAATACCGGCGCGGCGGGCGGCGTGATGCAGCCAAGCGCCGTGTTTACTCCGACGATCGCGGCATAGTGGACGGGATTGAAGCCGAGGTCCATGATGATCGGCAGCAGGATCGGCGTGGTCAGAACGACGACGCTGATGTCGTCCATCAGCATTCCCATCAGCACGAGGAAGACGTTTATCATCATCATGACGACGATGGGGTTGGTCGAGATCGAATAGAAGAGGTGCAGCACGCGTCCGGGAAGATCTTCCAGAATGTAGAGGCGCGAAAGCATCGAGACGGAATAGAGCATTACCATGATGACGCCGGTCGTTATCGCGCTTTCGACGATGATGTTGAAGAGCGTCTTCCAGTTGAGTCCCTTATATACGAAGAGCCCGATGGGGATACAGTAAAGCACCGCGAGGGCGGAGGCTTCGGTCGTCGTCATGACGCCGCCGTAGATGCCTCCGAGGACCATTACCGGCATGACGAGCGCAGGAATGGCGAGGCGTCCGCGTTTCATGAACATCTCCATGCGCTCTTTGCCCGTGCGCTTCACCTCAACGAAGACCTCTTTATTGTTGCGCAGCATCCAGACGTTGATGAGGCTGAGCAGGATTATCGTGATGATCCCGGGCCCGACTGTGGAGAGGAAGCAGGCGAGCACGGAGATGCCGCTTATCCAGGCGAAGATGATCAGCGTCGCGTTAGGCGGGATGAGCAGCCCGAGCAGCGAGGCGTTGGCCATCAGCGCGCAGGCGTGTCCCATCGGGTAGCCGCCGGAGCGAAGGCGCGGGAACATGATCGCGCCGATGCAGGAGAGCGTCGCGCAGGCCGCGCCGCAGATGGAGCCGAATACGGCGCAGGAGACGACCGCGACGATGCCGAGGCCGCCGCGGATATGACCGACGAAGACGTCGACCATATCAATGAGCTTTTCGGCGATCTTGCCGCGCTCCATCACGCCGCCCGCGAGGATGAACATCGCGATGGCGATAAGGGAGACGGAGTTCATCTGGGTGAAGCCGTAGGGGAGCAGCTGTGTCGCCTGGTAGCCGGCTCCGTCAGGGCCGCCGAAGAATATGAGCCAGGCGCAGGAGGCCATGAAGCTCACGGGGACGGGGACGCCGATGGTGAGGGTGGCTATAAGTATGATCAGCGCGATATATATCATGAGAGGTTTCCTCCTTTGAGGAAGAGTTTTTTACCCGCGGCGATCATCTCGAGCATAAAATACCACGACATCGAGAGCAGCCCCAGGAATATCGAGATATAGGCGCTCCAGAGGGGGATGCGCCAGGCCACCGTGCGTGGAAGCGCGACGAAGGTGCCCAGCGGGCCCATGAATCCAAAGATAAAGAATTCCCAGCCGTACCATGTGAAGAGCAGCGTCACGCTGAATGTTATCAGCGTGCGGATGAAGATAACGGCGTCCTTCGTCCTGCTCTCGCGCATATAGGACTGGACGAGGTCCGCGGAGACGTGGGTTCCGGCGAAAGCGCCGTAACCGGCTCCCATAAAATAGAGCCAGAAGGCGAATATCTTGACCCATTCTTCGTAACCGTAGAGGTCCATCTGAAGGAAGTAGCGCATGATCGTCGCCGCGCTGATAATGAGCATGAGCAGCATCGACATGCAAAAGCATACTATGGAATAGAAGCTGACCGTGATTTTATCAAAAAGATTGACAGGCTTGCGGACGCTGCTTATCTCGTCGTCCAGAAGCTCCGCCATTTCGATGCGTTCGGAATTGGCCGCCATTATAAAGACTCCTTTCTCAAAAAACAGGGAAACTGAGGCTGATAAGACATCAGCCTTTTGGGTAGCTGCCGCCTGCTTGAGAAAGGTCTTATTCCAGTTTTTTTATGGTGTTTATATAACGTTCTTCAGGAGAAAAGTTTTTTGCTGAAAACAGGGGCTGGCGCAAGCCGGCCTGGCAGGGATCGGCCTCCATGCAGATGGTGGAGAGGGCGAAGCTGCCGGGCCCGTCTTTTGTCATTTTGCGCCCGGTCTGTACGAAGGACTGGAGCGCCGAGAGCATGACTGGGCCGCCGTTCTGGATGACCGTGTCCACGGAAGATGCCGTTTCGGCCCAACTGCCGCCGAATGCCATCCTATAGGGGTCGTTAGGCCCCTCAAAGTTTCCGATGATGGAGAAGAGCATAAGCGAGGCCAGCAGACATAACGCCGTGTATCTAAGGGTCTTTTGCGTCCGCTCCATAAGATCATCTCCTAAGTCTCTGACTATCTGATATATTACCATAACTTCCGCCCTTTGGCGTGGATTCTGTTTATTCTTTGATGTTCTACAAAATAATTTTTTATTTGTAAATTGCGTGAGGAAAGGATTGAACCTGCGGCAGGCGGCCGCATTCCCACAACGCGGCCAGGGTCTCTAAAATTCCCCGTTTGAAGCAGTATTCGGGAGAGCGGCCATCATGATAGCGCGCCATGGTGGAAGCTCCATACCATTTGACGCGAGGCATCGCTTTTATAGCGGCCGCCGCCAACACGCGGTGGACGCCGAATTCAACGGCGACGGCTCCGTTTCCGCCAAGCCCGGCGGATAGCGCGGTGAGGGCGAGGTCGAAGCGCGCCGTTCCGCGGCAGTGCCGGACGCGCCAGGCGGGACTTTCCGCCTCCCGCGCCGAGAGCATGGCTCCGGTCACGGAGGAGTAGAGAGGATAAACGCCGTCGCGGACAGACGGAAAGTCAAGCGCCGCTATCGGCGCTAACGCCGGCTCCATCATTGCCGAATGGGCCGCCTTCGGCACACGCAGCCTTTTATGCGGCAGAGACAGGCGGTCCAACTCTCTCTCAAATGCCGTGAGCGCCTTGATCTCTCCGGAGATCACGGCGGAGCCGCGGCTGTTGACCGCGGCTACGGACAACTTACCTCCGTATGATGCCGCCACGCGGCAGGTATCCCTTATATCCGCCGCTACGTGGACCATCGCCCCGGCTCCCGCGAGGGCGTCGATGATCTGCGCGCGCCTTTGGACGAAGCCGAGCATCTCCTCGTAAGAGGCCATGCCGCAGACGACCATCGCCGCCAGCTCCCCCAAAGAATGGGCGATCACCATGTCCGGTTTTGCTCCCCATTCGCAATACTGCATTGCCATCGCCGTGCCGTATATGAAGATGAAAAGCTGCTCTTCCATGCTGCTGCGCGCTTTGCCGCGAGAGAGGATCTCCTTCACGGAGGGCGCGCCGCCGCCCGTGAGCCGTTCCTGCGCGCGCTCTATGTATTCCCGGAACGTCGGCATGGACGCGCAAAGATATTCTATCGGTACCGGGCCGGATGAGCCCTGACCCGGCATCGCGAATATAAGTTTTTGTCCTTTGACCGCTGCCGCGCGAAATGTTTTCAGCGATTCAATGACCTCCGTCCTGCCGGAGGCGGCAAAAGCCATTCTGTGCGAGTCGTTCGTGAATTTTTCCGTATCGAACAGGCCGCAGAGATCGTCTCCCGCCGCCAGGCGGCGGGACAGCTCCGCGTATCGCGCCGCAAGCGCGGCGGCGCTGTTTGCGGAGATGGAATATATCTTTACCTCGTTTTCTTTAATATGTTCCATTTTTTATATGAGAGTTTACCTAATGGTATTCATATTTTTGTATCTGATACATCTGTAGGACGGCATGCCGCATTCCCGGGAAGCGGCTGTTTGCCGTCACTTTCCGACACAGAAGCTGCCGAATATCTTGTCGAGAAGCTCTTCGCTGGCGTCAAGCCCGAGCAGCGAAGACAACTGCCCTCTGGCCTCGGCAAGACAGGAAAGGACCAGGTCGTCACCCAAATCGGAGAGGAGTGCCTCGCCAGCGGCCTCGACGGCCTCCTTCGTCCTTGAAAGGCATTCGACCTGACGCGCGGTGACAGAACAGCCGCCGGAGACGGAGCCTCCTGAGAGGGCGGTCCGGAGGATGAGTTCCTTCAGCTCGTCAACGCCCGTTCCGTCGGCGGCGGAGATCGAGATCCGCGGGCAGCCGGGGAAAAGCGCCTCGACGTCGGCCTCCGTCGTCCTTGTGGGAAGGTCGTTTTTGTTTAGGATGACGATCTGTTTCTTTTCGGCGGAGAGCGGTCCTATCTCGTCTTCCGCGGCGGACTCCGAGCTGTCGATGACCCTCAGGATAATATCGGCCTCCGCCATGGATTTGAGGGATCGCCGTACGCCGATCGCCTCTATCTCGTCCTCGGTCGCGCGGATGCCGGCGGTGTCGATTATCCGTACCGGCAGCCCCTTGTAAATGAAGGTCTCCTCGATGCTGTCGCGCGTCGTGCCGGGCGTTGCGGTGACGATCGCGCGGTTTTCCGCCAACAGGGCGTTGAGCAGCGAAGATTTGCCTACGTTCGGGCGTCCGATGATCGCCGCGCGCACGCCGTCGCGCAGCAGCATGCCGCTGCGGCAGCCGGAGAGGAGTTCTTCACACCGGCCTGAGAGCTTTTTTATCCGTTCCGCGCTTTCGCCGTCGGTGATGAAGCCCTCTCCCTCCTCGGGAAAGTCGAGGTCGACCTCCAGCGCCGCGGTCAACTCTGTCAGGCTGTCCATAAGCCCCCTTATCTGCTCGGTGAACGAGCCCTGCAGCGAACGTGCGGAGGCCGCCAGCGCCTCGTCGCTGCGCGCCTTTATGATGCCAGCGACCGCCTCCGCCTGCGCGAGGTCGATACGGCCGTTTACAAAGGCCCGCCTGGTGAACTCGCCCGGCAGCGCCATCCTCGCCCCCAGCGCGCAGAGTTCCTCGACGCAGCGCTGGGCTGAGAGCGCGCCGCCGTGACAGTGTATTTCGGCGCTCTCTTCGCCCGTATAGCTGTTCCCGCGTTCAAAACGCACGGCAAGCACCTCGTCGAACAGCGTTCCGTCTTTTGCGTGCAGCGTGCCCAGCGCCATGTATCGCGCCGGCTGTTCGGAGAAGCGCCTTTTCGCGCGGAACATCTTATCCACGAGCGAGGCGCAGCCCTCGCCCGAAACCCTTACTATCGCGATGCCGCCCTCTCCCCACGCGGTGGCCAGCGCCGTAATTATCTCTTCCGCCATCTTTTCGCGCTCCCGTATGTTTCATTTTTCAAAGCGTCCGCCTACGGCGGCCCGTGGATTTTAGTCTAACATCGCGAAGCGCCGCTGTAAATAAAAATGCCGGAGGGCGAAGCGCCCTCCGGCATTTTTGCGGCTTTACGCTGCAGACGGCTCTTTACAGTTCTTTGATAGCGGCGGCGAGGCGCTTTACGCCCTCTTCGATCTCCTCCGGCTGTGCGAAGGTGAAGCAGGTGCGCATATAGTCAAGTCCCTCGCCATCTCCCGCGTAGAAGGAGGGGCCGGTGACGAAGGCGACACCGTGATCTATCGCCTTCATGAAGAGCTTGGTCGAATCGACGCCCGGTACCTGAAGCCAGAAGAAGAATCCGCCCTCAGGCGTATGGTAGCGGGTGTTGGCAGGCAGGTGCTTTTTGAAGGCGGCGTCCATCGCGTCGCGTTTCTTGCCGTAATGGGCGATGATCTTCGGCAGGAAGCCGTCGAGGTGTCCAAGGCGGCAGTATTCATAGACGAGGGCCTGCGCGACGACGCTCGTGCAGAGGTTGGTCCCCTGCTTGATCATCACCATCTTCTGTATCAGCTCGGGCGCGCCGACGATCCACGCCACGCGCGTGCCGGGCGCCAGTATCTTGGAGAAGGAACAGGCATAGACGACGCGCCCGCCCTTATCCATCGAGAAGATGGTCGGCACATGCTCTCCGTTGTAGCGGAGGTGTCCGTAGGGATCGTCCTCGAAGATGACGAGGTCATATTTCTCGGCGATCTCAAGCAGCTTTGCGCGGCGCTCTTTGGTGAGCGTCGCTCCCGAAGGGTTCTGGAAGTTGACGATCGAATAGATGAATTTTATATTATGTCCGTCTTTGCGCCCCTGCTCGATGACCTGCGGCAGCAGGTCGACGCAGAGTCCGTCCTTGTCGCATGGCACGGAGAGGAAGCGCGCGCCGCGGTTGCGCATCGCGTGCAGCGCCCCCGGGTACGTGGGGCCCTCGACGATGATCGTATCGCCGTCGTTGAGCAGCACGGAACAGAGAAGGTCCATCCCCTCCTGCGAACCGGTGGTGATCAGCATCTCGTCGGATTTTGTCTCACGGCCCATGCGGGGGGCCATCCACTTTGCGATATATTCCTTGAGCGGTTCATAGCCGTTCGTGGCGCCGTACTGCAGAACGTCCTTGCCCTCGCGCGCCAGTATCTGAGAGGCCTCGGAGAACTCCGCGACGGGGAAGACAGCCGGGTCGGGGTTCCCGCCGGCAAACGAGATGACGCCGGGCGTCTTTGTGTACTTAAGAAGCGCGCGTATCGGCGACGGCTTTACATTTAACGCTATCTCTGAAAGTCTTGTGTTCCAATTTACTGTACTCATAGAAAAATCCCTCCAAAGTAAGGTATAACCGTATTATACACGTTTTACCTGAAGTATGTGGTACGGCGGACTGATGTATTAATTGTCCGTACAGCGTTTGGAACGCGCTCCGGCGGCCAGAGAGGCGGAATTATTATGAGCGCGCGCTATATGACATAAAAAGATGATATTATAGGGACGTATGATTTTGTTTTATGGAAGGAAGATGAAACGATGACTGCTAACCTGTTGCTCAACAGCCAGGAGGTGCGAAAGCTCCCCGCGGGCAGCCTCTTCAAGGCAATTTTTGTCGTCAGCGCCCTCTCGCAGAAGAGCGATAAAAACGGAAAACCCTATTACGACGTGACAGTTTCCGATTCATTCGGAAGCATCGAGGCGAAAGTCTGGTCGGACGCCCAGTGGCTCGATAAGTCGGAGCCCGAGCCGCAAAACGACGACGACCGTTTGCCGGTCGATAAAATACTGCTGCTTGTCGGAAAGACGGTCGGCATAAACGGCAAGGCGGCGGAGTACCGCGGGCAGCTCCAGTTCAATTTCAACAAACTGACGCTGCTCAATCAGGATAAATACCCGCCGGCGGGCTATCTGCCGCGTTCGCCGATCCCTTTGGATGAACTTACCGCCCGCTTTGAGGCGCTTGTCAGAGACTGCGGCGGCGAGGCCGGCGATTTCCTCCGCAAGGTCTTCACCGGGGATATGTGGAGCCGCTTCCGCGACTGGCCGGCGGCGGTCAGCCACCATCACGCCTACGCGAACGGCCTGCTTGAACATACGCTCTCCGTCGCGGAGTGCGCGAAGTCTATGGCCGGTTCGATGCTGGGGGCGGGCTATGACGTCGACGTCGATATTGTCGTCGCCGGAGCTTTGCTCCACGATATCGGCAAGCTGGACTCCTACAGGATGATCTCCGTCCCTGAGATGACCGTCGAGGGGGCGCTGCTCGACCATGTGGCGCAGGGATACATGCGCTTTAATGAACTTGCGGCGCAGTTCGGCCTCACGGATAAGACACGCATGCACCTTGGCCACATACTTCTCTCTCATCACGGGCAGCGCGAGTTCGGCTCGCCCGTCGTACCGGCGACGCCGGAGGCGATGATAGTTTCCTCGGCTGACGAGCTTGACTTCCGCATGTTCTGCTGGCACGATTCCGTGAAGAACCTTACCGAAGACCAGCCGATATCGGCGTGGAACAACTCGACCCAGCGCAGGTTCTGGAAGAAATAAAATGGGCGGAGAGCTGAGGATTTCCGCGGACAACGACGGCCGCCGCGTCGACCGGGTGCTGCGCACGCTCTGGCCGCAGGTGCCGCTCGGGGCGATCATGAAGGCCGTCCGCACCGGAGAAGTTCGGCTGAACGGGAAAAAGACGAAGGCCGACGCGCGCCTCGAAGAGGGGCAGCTTCTCTATGTGCCATGGGAGGAGGCAGCCGGTTCGGCCTCACGAAACGGCTGCGATGTCCATGAGGGAGATATTTCCGAAAAAAGGCCGCCTCTTGAGACGCTTTACAGGGACGGCTATCTCTGGATCGTAAATAAGCCTGCCGGGCTGCTCACGCAGCCCGATGTCAAAGGCGGCGACTCGCTTATCACGAGAGCGCTTGCGGAACTTTGCTGGACCCGCAGCGACTACAGGCCCGCGACGGTGCAGCGGCTTGACCGGAACACCACCGGCGCAGTGATAATCGCGCTCACGGGCGCCGCGCAGCGCCGTCTCGCGGAATTGATACGTGAACATAAGATAAGAAAGCTGTATCATGCCGTCGTTGAGGGCATAGCCGACGAATCCGGGCGCGTCGACCTGCCGCTCTTGAAGGACGGTTCCGCCAACATGGTCCGCCCGGACAAAGATGGGCAGCCGGCCCTCACTCTTTACCGGAGGATATCCGTCCAGGGCGCGCGCAGCGTCGTGGAGGCCGAGCTTGTCACCGGACGCTCCCACCAGGCGCGCGTGCATCTGGCCGCGATCGGCCATCCGCTGGTGGGGGATGCGAAGTATGGGAGCGGACGGGGCGCGAAACGCCCGCTGCTTCACGCGATAACGGTGATCTTTCCCGATGACGGCGAGCTGCCCGCGGTATTGCGCGGCGCAGCCGTAACGGCGCCGTTGCCCGCCGATATGAAAAAATATGAAGGAGATGCGCTATAGATGAGATGTGACCTTTGTACGGAAAAATTATGCAAAGACGGAATGGCCTGTACATCCTGCGACGCGGCCGCGCTCTACTCCGACACGGAGGACCGCCGTATGATGCGCGCCGCCTCGGAGGTCGAGGCGGAATATTATGGAGAGGTCAACCGTATCCAGGAGATAATACTCTTTTCCCGCAAGATGGGATATCGGAAACTCGGCCTCGCCTTCTGCGCGGCCCTTTCGGAAGAGGCGGCCAAACTCTCGCAGATACTGGAAAACTACTTTGAGATAGCGACCGTCAACTGCAAGGTCTGCGGCGTGCCCAAAGCGGAGATGGGCGCGATGGAGAGCGACAAGGTCGGCTCGATATCCTGCAACCCGGTCGAACAGGCCGAAGTGCTCAACGCCGCGAAGACGGACTTGAATCTGCTGCTTGGGCTATGCGTCGGCCACGACGCGCTCTTCATAAAATATTCACAGGCTCCGGTCGTTCCCGTCGCCGCGAAAGACCGCGTCATCGCCCACAACCCTCTCGGCGCGCTCTACTGTTCGGCGATCTTCAAACGGATGATGAAAGAGGCGAAGAATCAGCAGGAGTAAACGCGCGCTCGAAAACCGAAGGCCGCTATATTCTCACGGGCGCCAATTCCTTTGTGAAAGAATCAAAGACGAAATTCAGGCACCCGTGAAATTCTTCCGGAAGTCTCTCTGCTATCTGCATCGTCCTCAGCCCGTTGAAGAGCGTCGTTATCATCACCGCCACCTTCTCTGGGGGCACGTCGCTCCTTATCCTGCCGCTGTTCTGCGCTCTTGTGATAAATCCCTCCACCATCTCCCTTTCGTGTACGAGGGACTTGCCGATAATGTCGTTCGCCTGGGCCCGGACCTCCTCCGGCCATTTATAGTCCTCCCGCAGCAGTTTGTGCCCGATCCTGTAACGGATGTCGCTGTCCGGGCGCACAAGCACTTTTTTATAAAGCGTGCTCAAGTCTTCCGCGGAATCCGGCATAACCAGAGCTTCAAAAAACTCGCGTTCGTCTATCCGGCACAGCTCCTTTATGATACGGAGCAGGATGTCGTTTTTATTTTTGAAATGCCAGTAGATGGCTCCTTTAGTCAGCCCGGCCCTTTCCGCGATCTGGTTCAGCGTTATCTGTGAAAAATCTCCTTCGGTAAACAGCTCGCAGGCGGCTTGAAGGATAGCATGTCTGGTCTCCTGGGCCTGTTCCTTTGTTCTGCGCATGGTCCGATACCTCCTTGTGGATGATCGTGGGAGTTGATTATATGGTATCAATTTGACAAATAGCAACATATCAAAATGATTTTTACAGGGCAAACGCTGCGGCAAATGTCAGAGGTTCAGCGCCGAGCCTATCCGGCATTTTATGCGTTTGCCCAGGCGGTTTGGCATTTGCCCCGGCGCCTACTGTTTCGCGAGCTCGTCCAGCCTTGCCTGGATGGTCGATATCTCGCCGTTGA
>OLGB01003013.1_pt1 | contig 16608 bp, 18 predicted proteins | sample 1605691 | NCBI WGS metagenome assembly OLGB01 (sample SAMEA3888925, study PRJEB22519) | human gut metagenome | biome: human gut; feature: human-associated habitat; material: faeces | place: Denmark | collected 2010 | reverse complement strand
TCACCGACTATCCCAAGGACATCAAGGCCTTCTATATGCGCCTGAACGATGACGGCAAAACCGTGGCCGCGGCGGACTGCCTGGTGCCTGGCATTGGCGAGATCATCGGCGGCAGCCAGCGCGAGGAGCGTCTGGATGTGCTGGAAGCCCGCATCAAGGAGCTGGGCATGAATCCGGAGGATTACAAGTATTACTGCGACCTGCGGCGCTACGGCTCCTGCCGTCACGCAGGCTATGGCCTGGGCTTCGAGCGGATGGTGATGTATCTCACCGGTGTGAACAACATCCGCGACGTGGAACTGCATCCCCGCACTGTGGGCAGCGCAGATTTCTGATCAACCGCATACCGAAAAGCGGTCCTTCCGAAAAGAGGGACCGCTTTTTTCTCCCGTATGCACAAATTTCTCTGGAAAACCTCAAATATTTCAGGCATTCCACCATGTGCGGACAGTTGACATTCCGCGGCGCATATGATAGGATACGGCTATCTTCAACAACGGAATACCGGCAATGGAAGCCCATAGGAAAATGACGTAAGTCTACCGAAGGAGTAAAACTCTCAGGTGTCCGCCGTGTGGACAGGACTATGGGTGGATGCGGCTCTGGAGAATCCCGGCTCACCGGGTACCGAAGGTGAAAGGCGGCATGACCGCTGAATCTCTCAGGTAAAAGGACAGAGTGATCTGACGCAGCGGCAGGCAGGGCGGAGAGATCCGTCAGGCAGGCCGCAGGCTTCACCGTTTGCGGCGGGGCTGCGTCGATCTCCTGTACTGCGTTCTTCGGAGCGGCTGCATTGCCAGCCGCTCCATTTTTTTATCACCGCGGCAAAGATCCCGCCGTCGGTGAAACCGTGTACAGGAGGAAAAACTATGGAATCGATCGTCGCAAAACTGGACGCTGCGCTTTATCCCGCTGTATGCAGCGTCAACACGTACCTGTCCAACTACATTCTGGTCTTTCTGCTGGTGGCTGTCGGCCTGTGGTACAGCATCAAGACCCGCTTTGTTCAGGTCCGCTGCTTCGGTGAGGGTATGCGCAGAGTGTTCGGCAACCTGACCCTCAACGGCAAAAAGCATGACAGCGGCATGAGCTCCTTCCAGGCGCTGGCCACCGCCATCGCCGCCCAGGTGGGTACCGGCAACATCGTAGGCGCATCCGGCGCTATTCTGACCGGCGGCCCCGGCGCCATCTTCTGGATGTGGGTCATTGCCTTCTTCGGCATGGCCACCATCTATGCTGAAGCCACGCTGGCCATCAAGACCCGGGTGAAGGCCGCTGACGGCACCATCCACGGCGGCCCCGTCTACTACATCACCACCGCTTTCAAGGGCGGCTTCGGCAAGTTCCTGGCCACCTTCTTCGCCGTGGCCATCATCCTGGCTCTGGGCTTCATGGGCTGCATGGTGCAGTCCAACTCCATCGGCGAGTGCTTCCAGACCGCTTTTGGCATCCCCTCCTGGATCGTGGGCGTGGCGCTGGTGGTGATCTGTGCCGTGATTTTCCTGGGCGGCGTTCAGCGGCTGGCTGCCGTTACGGAAAAAATCGTCCCCATTATGGCGGCAATCTTCCTGCTGGGCGGTCTGGTCATCCTGATCTTCCGCATCCGGTACGTCCCCGCCACCTTCGGCATGATCTTCAAGTACGCCTTTGAGCCTCAGGCCATCGTGGGCGGTTCTTTCGGCTACGCCATCAAGCAGGCCATCTCTCAGGGCGCCAAGCGTGGTCTGTTCTCCAACGAGGCCGGTATGGGCTCTACCCCCCATGCCCACGCTCAGGCCAACGTGAAGGATCCTCACGAGCAGGGCGTTGTGGCGATGATCGGTGTGTTCATCGACACCTTCGTGGTGCTGACCCTCAACGCGCTGGTCATCATCTGCACCCTCTACACCGCCGATGGCCCTCTGGCAAACGGCTATGTGGGGGATGTGACCTCCGTGCTCAGCAAGACCAATCTGGCCCAGACCGCCTTCGGCTCCGTGATGGGAGCCAGCCTCGGCGCCAAGTTCGTGGCTATCTGCCTGTTCTTCTTCGCTTTCTCCACGGTTCTGAGCTGGAACCTGTTCGGCAAGATCAACGCCATCTGGCTTTTCGGCAAGAAGGACCCCAAGGCCTGCACCGTGATCTACACCCTCATCGCCCTGGTGTTCATCCTGATGGGCACCATGATGAGCAACGATCTGGTGTGGGAGCTGACGGATATGTTCAACAACCTCATGGTCATTCCCAACGTCATCGCCCTGTTCGCCCTGACCAAAATGGTAGTCGGCGGCGCGGAAAGCAAGATCGCACAGTAAATGAGAGCGATCTGTATTGTGCTTATTTACTTTCAAAAAACGTTATAAAAAAGAAACAGGACATTCATATAAGAATGTCCTGTTTCTTCTTGGCAAGTGGCTTCAATTCGGATATTTTGTTTCAGCCGTTTCCGCCATCAATCGGTCGAAGTCACTCTGATAATTTTTGTCCTGAATGATATTGATAGGTTTTTCCGTTGTCAGCAACTTGTGTAAATTTTGCACGAGTTTCTTTTTCTGCCAGCTCCCCATCCTGAAAGATGTTCTTGAGGTGCTTGGTCACTACGCTTCGGTCTACATCAAAAAGCTGTGCGATCCCATCCTGAGTCAGCCAGACCTCGCCATCCTGCACACGGACTTCAATACTGTCGTCACCGGCATCCTTAGTGAAAACGAGGAAATCGACTGTACTGTTACGAATGGCTTTTCTGTTTTTTTCGTGTTCATTCCCTCGTATGATGATGGCCGGTTATTTCACGCAGCAACCCCTGGCATCCCGCCAACACATCCTGCCAAGTCGATTCGAAGTCCTCGGTGTACCACGGGTCGGCTACATCGCGGGGGTGGTCGGTGTAGTCCATCAGGAGGTGCAGCTTGCCGGCAAAGTCGCCGCCGCAGATGCGGTGCATATTCCGCAGATTCGCGCTGTCCATGCCGATCAGGAGATCGTATTTTTCGTAGTCGGCATTGGTGAGCTGCCGAGCCGCGTGGCCGTCGCAGGAGATCCCGTGCTCCGCCAGCTTGCGTTGCGCCGGTGGATAAACCGGGTTGCCGATCTCCTCCCGGCTGGTGGCCGCCGATTCGATATGAAATTGTGACGCCAACCCAGCCTTCTTGACCAAATCCTTCATCACGAATTCGGCCATCGGACTGCGGCAGATGTTGCCGTGACACACAAAAAGTATATTCTTCATCGCACTTGCTCTCCTGAGACTGTTTTTCCTCAGTATAGCAGGAAACCGCCTGTTCGTCGAGAGAAGAATTTCGCCATGCCTGCGTTTTGATCGATTCCAATAATTTCGCTTTTTTCCATCCAAAACGCAGTGCGGCTCGGATGTACCACGCCCGTTCCTCGCTGCTGCCACATCCCTCTAAAATCGCCACATTCCGCGTCCAGCCGAGGTGTATCGCCAGCCGCATGATTTCAGGAGTTTTCTCGTAGGCTGCGTAAAACGCCCGCATACGGCGCAGATTGCGGGGAGAGAAGCCCTCGGCCGCGGGATAGGCCGCTTGCAGGTATTCCGACGCCGCGACAGCCGCGCCTTTTTCGCTCCTGCCGCTGACCACTCGACCGATCTCGCGGTACAACTCCATCTGCGGGAGCTGCGCCGCCATAAGCGTGTCCAGTGTGGTGAACATGGTGATGTAATCTGTGGGTTTGCGAATGTTCATGGGCTTTCTCCTTTCCGGCGCGGTGCGCCTGATCAACGCTCAAAGCAGAGAAAAGCACGGCGGTGTCACCGTGTTTTCCTCTGCTTTGACCTACTTCAGATGATCCGCACGATCTGCTCCCAGAGCAGAATATGCTTTTCGTCAATGGCTTTGTTGTCATGATAGTGGCCGAACAGCCAGTAGTGATATTTTGCTCTTTCCTGCACCTCCTGCAAGAAATCCGTGAGCCGGTCCGCCTCGTTGTGACGGGTCCCCATGAGGGCGATGCTGGTGGGAGCGCAGTGGGTGATGATGTAGTCCACCTGCCAGCCGACCGCGTCGAGGCTTCGCCGCGCCTCGGCATATTCCTCATCGGAGGGCAGCTCCTGCGCCCACCACGAAATATGGTTGATGCGGTACCTCGCTCTGGGCTTGCGCTGGAGCATCATGAGCCTTCGCTCAAAATCCGGGGCATCCGGCTCCAAAATCCCATCCTCGATATCATGGCTTTTGGCACCGCCCATGGTGAAGAAGCGGCAGCCCTCCAGCTCGAAGATCTGACCGCGCATCAGGTGCAGCACATGAGGGCGGATGCGGTGTACCTTGCCGCCGTGCCACTCCGCCACGGCGTATCGTTCCAGCGCGTCATAGTTTTCGTGGTTACCGCAGACGAAGGCCAGTGTGAAGGGCAGGCGTTCCAGCCAGTCCAGCGTTTCATCGTCGCGGCTGTCGCCAAACCACACGCCGCCGCAGTCTCCTGCGATGATGACCGTGTCATCCTTCGTCATGTTAGCTTGCTCCGGGAAACAATCCGATTGGAAACGCCGGAAGTTTCCGTGGCAATCGCCAGTTACATAAATCATATGAATTTCCTCCTCTTAGGTTGGTCTACGGTCTGTTCGATTTCTACGCCGTTGCGGAAAGTGACCTTGATGCGGTTACCCGTCAGGACGGTGACCTTTTCCAGCATCTGATAGACCACGCCATCATCCCACTCTGTGATTCCCACAGTCGCCGCGGTCATTGCCGAGGCTGCCGCATGGATACGACGGCTGATCTGTTCCTGTTCCTGCCGGATACCGAGGATTGCCGCCTTGCGGCGCTTCAGTTCCTCCATCGTGGTGGAGATGGTGCGAAAGCGCTCGGCGTATTCGTCCGCGTCACCATTTGCCGCTTCTGCCAGAAGCGTATCGAATTGTTTGCCCAACTCTGTGACCGCTCGGTCGATATCTCCAAGGCTCATGCTCTCACCGGGAATCGGCGCCAATTCCTGCTCCATCGCATCTACAAGCTGATCTGCCAGAACCTTACACCCTGACATGGATGCATTGATGGCTGCCAGCACCGCCTGCTGAAGCGGCGATTCGTCCAGCGTCGGAGATCCTTTGCAGTATTTCTTTCCATAGTCCAAGCGGCTGCCGCAGCGCCACACGGCTCGTTTCTCACCGTGCTGTGTCCACACCACTCTGCGGTACGCCGTACCGCACTCGCCGCAGAACAGCAGACCGCTGAGCGCGTATTTGCCGCTGTAACGGCTCATGCCGGTCGGAGCGCTCTTTTTCGTGCTGTTTGTCAATGTTTTGCGCCGTGCCAATTCCACCTGCACGGCATCGAATCGGTCCCGTGGGATAATGGCTTCATGGTGGTTCTGAATCAGATACATAGGAAGCTGTCCGGTATTTTTGATAACCTTTTTACTGATACAATCCTGAATGAATGTTTTCTGGAGCAGGACGTCACCGCAGTATTTTTCGTCAGAGAGGATCGTCCGCAGATTAGAAGTTGTCCATTCCATTGTTCCTGCCGAATTCTTGAAGCCGCCGGATTCCAAGGCCTCCTTGATGCTGCGCAGTGTCTGGCCGGATAAGTACATCTCATAAATTCTTCGGACCGTTTCCGCCTGCTCCGCATTCACCACCATCTCACCGTCAGGGTTCTTTTCATAGCCCAGCAGGGTCTTGTACTGGATATTCGCCTTTCCCGTTCGCATCGCCTGATGCTTGCCCCACTTAACACGGGAGGAGATGCCCTCACTTTCGGACTGTGCGAAGGCACCGTGGATGGTGATCAGGAACTCGCTTTCCGGGTAGATGGAGTTGATATTCTGCTCCTCAAAGATGACCGGGATGCCCATGCCGCGCAGTTCGCGGGTATAGTTCAGCGTGTCCACGGTATTACGGGCGAAGCGGGAGACGGATTTGGCAAGGATCATGTCGATTTTGCCCTGCCTGCACTGGCGGATCATGCGCAGAAAATCCTTGCGCTTGCAGGCGGAAGTGCCTGTGATGCCTTCATCCGCGAAAATATCCGCCATCGTCCAGTCGGGGTTTGCCATGATTTTTTCCGTGTAGTATGCTTTCTGGTTTTCGTAGCTGTTGAGCTGCTCGTCCTTTTTCGTGGACACGCGGCAGTATGCGGCTACCCGGAGATTTTTCTTCTTTTCCTGATCCTGCGGCGATTCCTCCTTTGCGGGAATCACGATGACCTTCGGTTCAGGGCGGGACTGCGTCATGTATCATCACACTCCTCTAAGACTTGATTGTTTTTCAGCAGGACTTTGACTGTCTTACTGTCATAGGTGATTCTTCGGATGCTCTGCCGCAGGAGGTTTGCGTCCAGCTCCCACAGCTTTGCCTGCGAACCAAGGATGCGGCGGAGCCGGTGTGATTCATATTCCTCCGTTTTGACACTCGCCAGCTTTAGGGATGCGACCTCCAAGGCTTTTTGCCGCGCGGTGTCCGCATCTACAGGTGGTGTCTGTAGCAGCGTGTTCAGTTCCTGCTGGAGCCGCCGGATATCTTCTGTGGTGGGAACACCGGATGTTTCTATCTTGATGATCTGCGGATCGTCGACCATCTGATTCAGTATCTTGAGGACTTTTCGTGCAACGCTGTCGGGTACGGTGCCGCCGCACAGCTTGCGTAACTTCTTTTGCGCAGGTGTCTGCTTATACTCGGGGCACATCTCTTTCCTGCGTTCCTGGGCGGCGTGGAATTGCTCCGTTGGGATGAGCGCCGGGAATTCTTTCTCACCGATATACCGGTCATCCTCCAGAATTCGCGCCACCATATTTTTGTTCCAGGACTTGTCCTCATCGTAGGGAACATCCTCTGTCTGAAGCTGTTCGGCAAGCTGCTTGAAGGAGACACCAGCAAGGTATTGCAGGTAGATGCTCCGCACCGTTTCCGCCTCCTGCGGCTGCGGCACGATCTCGCCGAGCTTCATTTTATAGCCGAAGGGCTGCTTTCGTTTTCCCATTATCTCCGTGTCCTTTCTATTTTTTCTGTGACCTCCAGTCCATTGAGAAGGCGGAAGCGCAGTGTTTCATTGTCCACGACCACGATTTTCTCGATCATATCGCTGAATAGCTGCTCATCGAAGTCATCCAGCCAGTCCGGTCCGCTTTCGAGCACATCCAGCAGATCCTGTGTTTGTTGGATGGTGTGATCCTCCTCAGACCGTAGGATGCGCTCCTTTTGGAGTTTCAGTTCCCGGAGGCGCTCTGCAAGCTGATTGCTGCGGGATATAAAAATGTCAGGATCGACCACTCCCTGCTGCTTGAGCTGGGCCAGAAGTCGTTCCTGACTGGCGATATCCGATATTTGTTTGTTGATCTCCACGATGTTTTCGCTCCAGAGGAGACTGCCGGTTCTGGCGGCGTAGAGGTCAGAGATGAGTTGGGTGAGAATGCTCGTTCCATAATGTTTAAGATTGTAATATACATGGAGGAATGCGTTTTTCATCTGTTCCTCTGGAACCTGCGTATTGGGGCAGGCGGTGATAGACTTGTCGTGTCTGCGACACGCCCAATTTACAGAGCCACCACAATTTTTCCTTTTGCAGAGTGTGCCGCAGTGACCGCACACGACTTTACGCGCAAAAGCGTGGGGGACATCTGACCGTGGATGAATCGCGGCACTTCTCTGTGTCAGAAGTTCCTGCACCTTTTGAAAAATCTCTCTACTGATGATTGCGGGATGAGAATCTATCACAAGATACTGTTTTCGTTCGCCGTGGTTGATTTTTTGCTGCCGAGGAAAGCTGCGTGTGGTATATTTCTTTTGAGACAGAGAATCTCCGGCGTATTTTTCGTTTTGCAGTATGTACTGGATGGAGGTCAACTGCCAATATTGAGTGCCGTCCCGCGTTGGACAGCCCAGCGCCGTGATTTCCTTTGCAATATTCTCCATACTGACACCTGCAAGGTAACGGTCGAAGATATGTCGGATGATTGACGCTTCATCCTCTTGAATCTCCAAATGATCTTTAACGAGCCGATAGCCATAGGGCGCTTTGCAGGTGGAAAATCTCCCTTTGCTCATTCGGACTTTGTAGCTCCACCGCACCCGTTCGGAGATAGCCTCACTCTCCCGCTGGGCCAGTGCCGCGAACATGGCAATAAGAACTTCGCCGGACACCTGCGCGGTGTCAATGTTTTGCTCCTCAAAGTAGACGCTGATGTTGAGAGACTTCAGTTCCCGTACAGCCGCCAGACTTTCCTTGGTATTCCGGGCGAAGCGGGAGGAAGATTTCACAAGGATGCGGTCGATGCGCCCTTTTCGGCAGTCCTCCATCATCCGTAGGAAGTCATCCCGCTTGTCTATGGACGTGCCGGTGATGCCCTGGTCGGCATATATGTCTGCCAACTCCCAATCAGGGTTGTCTGTGATGAGTTTGGAGAAGTAGGCATTCTGCGCGGCAAAGGAGTGTTCTTGATCCTTGGAGTTGGAACTGACACGGGTATACGCTGCCACGCGGAGTTTTCGTGCGGTTTCCTGATTCGCTGCCGGGATCGTAATGACCCGCGGAGCCATCGCCAGAGAACCGTTGGTTTTCTCCTTATCACTCATTCCTCTGCCACCTCCTTCGTCAGTAACACACAATACCATATAACATCCGCAATAGCTATCCTAAAAGCGAAGAAATCAAAGAGAAATAATGATGTCTGCGCCAAGCTGTACCCTCAGCCGCGCGGCGATTTTTTTGGCTTCGCTGCCGCTGACGAGACCCTGCTCCCGCAGGCTGCGAAGCATGGTGACAATGCCAAGATAATCTGCGTTTGGATTCATTCGGATTCCTCCTTTTGTGAGTTAATTTGAATGAAAACTCCCAAGCCCACTTTCACAAATGGGTTTGGGAGTTTTCGTTATAGTGTCTTTATGGGATGATCTCGATGCTGAAAACATCCGCAATGGGAATACACTGCCGATCCGTCATCTGGATCACACCGTTGACTGCGTCGATCCGCTTGACCTCTCCGGTGACAGTTTGGTAGCTGCCGCCGTTCTTCCGTTCGTCTGGCACAAAGTAGGTGATGGACGCCGTGGGCCTGCCGGGAAGCAGTTCCTGGAGACGCTGCAATTCCGCGTCCACACGTGCCATTTCGTACTCATCCAGTTCCATGCGCTGGTCCGTCAGCCGCCCGGTTTCCGCAATGGCTGCGCTGTGGCCGGTCAGGGCGGCAAAGGGAGAGAACTGCGCCGCACGGTTATAGAGGGACATTCGCGGATGTTTTGACGAATCCGGATGGGGCAGGCGAATGATGTCATCGTATTGTCCGCTCACGCCTTATGCCCTCCGATCTGCTTATTCCGTTCTTTAGCGGTAGCGCCTTCCAGATAGCTCCCACCATTCAAAATGGCGTTTTTGCCGAACTTCTTTTTAATGTCGAGCATGGCTTCCTGAATTTTGCGTTCCCGTTTCAACTTGGATTCTTCCTCCCGCAACCGCTGCTCCTGTACCTCGATATTATCGAACAGGTTAAACTGCACCGGGGCTTCCGGCTCCTGCTGTACCGTATCTTCGCCCACCAACCGATTGGTGGTGATGGTAAGTCTTCGAATAGACAGCTTCGGATTGACCTTTGTATCATAAACGTCAAGAACGGCGTCCGTGATGCTCCGGGCCGAAGATGTCTTTCTCGGCAGGTTTGCTGTTCCGTGGGTGTGCTTGGGGATCTTCCTGCCATAGCGGTCTGTCACGGTCTCACCGTGGTAGCTGCCGCCTGCGGTGTTTTCAATGTCATATCCCACCATCAGGGTCAACTGATCCGTTACCAGCTTCTTTTCCAGCAGATCCAGCGCGACGGCTTCCGCCATCTCACGTACAACCAATCGTGCTTTCTCAAAGGAATACGGGCATTGGAGAACCTGCCCGGAGCAGATGCTGTTCGTTTCCGGCCGGTATGCCTTGATATCCTGCATACGGCACGGCTCCCAGCCCCATGCGTGGTCGATGAGGAGTTCAGCGTTGATGCCGAACATCCGATAGAGCAGTTCTTCATTGTAGTATTCGTTCGGCTTGCCGATAGAGCACCTTGCAACATCCCCCATGGTGTAGATGCCGATGGCTTCCAGCTTCTTTGCGTAACCGCGCCCAACACGCCAGAAATCTGTCAGCGGGCGGTGCGCCCAAAGCTGCTCACGGTAGCTCATTTCGTCAAGCTCCGCAATGCGGACACCGTCTTTGTCCGGCTGAACGTGTTTCGCCATAATGTCCATAGCGACCTTGCAGAGATAGAGATTGCTGCCGATGCCCGCCGTGGCTGTGATGCCCGTGGTGTGCAGGACGTCCGAGATCATAACCTTTGCCAACTCACGGGCGGTCATGCGGTAAGTTTGCAGATAGTTCGTCACATCCATCATCACCTCGTCGATGGAATAGACATGGATGTCCTCCGGGGCGATGTATTTCAGGTATACGTTGTAGACCTGAGTGCTGACCTGGATGTATTTTGCCATCCGAGGAGGGGCAATGAGATAATCTACCTCTCTGGATGGGTCAGCCGTCAGTTCATTGGCGTTGAAGCTCTTTTCGGAAAGGCAGCCAGCTTTGCGCCGCCGTTCCGCGTTGACTTCCTTGACACGCTCCACCACTTCAAAGAGCCTCGCTCTGCCGGAGATGCCGTATGCCTTTAGGGAGGGAGTCACGGCAAGGCAGATAGTTTTCTCTGTCCGGCTGGCGTCAGCCACCACCAGATTGGTGGTCAGAGGATCAAGCCCGCGCTCCATGCATTCCACGGAGGCGTAGAAGGCTTTCAGGTCAATGGCAATATACGTTCGTCCGTTTTGCTGCATGGCGCACCTCCTCTCTGAAAATAGTATAGCACAGCATCGAAAATCGAACAACTGTTTGTAACAAACTTTTATTTTAAAACTTGTGGAAACAGCCCATTTTCAAAACAAGAGCACCGTGTTACAATGATGCCTGTTTGTGGAAAGGGATGAGAACTATGCTTTATACAACGGAAGAGGCGGCTGTCATTTGCGGGTTTTTGAACGCGCATTTGGCGCAGGCCGGTGTGGAAGCGTCTGTGCGGAAACGAAACGCCGCGTTTCAGTGCGGTGTCGCAATGGGAACGCTGCAGCCGGATGACTACAGATGGGCGGAGAATGTTCTCTGCTTTCTGAAGCCCTGCTGGTGGCAGTTACATGAAGATCATAGAGCCTTAGAGAATGTGCTGCTGAAAACACATCTTTTAGCTCAGAAATAAAAACAGAGGGCCGCTCCTGTCTTGGTTGGAAGCATATTGCTATACCCGGATATGGAGCGGCCCTCATTATATTTTTTAAAGTTCTTTTGCTCAGTCCTATTCGACACTACTTCCCGGACCGTCGGGCGGTTGAACGAACCGGCGCCTGGCAGCGCCCATCGGGAATCTAACCCCTCCGAGGATCTCTCCGAGCTGCCCCCATTGCTTGCGGCTGTGGCTGGACAGGATGTACCATTATAGGCTGACGGGATCATTGCGAGACGGGCTGCCATGCCCGCTTTTGGCTGAATGAGTTTCGCTCTGCACCTTATTGGCCGTTCATTGACATCGGAGTAATTCCGATGCAGGTGGTCTTCGCGCATCCGCCGCATCGCTGTTCCCCCTCGCCGGGGGACCGTCAGCTGACGTTATTCGTCACCGGATATTCAGTTTTCGATGTTCACAAGAAGACTCTTTTCTTCTCGTATGTATACGGGAAAAAACTGGCATCTTAACAACCCTGCTCATCCAAATTATTTTTAATTTTTTTCAGAATGCGCTTTTTCCGCATATGAATGGCCTGCTGAGAGACCCCAAGCATCTGTGCGTATTCCTTTTCGGAGCGGTTTTTAAAGTAGAACTCGTAGATCAAGCTCATAATCCTTCGGCGGGAGCAGATCCAGAATATTACGCAGGGACTGGCGCACCATTTCCTCAATTGCCTGATTTTCAGGGGTGTTGTCATAATCAATAAATTCATGGAACCGCTCGTATCCGTCATTTGCACCGCCGATTAGAGAACTCATCTGCGTTTCGTGCTTGTAAAAGCGTTCCGTGCTGTCTTCGATGTGCCATTTCGTCCGCCTGTAGGTCTGGAAGACTTCCTTTGTGACCTGCACGAGCTCAAATTCGCCGGTCATGGTGTTGTAAATATTGAGAAAATAATTCTTTTCAGTCATACTCCTGATCTCCTTTGTGATTTTTTGAATTTGGTGAGGTTCAAAAAATCGGGAGATCAGGGGTATTCAGCGATATACGGCTCCCACGCTAAAAGGGGGAGGATATGAAAAAAGCGCATTGCAGACTCCTTTTCCGGAGCTGCATGCGCAAAAAAAGAGCCGCTTGATTTGTCTGACCATTGGCCGCGTTGACAGAACTACGTTCCTAAAAGGAACGATAGTTGCAAATCAAGCGGCACATGGGATGGTCACGCATCAAGCGGCTCCGAGGCTCATACTTGGTATTTAATTGTTGGGGACAGATCGATTATTCGCGGTTATGCGATGCGGAATACAACAGGCGGGAAGAAAACCGCCTCTCCGCATTGCGGGCACTTCAGGTATGTCGCGCCGTGGGCCCCTTTGCAGAGCGTTTCAAGCCGCAGCTTACAATACGGGCAAAGCCGTGCCATGGTGATATGGGTGGAGTACTGCTGCTCAAGCTCCCGCTGCTCGGCTTGGATGCAGGCATACCGCTGCGGGTCAAGCGCTTTGGAATTGATTTTTGCCATAATAACAACTACCTCCTATGCTGTGTCAAAGTCATCCGCATAAATATGGATGGGCGCATACGGATCACTAAAATCATTTCGGCCGATCATGCCAAGATTGTCCAGACGAATGGATAATGCTGTTTTCGAGACGCCCAAACGCTTTGCCATTTCAGAAAACAGCGCATATTCCTTGGGGGCAAATACTTTGTTCAGGAGTTTGATCTGCCGGCCAAGGCCAAGCTCATCCATGTAGCGGTCGATCAGCTCACGGGGGAGTAGGAGATACGCCGTCAGCACATTTGTTTGCCATTCTACCCAATCGGTGATGGGGTATGTGCAGCGTTCATCCGCAAGGCGGCAGATGAACGGCTGCGCGCTTGGATTATATTCCTCCGGGTAAAGCATACCGAGGATCTGATGCGCGGCTTCATGTACCAGAGTGAAATTCAACCGTCCCACCGATCCCGCATTTGCGAGGTTTTGATCCACATAGGCGATATTGCCGTTCAAGTGAAATTCCTGGACTGACCCGTTTCCACGGGGAACGGATATGGTGAGATCGACGTCGCTATAGGAGGTCAGCCCAAGGATCGAGCCCGTTACGCTCATATCCGCAAACGCGAAATGAAGACCGCAGATCTTTTCCGCAAAGTCGATCGGGTCGATGCGATCCATTTTGCGGTCTGACAGCGTCAGATAGCGGAACAGCACTCTGCGGGATATCCGTTCAAGATCTTTCCGAGATAAAATCGGCATCCGCGTTCCTCCTCACATCTTAGCTGTCATGGAAGGGAAGAAGTTCCCTTGACTGTGGCCCCATCATACCACTGTTTCATTGAGGATTTTATTTTCGTTAGTATGAATGGACGGCGGATTTGATGCTGGGGCTGTCAACCAAAGTCCCGCGCGAATTATAGACATCTACTGAAACAACGGTCTGATAATCGTGGCCGGACGTTACATAATAGGTACCAATAATCTCGACTTCTGTTTTTCCGGAATCACTCCAGCTCTTGATCGTCCGTCCGTCACGTTTTAATTCCACCGTCATATCTACCGAATAGCCATCTCTGATTTGGACATATCCATAGCACTCTGCTTTGCCACTACTGCTGATATCAATATTTGCATCCAAAAGCGAAATTCCCGTATATCGAGGAGAAATTTCAGTTGCAGAGGTGCCTAAACACAATGTGGTCAAGGCGCACATCAGTGCTAAGGTTAATGCCAAGAATCTGGTTGCACATTTTTTCATTTGTAGGTTCCTCCTAAAATATAATTAGCCACTGGCTTATATAGGAGACATACAACTCCCAAAAGTGCAACAACATTTTTTAGTTTTTTTCAATCAAGAGATGTTCTGAAATATTGAGTAGAGTCTGATTTATATCTTCTCCTACATCGGATATGTCTATTGTGATTTTACATTTTTCTTCTGTATCAATCCAGACAATTTGGGTTGTATTATTTTTTTCTACCAAAATACCTGGTTGACCTTGAGTAATTATATTTTCGGTTTTGGCTGCTTCAGTGTCCACGCCTAATATATCGTTTGATCCCAAAAAGATATTGATATTGATCTTTTTTCCATCTGCTGCCTGATACGCATTTGAAATGCGAAAACGACTTATGCGCTGATTCATTAAAGAGTATCCATTTGGAAGCCACCCTACAGAAATGTTATAGGGCTGTTGAGATTCTTGTGTGGAAATAGGAGATTCAAATTCAAACTCAGTTCTATCGTCAAATACAGTAATGATAAAATTCAATGTAGTTGCCCTGATGGTTGGAGATACTGCAAAGGCTGTCGTAAAAAGCAACGTGCAAATCATAGTGAACATTGCTATTTTACTAAAGCTACGACATAGGATTTTCCCAGCGTGATGTAGAGAAGCCTTTGAACAGCTTTTAGAAATCGTTTTTAGGCATCGACGCCTAACATCTGCTGGAATATCAAAGTTGGCGTCTTGCTTCAATCTGTTGTTTTCCTCTATGGCGGATTTGCCCTCAGATACTGCAAAATCGTCCATTAGTAAAGCAAACAATGCATCTTCATACTGTTCCTGAAGATTTTCACGCCTCGTCAAAACAATTCACCCCCTCTCGGCTTGCCAAAATTGATAGTGCGTGCCGCCTTGCACGGGTAAGCTTCATTCGAACGCTACTCGGTTGACAGCACAATTCTGTAGAGAGCTCTCTATCACTATAACCCAAAATGTATTTTCCTTCCAAAAGGAATTGTTCTTCCTTTGAGAGCTCTGGCCATATTTTTGAGAGTAATTCGCGATATCTGGATATCTGCATAAGAGTATCTAAAGACAGTGCGTGCTCGTCCATTACATCGATTATATTTTCGGTAGAAATTTGGCGATCTTCTTCATAGCCTGTACTTTTTAATATGTTGATGGCTGTATTACGGACAGTTGAGCGAATATATGAAGCCAGTACGATTTCGGGCATTGGTTTGATAGTCCTTATTTTTTCGTGTAACTTAACAAGGCTTTCTTGGACCACGTCCTCAACTGACCCTCGTTCAGAGATATACTTTTGCGCAGTGTAAAACAGCAGGTTTTCATATTTCGTGTACAGGTGTACCATGAACTCTTTATCGCTTAATTCATTATCAGATGAAAAAGTAGAAGTAATCATTTACCCATGCTCCTAAGGCCATTTTATCAGGAGACAATTTACAAGTCAATCTGCAACCAATTTAGTTCTGAAAAGCAAGTGGTGACATATAACTTATTCGCACACAATTATAGCATAACTAAAATATATTTTCAAATATAGGCGATAAATATTGCATTTTTACTTGTTTTAAAGATTAAGCCTAACGGAAAACTCTTGTTATGGGGTGCATGTATGGCTTCATTTGGAGAACTGGTGCGGGAATTGCGCGAAGACAAAAAAATGACACAGAAGGATCTTGCAAAGAAAATATGTGTTACCATTGGAACGATCTCAAATTACGAAAATGACCAGCATTTTCCAGATGTTGAAAAATTAGTCATGATCGCAGACTGTTTTGATGTGACCATAGATTATTTACTTGGTAGAACAGTTTCTCATTGTTCTCCCGATATTTTTCAAAGGATGGTAGCACCTGGGATAACGGTAGCTACATTTTTGGAAGACTTCCAAAAAATCCCTCCCAATAGACAGCAAGCACTCCTTCTTATTATGGATGATATGAAGTTTAGAACATTATTGTCGGATTTTGATATGGGTGGTAGAAAATGATCCCATATTGTATTTTGGCAATCGAAGACCCAAGTGACAGAGAATTTATGACTGAGCTTTTTTTACATTATCAAAAGTTGATGTATGCAACGATACAAAAAATTACGCAGGATCATTGGTTGATAGACGATATTTTTCAGAGCACACTTGAACGGCTTATCGACAAGATAACGCTTTTACGAACGTTTGACCGAGATCGCTTAATAAATTATATCATTGTCTCTTGCAGGAATAATGCCTATACAATATTCCAAAATCAAAACCGTCACTTTATGGAAGATATTGAGGACTTCATTGGAGAGGCATCAATTAGCCAAAGTATCAGCGATGTTGAGGATTATGTAATAATGCAGTCTCAATTGGAAGCTTTACAGAGCATATGGCCTAGATTAGATATGCGGAGCCGGTATATATTGGAGGCAAAATACATTCTTGAGAAGAGTGACAAGGAAATTGCGGATGAATTACATATAAAACCTCAAAGTGTAAGAATGACTTTGACTCGGGCGAGGAAAAATGCCATAGAATTATTAAGAAAAATGGTGCCTTCTGAATAATATTGAAGTGATCGATAATGTACAATAACGGACCTGTTGACAAAGTGGCGCGCAAATCCTTTCTGTGGTGCAATAATTATAGGAGGGATGCAGCATGATGAGATACCAAAGCAGACAAATGGCAATGATTTTCGTAGATATAGAGTCACTGATTCCAGAAACCCACCTGCTGCGGAAGATCGA
>OLGB01003009.1_pt1 | contig 16634 bp, 15 predicted proteins | sample 1605691 | NCBI WGS metagenome assembly OLGB01 (sample SAMEA3888925, study PRJEB22519) | human gut metagenome | biome: human gut; feature: human-associated habitat; material: faeces | place: Denmark | collected 2010 | reverse complement strand
GCCGTAAACGCTCGGAAAGCCCTTTGGTGGGGCGATGGGGCAAAGCCCCATATCCTGAAAATGCTTAGACATTTGTTTCTTGAAATGTTCGGTTTAAGCTTGACAGCCCCTTTTGCGTTTGAAAAACGGTATGATTGAAAAGGCGGGAGGTACAGGAACCGCAGGTTCCTGTTGGGTGTTTGAGGGCAAAGCCCTCAACGTACCCCCGGAAAGGATGAAACCATGCAGGCGTTTGTCATCACGGCTTATAAGGATTATGAGGCGCTCAAAACGCTGACGCTGGCGCTGAGCCGAAGGGGGCTTTGCGTGATCCATGCGGACGCGCAGGGGGCGATTACGGCGCGGCAGGTGGACGAACTGAACGCGCTGCCCAATGTGCGCGCGATTCGTAAATATAAGGTCAACTGGGGCAGCGTCTGCCACCTCTACGCGCTGCTCGACCTGTGCCGCATGGCGCTTGAGGATGAGCGCGTGGATTATCTGCACCTGATGAGCGCGCAGGATGTGCCGCTGCTCTGCGCGGACGAGATGGAGCGGCGGTTCGCGGGCGAGACGCGCCTGTTCATGCAGCGGCTGAGCACGGCGGAAAACCCGGAGCTGGCGCATCGCTACGAGCATTATCACTTCATGCATTGGCTCAACTACCGTGATCCGTCAGAGAGGACGCAGAACTGGGTCGGCCGCATCGACCGCTGGCAGGATAAGCTGCACATCCGGCGCAGGCTGACGCTGCCGTATAAGGGCATGGTCTGGCTGAGCCTGCCGCGCGACGCAGCGCAGTACGCCGTCTCCGGCCGCGCGGGGAAGAAGCTGCTGCGCAGGCTCCGCACGACGTATATTCCGGAGGAGTTTTATTTTCAGAATGTGTTTTCCGGCACGGCGTTTGAGCCGCGGATCGTCAACCGGGAGCTGCATTTTTCCATCTGGAACGAGCCGGAGCGCGGCCTGCCCGCCGTGCTGAACATGGGCGATTTGGAAAAAATGAGCGCCTCGGATTGCTGCTTTGCCCGCAAGGTGGACGTTGACAGCGAGCTGGGGCGGGCGCTGCTGGAAAGGTGGAACGGATGAAAAAAGAAATCCGTTGACAACCCGGCGAAAACCGCCTATAATAATCCATGTATATGAGCTTCCCGTTGAAAAAGAGGAGTACGCGCGTGCCGCCGTCAGAGAGAATCGCCCATGGGCTGCAAGGCGATTCGGAGAGAGCGCGCGCGGAAGGTCGCTTTGGAGGGACAGGGTGCGCCCGATACAGCGCAAAGAGGCATCCTTTTGGGTGTAAATGAAGGTGGTACCACGCAGAGCGCTGCGTCCTTTGGGGCGAGGCGGTCTGCGTTTTTTTTACTCCTTCCGTCTGCCTTCGGCAGCCAACCTTCGGCGTTTTCATCGTCTGAATCCGCCACAGGCGGCGACGATTTCAAACGTCCCTCTGGGAGGGAGGTATGATCTTCGTACTGTCGTGCGTATGCCAAAAGGACGTAATTGAAAGCACGGTTTAATCCGCAGCCTAGAGCTCCCTCTCCGAGGGAGCTGGCACGCCAAAGGCGTGACTGAGGGAGTCATAAGGGAGACATGCGTATGAATTTTCAGGCGGGTATGATTCCGGGAATCTGCGCCCTGGCGGTCGGCGCGCTGCTGACGTTTTTCAGCGACAAGCTCTGCCACAGGGAGAAGAACGTGCCGCAGATGAAGCTGCTCGGTGTGGCGCTGGCCGTCGTCGGCGCGTTGATGGTGTTTACCGTTTAATGGAGCATAGAGAGAAAGGAAACGACTATGGAAAACAAAGCCGCTCAGATGGATAAGGTGTATAACCCGCAGGCCATCGAAGGAGAGCTCTACAAGGAGTGGGAGGAGACCGGCGCGTTTGTGGCGCACCGCGTGGAGGGCAAGCAGCCCTTTACCATCGTGATGCCGCCGCCGAACATCACCGGCCAGCTTCACATGGGTCACGCGATGGACGGCGTGCTTCAGGACAGCCTGACGCGCTACCACCGCATGAAGGGCGACCCGACGCTCTGGCTGCCGGGCACGGATCACGCCTCCATCGCCACGGAGGTGAAGATCGTCGAGGCCATGCGCAAGGAAGGGCTCGACAAGCACGATGTCGGCCGCGAGGAATTCCTGCGCCGCGCATGGGCATGGAAGAACGAATACGGCGGACGCATCGTCCGCCAGACCCGCCGCATGGGCAATAGCTGCGACTGGAGCCGCGAGCGCTTCACCATGGACGAGGGATGCAGCAAGGCCGTCACCGAGGTCTTCAACAGCCTCTACGAAAAGGGGCTGATCTACCGCGGCAACCGCATGGTCAACTGGTGTCCGTGCTGCAACACCTCCATTTCCGACGCGGAGGTGGAGTATCAGGAGCAGGAGGGTCACTTCTGGCACCTGCTCTACACCGTCAAGGAGACGGGCGAGCAGCTTGAACTGGCGACGACCCGCCCGGAGACGATGCTGGGCGATACCGCCGTGGCCATCAACGAAAACGACCCGCGCTATGCGCATCTGCACGGCTGCCACGTCATCCTGCCGCTGATGAACGTCGAAATCCCGATCGTCTGCGACGAGCACGCCGACATGGAAAAGGGCACCGGCGTGGTGAAGATCACCCCGGCGCACGACCCGAACGACTTTGAGGTCGGCCAGCGCCACAACCTGCCCATCGTCCGCGTATTCACCTATGACGGCCGCATGACCGGCGCGAAGGAGAAGGCGGAAAACGACGCGCTCTTTGCCAGCGGCAAGGCGACCGTCGGCGAGCCGCGCGTGATCGACTGCGGCAAGTACGCGGGCATGACGACGATGGAGGCCCGCAAGGCCATCGTCAAGGATCTGGAAGCGGGCGGCTATCTCAAGCGCGTCGAGCCGCTGGCGCACGAGGTCGGCACGTGCTACCGCTGCCACACGACCATCGAGCCGATGGTTTCCAAGCAGTGGTTTGTGAAGATGGCGCCGCTGGCCAAGCCGGCCGTCGAGTGCGTCAGAAACGGCGAGGTTCGCTTTGTGCCGGAGCGCTTCGCGAAGAATTACATGACGTGGATGGAGAACATCCGCGACTGGTGCATCTCCCGCCAGCTCTGGTGGGGTCACCGCATCCCGGCGTGGTATTGCGACGACTGCGGCGAGGTCATCGTTGCGCGCGAAACGCCGACCGTCTGCCCGAAGTGCGGCTGCACGCACCTTGCGCAGGATGAGGACGTGCTGGATACCTGGTTCTCCTCCGCGCTTTGGCCGTTCTCCACGCTCGGCTGGCCGGAGCAGACCGCCGACCTGTCGTATTTCTACCCGACCAGCGTGCTGGTGACGGGCTACGACATCATCTTCTTCTGGGTCGCCCGCATGATCTTCTCGGGCATCGAGCAGATGGGCAAGCCGCCCTTCCACACCGTGCTGATTCACGGCCTTGTGCGCGACGCGCAGGGGCGCAAGATGAGCAAGTCGCTGGGCAACGGCGTCGATCCGCTGGAGATTATCGACCAGTACGGCGCAGACGCGCTGCGCTTCTCGCTGGTCATGGGCGTCAGCCCCGGAAACGACATGCGCTTCTCCACGGACAAGGTCGAATCTGCCCGCAACTTCGCCAACAAGATCTGGAACGCGAGCCGCTTTGTGCTGATGAACATGGGCGACGAGGCGGAGACGCTGGAAGGCAAGACGCTCTGCGCCGCCGACCAGTGGATTCTCACCCGCCTGAACGACACCATCCGCGAGGTCAGCGCGCACTTTGAGGATTATGACCTCGGTTTGGCCGCGCAGAAGATTTATGATTTCGCGTGGAGCGAGTTCTGCGACTGGTACATCGAGCTGGCGAAGGTCAGCCTGAACGGCGAGGGCCGCGCGGCGACGCTGGCCGTGCTGCGCCATGTGCTCATCTGCCTGCTCAAGATGCTTCACCCGTTCATGCCGTTCATCACCGACGAGGTGTATCGCTACATCCCCGGCACGGAGGGCACGATCATGCTTTCCGACTGGCCGAAGGTTGACGACGCGATGAATTTCCCGCAGGAAGCGCACGAGATGGAGGGCGTGATGGACGTGATCCGCGCCGTCCGCAATCTCCGCGCGGAGATGAACGTTTCCGTCGGCCGCCGCGCGCACCTGATCGTCCGCCCGAAGGCGGGCTGGGAGCACGCCATGGCGGGCGCGGGCGAGTACTTCGGCCGCCTCGCGTGGGCAAGCGGCATGCAGCTTCTCGCGCAGGATGAGGAAGCCCCGGCCAAGACGGTTTCCGCCGTCAGCGAAGCGGCCGAGCTGTTCATCCCGCTGGGCGACCTTGTGGACGTGGCCAAGGAGACCGCGCGCCTGACCAAGGAGCGCGACAGCGTGCAGCGCGACATCGAGCGCGGCGAAGCGAAGCTGAATAACCCCGGCTTCACGGGCAAGGCCCCGGCGCAGCTCGTCGAGCAGGAGCGCGAAAAGCTGGCCGTCGCCCGCGACAAGCTGGCCAAGCTGAACGCGCGCATCGAGGATCTCGCAAATATGTAAATCTCATACTAATTCTTGTTAAAATGGCTTAATCCGCGCACCATCTTTTTCGCTCTGACTTTGCCTCGTTCCGTTCAACGTACCTCCAGTACGCCTCACTTCACTTGGCTTCGTCAGAACAAAAAATCTGATGCGCTCTGTTAAGCATTTTAACTGCGAATTCGTATCAAAGGGCTGTCAGGACGATTCGGGCTTGACAACCCTTCTTTTATGGCTTATAAAAAGGATGAAAGGGGGGATTCCCCATGACGGAAAAAGAAGCGATTGAAAGGATTCACAGCGTATACCCGACCGGCTGCAAAAACGGCCTTGAAAATATGCGCGCCCTGATGGGCAGGCTCGGCAATCCGCAGGAAAAGCTGACCATGGTGCACGTCGCCGGAACGAACGGCAAGGGCTCCTGCTGCGCGATGATCGAGCGCATGCTCCGCGCGGCGGGGTACAAGACCGGGCTGTATACCTCGCCGTATATCGAGGTATACAACGAGCGCATCCGCATCAACGGCGAACCGATTGCGGGCGATAAGCTGGCCGCGCTGGTGGAAAGCGTATGGCCTGCGGTGGAGGCATGCGAAAAGGACGGCGTGCAGATCACCGAGTTCGAACTGGGCACGGCGCTTGCGTTTTGCTGCTTTGCGAAGGAAAAGGTCAATGTCGCGGTGATCGAGGTCGGTCTCGGCGGCCGGCTCGACCCGACGAATATCATCACCCCGGCGGTCAGCGTCATCACCGAGGTCGGCATGGATCACATGCAGCTCCTCGGCGACACGATCGAGCAGATCGCGCTGGAAAAGGCGGGGATTATGAAGCCCGGCGTGCCCGTCGTGCTGGGGCGGCAGGAGAAGGCCGCGCGCGGCGTGCTGCTGGCGGCGGCGAAGGGCAAGGAGCTGCCCATCCTTTCCCTGACGGCAGAAAACGTCAGGGAAGAGCGCACGCGGATCACGTTCGACGTGGCTTTCGGCGGCGAGCGGCTCAAAGCGCTGACCGTCTCCCTCTGCGGCCGTCATCAGGCGGATAACGCCTGCGCGGCGCTGGGCGCGCTGCTGGCGCTCAAGAAAAAGGGCTTCAAAATTCCGACAAGCGCCGTTCGCGCGGGGCTGGCGGACGTGCATTGGCCGGGTCGGCTGGAATACTTCGGGCGCGTGCTGCTTGACGGTGCGCACAACGACCCCGGCGTTCGCGCGCTCTGCGGCTACCTCGACCGGTGGATGCCGAAGGAGAACACCGTGCTCATCAGCGCAATGATGCGCGACAAGGAGACGGAAAAGATGTGCCAGCGCCTCGCCGCGCGCGTGCGCTGCGTCGTCTGCACCCAGCCGAATAACCCGCGCGCCATGCCCGCCGGGGAGCTGGCGAAAGAATTTGAGGCGCATGGGATCCGCGCTTACGCCTTTGCCCATGTGAAGGACGCGCTGGAGGAGGCACGGCGGCTGGCCGGGCCGGAGGGCAATGTCGTCTGCGCGGGCTCGCTGTATCTGATCGGCGAGATGAGAACGGTGCTGAGGGAAGAAAGGGGCAAGCGATGAATTTTGAACATGTGAGCGTGATGCTCATGCCCACGGTGGATATGCTCGACGTGCGCGAGGGCGGCGTTTATGTGGACGGCACGCTGGGCGGCGGCGGCCACAGCGCGGAGATTCTGCGTCGGCTGAACGGCACGGGGCACCTCTACGGCATCGACCGCGACAACGACGCGCTGGCGGCGGCGACGGAGCGCCTCGGCGCGGCGGGCAACTTCACCGCCGTCAAGGGCAATTTTCACGACGTCAAGGCACTGCTGGCTGAGCGCGGCGTGGAAAAAATCGACGGCATGATGATCGACCTCGGCGTGAGCAGCCATCAGCTCGACACCGCCGAGCGCGGCTTCTCCTACCACGCGGACGCGCCGCTGGACATGCGCATGGATCAGGATCAGCCGCTGACGGCGCGGGAGATCGTCAACACGTGGAGCGCGGCGGAGATCACCCGCATTCTGCGCGATTACTCGGAGGAGAAGTGGGCGGCGCGCATCGCGCAGATCATCTGCGAGCACCGCGCGCAGAAGCCGCTGGAGACGACGGGCGATCTGGTGGCGTGCGTGGACGCGGCCATCCCCAAAAAGGTGCGCATGCAGGACAACGGCCACAGCGCGCGCCGCACGTTTCAGGCGCTGCGCATCGCGGTCAACGACGAGCTGGACCCGCTCAAAAAGGCGCTGGAGGACATGGTGGAGCTGCTGAATCCCGGCGGCCATCTGGCGGTGCTGACGTTCCACTCGCTGGAGGATCGCATCGTCAAGCAGACGTTCCGGCGGCTGGCGAATCCCTGCACCTGCCCGCCGAAAATCCCGGTGTGCATCTGCGGCAAAAAGCCGGTCGTGCGTGTTTTGGGCGGCGGCGGAATCAAGCCGGACGCGCAGGAGGTCGAGCGCAACCCGCGTTCCAGAAGCGCGATGCTGCGCGGCTGCGAGAAGCTGGAGACGCAGGGGTAACGCTGCGCGGGCAATCAGGAGAGCCATTCTTCCGAAACGGAAGAATGGCTCTCAGACTGTAGACAAAAAGCTATTCTCCCCCCGAAGGAGGGAGAATAGCCCTTTCTGCAAATGAAAGAATAGCTGAATTTCTTGATTTTGCTATCCAAGCCAAGTTTGCTTATGTCAACAAACTGAGAGTCATTCTCCCGGAGCGGGAGAATGGCTCTTTGTCTATGGCGGAAAATGCTAAAAACGGGGCATATCCCGCTTTTCCTGATCTTTTCCCTTTTTTTACACGTCTGCGCTTTTTGATTTTACACGTCGGTTTTACAATAACCTCGTTCTCAGATGAGGACGAAAAAAATCCCGACATTCACTCAAAGAACGTGAAGAAAGAGGAGAAAATCAACATGAACAAGATTGCCAAAATCGCGGCGCTGGCCGCGCTTGCCCTGATCTGTGTGGCCTCGACCGCCTGCGCGGATTTCAGCGCGGACAAATCCATCACCGTCATCTCCCGTGAGGAGGGCTCCGGCACGCGCGGCGCGTTTGTCGAGCTGACGGGCGTGGAGCAGAAGATCGACGGCAAGAAGGTCGATATGACCACCGACGACGCGCAGATCACCAACAACACCGCCGCCATGCTGATGACCGTCGCGGGAGACACGCAGGCGATCGGCTACGTCTCCCTCGGCTCGCTGAACGAGACGGTGAAGGCCGTGAAGATCGAGGGCGTTGAGGCGACGGCGCAGAACGTGGCCGACGGCAGCTACAAGATCGCGCGCCCGTTCAACATCGCCTACAAGGCGGACGGCCAGAGCGACCTTTCCAAGGACTTCATCGCCTACGTGATGAGCGCCGAGGGTCAGGCGATCATCAATGAGAACGGCTATGTCGGCGGCAGCGACGCGGCGGCCTATGCGGCCAACGGCGCGAGCGGCAAGCTGGTCGTCGGCGGTTCTTCCTCCGTGTCCCCGGTGATGGTGAAGCTGATCGAGGCCTATAAGGCGGTCAACGCGAACGCGGACATCGAGCTGCTGACGAGCGATTCCACCACCGGCATGACCTCCGCCATCGAGGGCACCTACGACATCGGCATGGCCTCCCGCGAGCTGAAGGAGGACGAGGCGGCGGCGCTGGCGCATCAGGCCATCGCGATGGACGGCATCGCCGTGATCGTCAATCTGGAAAACCCGACGGAGGATATGACCGTCGAGCAGATCGCTTCCATCTTCCTCGGCGACGCGACGAAGTGGAATGAGATTGTGAAGTAAAAAAACATCCTTCCACTGCCGAGGCGGTTCCCTGAGGGGGATGGCGCGGCAGTGGAATTTTTTTGCGGGTGATGATATGGAGCGAAGCTACAAAAAACGGGCGCTGCTGGAGCGCGTGATGGAATATGTCTTTCTGGCGGCGGCGTGCGTATCCGTGCTGTGCGTGGTGCTGATCTGCGCGTTTCTGCTGGCCAACGGCCTGCCCGCGATGGGGGAAATCGGCGTGCTGAAATTCCTTTCCGGCACGCGGTGGAAGCCCGGCGCGGATATCTACGGCATTTTCCCGATGATTGTGGGCAGCGTATACGTGACGGCGGGCGCGCTGCTGCTGGGCGTGCCGGTGGCGCTGCTGACGGCGGTTTATCTGGCGTTCTTCTGCCCGAAGGGGCTGTATCGCGTGCTCAAGCCCGCGGTGGAGCTGCTGGCGGGGATTCCGTCGGTGGTCTACGGTTTTTTCGGCATTGTGGTGCTCGTGCCCGCGGTGCGCGCGCTCGGCGAAAGATGGGACGGCAGCGGCAACGCGATGCTCACCGCGTCGATCCTGCTGGCGATGATGATTCTGCCGACGATCATCGGCGTGGTCGAGCCCGCGCTGCGCGCCGTGCCGACGAGCGATTACGAGGGCGCGCTGGCGCTGGGCGCGACGCACGAGCGCAGCGTGTATACCGCCGTCGTGCCCGCCGCGAAGAGCGGCATTCTGGCGGGGATTGTGCTGGGCGTGGGGCGCGCGATGGGCGAGACGATGGCCGTCATCATGGTGGCGGGCAACCAGCCGCGCATGCCCAAGGGCATTTTGCAGGGCGTGCGCACGCTGACGGGCAACATCGTCATCGAGATGGGCTACGCGACCGGGCTGCACCGCGAGGCGCTGATCGCCACGGGCGTGGTGCTGTTCGTGTTCATCCTGCTGATTAACCTGTGCTTCTCCGCGCTCAAGAGGGGGGAAAAGGCATGAGGCGATATAAAAATCATTTCGGGTCACTGGTGCTGGCGCTGCTGACGCATCTGGCGGCGGCGGTGACGGTGCTGGTGCTGGGCTTTCTGGTGAGCTATGTGCTCGTTCGCGGCGTGCCGAACCTGCGGCCGGAGATGTTCGCGCCGACGTATACGTCGGAAAATCAGTCGATGCTGCCCGCCATCGTCAACACCTGCACGATGACGCTGTTCTCGCTGCTGGTCGCGGTGCCGTTCGGCGTCGGCTCGGCCATCTATCTGGTGGAATACGCCAAAAAGGGGGGTAAAATCGTTTCGCTGGTGCGGGTGACGACGGAGACGCTTTCGGGCATCCCTTCGATCGTCTACGGCCTGTTCGGCATGCTGTTTTTCTCGGGCAAGCTGCATTTTGGGTACTCGATGCTCTCCGGTGCGCTGACGCTGTCGATTATGATTCTGCCGCTGATTATGCGCACGACGGAGGAGGCGCTGCTCTCCGTGCCGGATATATACCGCGAGGGGAGTTTCGGGCTGGGCGCGGGGCGGCTGCGCACGGTGGCGCGCATCGTGCTGCCCACGGCCATCCCCGGTATTCTCTCAGGCGTGATTCTGGCCATCGGGCGCATCGTGGGCGAAACGGCCGCGCTGATGTATACCTCCGGCACGGTGGAGCGAATCGCCGGACTGACGAAATCAGGCAGCACGCTGGCGCTGCACATGTACATACAGGCCTCCGAGGGGCTTTACACCGAGCAGGCGTATGCCACGAGCGTCGTTTTGCTGGCGCTGGTGCTGCTTATCAACCTCGGTTCCTCGCGGATTGCGAAAATGATGATGAAAGGCAGGGAATAAAGCCCTATGGCCGATGCATTTACCGTCAAAGACATGGAGCTGTATTACGGCAGTTTCCATGCGCTCAAAAACGTCAACCTGAATATCGCGTCGAGGGAGATCACCGCGTTTATCGGCCCCTCCGGCTGCGGCAAATCCACGTTCCTCAAGAGCCTGAACCGGATGAACGATCTGGTGGAGGGGTGCCGGATCACGGGCGACATCCGCCTGATGGGCGAGGACATCTACGACAAGAACATGGACGTCAGCGTGCTGCGCCGCCGGGTGGGCATGGTCTTTCAAAAGCCGAACCCGTTCCCGATGAGCGTATACGACAACATCGCCTACGGCCCGCGGACGCACGGCGTCAAGAAGAAGGCGGAGCTGGACGAAATTGTGGAAAAGAGCCTGCGCGACGCGGCGATTTGGGATGAGCTCAAGGATCGCCTGAAAAAAAGCGCGCTCGGCCTTTCCGGCGGCCAGCAGCAGCGGCTCTGCATCGCGCGCGCGCTGGCAGTGAAGCCGGAGGTGATCCTGATGGACGAGCCGACCAGCGCGCTCGACCCGATTTCCACATCCAAGATCGAGGATCTGGTGATGGACATCAAAAAGGAATACACCATCGTGATGGTGACGCACAATATGCAGCAGGCCGTCCGCGTTTCGGATACGACCGTGTTCTTTCTGCTGGGCGAAATCATCGAGAGCGGCGCGACCGGGCAGATGTTCTCCGTGCCGAAGGACAAGCGCACGGAGGATTACATCACCGGCCGGTTTGGCTGAGGAGGAAAAAAGCATGACGAGCCGAAAATATTACGATATGGAGCTGCAAAAGCTGAACGGGGCGCTGCTTGAAATGGGCGAGATGATCCGCATGGCCATCAGCGGGGCGGTGGCGGCGCTGCTGGAGCACGACCACGACCGGGCGCGCTCGATCATCGCCTACGACGAGGAAATCGACAAGCAGAACCGGCAAATCGAGCAGCAGTGCTACAGCCTGCTCCTGTCGCAGCAGCCGGTGGCGGGCGACCTGCGCATGGTTTCTGCGGCGCTGAAGATGACGACGGACATGGAGCGCATCGGCGACCACGCGGCGGATATCTCCGAAATCGAGCTGATGCTGGAAAAGCTGCCGGCGCTCAACTGCGAGATGATTCGGCAGATGGCGACGGAGACGAGCGTGATGCTCATCAAGAGTCTGGAGGCCTTCGCCCAGCGGGACAGGGTCAAGGCCGAATGGGTCATCGGGCGGGACGACGTGGTGGACGACCTGTTTGACGCGGTGAAGGGCGAGCTGATCGGGGCGATCCGCCAAAACGCGGACAACGGCGAGGCAGCGACGGATTTGCTGATGGTGGCCAAATATTTTGAGCGCATCGGCGACCACGCGACCAACATCGCGCAATGGGCGATTTTCGCCATGACCGGGGAAATGCCGAAGGATTGAGGAAACTCCCTCAGTCAGCTTCGCTGACAGACCTTCGGCGTTCTGCTTGCCTGTTTCCCGCACAGCGGGCGGCAAGCTCCACGCCCTCAAGGAGGGAGCTCCTTTTGGAAAAGATAAGAGACTTTTTGGGATAACAGATCTCTCCTTTTATAAGGGATGTTTGAAATTGTCACCGCCTCGGTGCGGATTCAGATGGTAAAAACGCAGAAAGAAGCCCATTTTTCCTGCTTAACTCAAATTTTACACAGTGTTGTTTGCCGTTTTACAATGGATTGTTAAGATGGGAATGACCACAACGTTGTGATAATAGAGGAGAGAAAAGCGGATGGGTATGACTAACGCGCTGAATTTACTCTGCGGCCTTGCGCTGTTTTTGTATGGTATGCACGTGATGGGCGAGGGGCTGACCCGCGCTTCCGGCGGCAGGCTGGAGGGAATTCTGGAAAGCCTGACCAAGAGCAAGATCAAGGCCGTGCTGCTGGGCGCGGGCGTGACGGCGGTGATCCAGTCTTCGTCGGCGACGACGGTGATGGTGGTCGGCTTTGTCAATTCCGGCATCATGCGCCTCTCGCAGGCGGCGGGCGTGATTATGGGCGCAAACATCGGCACGACGATCACGAGCTGGATTCTGTCGCTGACGGGGCTTCAGGGCGACAGCCTGCTGCTGACGCTGTGCAAACCGGCGACGTTCACGCCGGTGCTGGCGTTTATCGGCGTGTGCCTGCTGCTCTTTGCCAAGGGCGATAAAAAGCACGACGCGGGCAGCATTATGATCGGCTTCGCCGTGCTGATGACCGGCATGGAGATGATGAGCAGCGCGGTCAAGCCGCTGGCGAACGTGCCGGAATTTACGAACCTGCTGCTGATGTTCACCAACCCGATTCTGGGCGTGATTGCGGGCGCGCTGCTGACGGCGATCATCCAGTCGTCCTCCGCCTCCGTCGGCATTTTGCAGGCGCTGTGCGTGACGGGCGCGGTGAAATACAGCGCGGCGCTGCCGATCATCATGGGTCAGAACATCGGCACCTGCGTGACGGCGCTGATTTCTTCCGTCGGCGCGAGCAAGAACGCCAAGCGCGCGGCGCTGATTCACCTGTATTTCAACATCATCGGCACGGTGCTGTTCATGGTCGTGTTCTACGCCATCAACGCGGTGTTCCCGTTTGCGTTTATGGATAGCGCGGCGAACGCGGCGGGCATTGCCGTCATCCATACGACCTTCAACATCATCGCCACGGCGGTGCTGCTGCCGTTCTCCGGTACACTGGAAAAGCTGGCGACGCTCACCGTGCGCGACAACGACACGGTGGAGCGCATCGACGACTTCCAGCTTCTTGACGAGCGCTTCCTCTCCAACCCGGCGTTCGCGGTGGAGCAGTGCAAGGTCGTCACCGACCGCATGGCCGAGCTGACCCGCGAGGCGATTTTCGACGCGATTAACCTGATTGACGGCGGCGCATATACGCAGGAGATGGCGGATCGCGTCGAGGCGCTGGAAACCAAGATCGACCGCTACGAGGATAAGCTGGGCACGTACATGGTCAAGCTCTCCCGCGCCAAGCTCTCCCGGAAGGACGGCCACACGCTCTCCCTGCTGCTGCACAGCATCAGCGATTTCGAGCGCATCAGCGACCACGCGGTCAACCTGATGGATTCCGTGCAGGAGATGCACGACAAGAAAATGAACTTTTCCAGCGCGGCGGCGGGCGAATTGCACGTTTTTGCCGACGCGGTGCGCGATATCGTCAATCGTTCATTTGACAGCTTCCTGCATGATGATGTAAAATTGGCAAAGACGGTGGAACCGCTGGAGGCGTGCATCGACGACATCAACGTGAACGTCAAATCCCGCCACATCGAGCGGCTGACCACCGGCCAGTGCACCATTGAGCTGGGCTTCGTGCTGACCGATATTTCCACCAACTTCGAGCGCGTATCCGACCACTGCTCCAACATCGCGGTGTATCAGATTCAGGTGCCGAAGGACGAATACGACACGCACGAATACCTGCAGAACGTCAAGCATCAGGAGCACGCGGAATTTGACCGCGAGGAAATGGCCTACGAAAAGCGGTATCGCCTGCCGGACGTGGCCAAAGCGCAGACGGCTGAGGCCGGAGAATAAAAAAGATGATTTACATTGTCGAGGATGACCGCAACATTCAGGAAATCGAGCTTTTTGCGCTCAAAAACAGCGGCTATCAGGCCGTCGGTTTTGAAACGGCCAAGGATTTTTACAAGGCTCTTTCCGAAAAGCTGCCGGAGCTGATTCTGCTGGATATCATGCTGCCCGACGAGGACGGTCTTTCCATCCTCAAAAGCCTGCGCACCCGCGCGGACACGCAGAAGATCCCCGTGATTCTGGTGACGGCCAAATCCACGGAGATCGACAAGGTGAAGGGACTTGACGGCGGCGCGGACGATTATATCGCCAAGCCGTTCGGCGTGATGGAGATGATCGCGCGCGTGAAGGCGCTTCTGCGCCGCTCCGGCGGGGCGGAGGAGAGCCTGATGACCTGCGGCAACGTGACGCTCGACAGCGAAAAGCGCATGGTGTATGTGGACGGCAAGCCGGTGGAGCTGACCTATAAGGAGTTCGAGCTGCTTAAGCTGCTGATGAAGAACCACGGCATTGTGATCTCCCGCGACGTCATCATGGAGCGCGTGTGGGATTCCAGCTTCGAGGGCGAGAGCCGCACCATCGACGTGCATGTGCGAACCCTGCGCCAGAAGCTCGGCGACGGCGGCGCGCTGATTAAGACCATCCGCAACGTCGGCTATATGGCGGAAGCAAAATAAAGTCTGGGAGGCCGGCGCGGAGCGACGGCCTCCCTTTGTATATACGGCGCGGGAAAACCCGCCGCCCTCCGAATGGAGAGATGAGCTGTGAAGAAAAAGATTTTTAAGTATTTCGCCTGCATGATTACCGTGGCCATTCTGGCGACGACGCTGCTGCTGTCCTGGGTGAACTATGAGATGTTCAAGGGGCGCGTCATGGACGATCTGGAGGCGTATGGGCGGATGTTCGCCGTCGAGATGAACGGCGAAGCGGAGACGCAGAGCGCGCTGCACAGTCTGGAGGAGGATATCCGCGTGACGCTCGTGCATGCGGACGGCACGGTCTATTACGATAATTTTGCCGATCCGAACGCGATGGATAACCACGCAGACCGACCGGAAATCCGGCAGGCGCTTGAAAACGGAAGCGGAAGCGATATCCGCAATTCCAGCACCGTCGATCAAAGTGCGTTTTATTACGCCGTTCGGCTGAAAAACGGCGACGTGATGCGGCTGGCACAGGAGGCATCCAATATATGGAGCGTGTATTTCCGCTCCATGCCGCTCATCATGCTGCTGGCGGCGGGCATGGCCTGCGTCAGCCTGTATCTGGCGCACCTGCTGACGGCGCGGCTGGTGCAGCCGATTGAGCGGATGACCGCCCACCTCAACAACGTGAGCGGCGTGGCGCGCTACCCCGAGCTGGAACCGTTTATGGATATGATCGAGCAGCAGCACGAGGAAATTCTGCGCAGCGCGAACATGCGCGTGGAATTTACGGCCAACGTTTCGCATGAGCTGAAAACGCCGCTGACGAGCATCTCCGGCTATGCGGAATTGATCGAAAGCGGCATGGCGCAGGGCGAACAGGCCAAGACGTTTGCAGCGGAGATTCACAAAAGCGCGAACCGCCTGCTGACGCTGATTAACGACATCATCCGCCTGTCGCAGATGGACGCCCCGATGCCGGATCTCAAATTCGAACCGGTGGATTTGGCACAGATCGCGGCCAACACGTTTGAACAGCTCGAAATGAGTGCGCGCAAGGCCGACGTCACGCTTCAGCTCGACGCGAAGCCCGCAATGGTCGAGGCGGACAGGCAGATGATGGACGAGCTGCTCTACAACCTCTGCGACAATGCGATTCGGTATAACGTGCACGGGGGCAGCGTGAAGCTGGAGGTTCGCCCGATTCGCGACAAGGTGATTGTCTGCGTGCAGGATACGGGCATCGGCATTTCGCCGGAAAATCAGGAGCATGTCTTCGAGCGGTTTTATCGCGTGGACAAGAGCCGGTCGAAGGCGACGGGCGGCACGGGTCTCGGCCTGGCGATTGTCAAGCACATCGCGGTAAAGCACAACGCGCAGATTGAGCTGGAGAGCGAACTGGGGCGCGGCACGAAGATTTCGGTGATCTTCGAGCGCTGTTTTAAGGGTTGAACGGAGGAAAAACGGCATGGTTACGCTGGATATCCAGCTCGACGACGAAATCTGTTCCGTGCTGGATTATTTTGAAATCTTTCTGGAGCGTATGCTGATGTGCCGCCGCGCGGCCGAGATGCTGGGATGCAGCTTCAAGCTCAAGGCGAACGGCTCGAAGGTTTTGTGAGCTGAAAAAGCAAAAAGCAGGAAATGAATGGAAAAATTCACTTTTCAGACAAAAAGTTTCAAGAACCGTCAAAAAAAGTTCGAAAAAGGTATTGACAGAAGAGCGGGACTGCGATATAATAACCGAGCTGTCAGCGCGAGCGACTAAGCCGAGCGGACAGCGGATGATCCTTGAAAACGATACAGAATCAAGAAGAACGCGAACTGCGATTTTCACGAGTCGCAGTTAAGAAAAGACAGTCAATTCGAGAATGAGTTTTGAACTTGGGAGCGATAGCTTCTAGGATTCAAAAGGATTAAACACGAGAGTTTGATCCTGGCTCAGGACGAACGCTGGCGGCGTGCCTAACACATGCAAGTCGAGCGAGGAATGTCGGATAGCTTGCTATCTGATATTTCTAGCGGCGGACGGGTGAGTAACGCGTGAGCAACCTGCCTTTATCAGGGGGATAACGCATCGAAAGATGTGCTAATACCGCGTAAGACCACAGCCTCACATGGGGCAGGGGTCAAAGGAGCAATCCGGATAAAGATGGGCTCGCGTCCGATTAGCTAGTTGGTGAGATAACAGCCCACCAAGGCGACGATCGGTAGCCGACCTGAGAGGGTGATCGGCCACATTGGAACTGAGAGACGGTCCAGACTCCTACGGGAGGCAGCAGTGGGGAATATTGGGCAATGGGCGAAAGCCTGACCCAGCAACGCCGCGTGAGGGAAGAAGGGTTTCGGCTCGTAAACCTCTGTCCTATGGGACGAAGGAAGTGACGGTACCATAGGAGGAAGCCCCGGCTAACTACGTGCCAGCAGCCGCGGTAATACGTAGGGGGCG
>OLGB01003006.1_pt1 | contig 16642 bp, 20 predicted proteins | sample 1605691 | NCBI WGS metagenome assembly OLGB01 (sample SAMEA3888925, study PRJEB22519) | human gut metagenome | biome: human gut; feature: human-associated habitat; material: faeces | place: Denmark | collected 2010 | reverse complement strand
AGGACGCCAGAGCCCTAAGTTATGACGCAAATCGTGCTTATAAACGCCGATTTACAGTGTTACTGCCAGTTGGCGGGATAAACGAAGTACGCATACCTCGCCTTGTCGGGCGTCCGGAAGTGGATGTGGCTCCCCTTCGGGATGTAGATGATGTCTCCCGGCTTGCCCGTGACTACGCGGCCGTCTATCTCTATTTCGAGAACGCCCTCGAATACGACGTCGTATTCGTCGTAGGTGAGGGTCCACTCAAAGCTCGTCCTGTCCAGCTCCATGATCCCGGCGCCGATGCGCGGCGCCTCTTCGAGCGTCACGACGTCTTTGAGTTTCACGCCCGCCTCGCCGTGAAAGGGCTCGCACTTGACCGTTTCGCTTTTTATGAGGATTATGCCGCTCGGGTCCACGATCTTCGTGAAGCCGCCTGTGGCCGGTTGGCGGGCGGCCATGCTCTGCACGACCTCGGTCACGATCTCGCGCAGCATTTTTTCGCTTACGTTCATTCCGCTGGTATTTTCCATTTTTTTCGCCTCCTGTTTCGCTATCGGGCAGCCCGCGCAGCCGCCTTCGCAAAGGGCCGGCATTTCATCAGGCCTTTGCTTCCTTTATTTTCGCGAGCAGCATCGGCGCGAGGAAGTTCGCGAGGATGACCGCCGTGATGCCGGCGACGAGTTTACCGACGACGACGGGGAATATCATCTCGGGGTTCGCGCCGGCGGTGAAGCCGAGGTGGTCGCCGAAGACGAAGGCCGCGGAGACGGTGAAGGCGACGTTGAGCAGTTTGCCCTTCGGGTCCATCTTCTCAAAGATGTTGAACATCGCAATGTTGTTGGCGAGGTTGGCCACCATGCCGGCCGCCGCGTCCTCGTTCATTCCGAGATGGCGTCCTACCGTCTCAAGCGCGCCGCCGAAGGTGCGCGTGATCCACTTGACCATCGGGAAGGCCCCGATGAGTACCGTCGCGATCTGTCCGCATATCAGCAGTCCGTCTTCAAGCGGCACGCTGCCGCCCTCTTCCGCGGGAACTACCATCTTATCAAAGAGGGGGAAGTGGATGCCGGTTTGGTATTCGAATACCGCGACGGCGGTGAGGATGGTGATCAGGATCGTGACCGCCGTGCCGAAGACGTTGAAGCCGTTTATCATCTTCTGCGGCTTGAACCAGAGGCCGATGCAGATGAGGCCGGCGATTATTATGACGGGGATGAGGTTCACGAGGATCGTCCCCAGGTCTATCTTGTAGGGCGTCATGTTCATCAGCAGGCCGCCCGCGATGCAGCCGAGCGGGACGGTGATGAGTCCCGCGAGGACGCCCGCGCCGAGGTAGGGGCGGTCCTGCACTTTGATGATCGACAGCGCTACGGGTATCGTGAAGACGATCGTCGGCCCCATCATCGTGCCGAGTATCAGCCCCGAGAAGTTGCCGATCGATTCGTTGGCGGCAAGTTTCATCGCGAGCGGATAGCCTCCCATGTCGCAGGCGAGCAGCGTCGTCGCGAACATCGAGGCGTCGGAGCCGACCATGCCGTAGATGGGAACGATGATCGGTTTGAGGATTATCGCGAGCACCGGCGCGGCGGCGACGACGCCGGCCATCGCGATGGCGAGCGGGCCCATCGCGTTGAATCCGTTGTCAAATTCCTCTCCGTAGCCCCATTTGTTGCCGCGGATCTTGTCGACCGCGCCCAGGAGCATGAACAGCATCATCACGAAGATGATCGCCGAGTTGACAGAGAGGCCGCTGACCCAGCCATGCAGGCTTTCCGTGAATACCTGTATGTTTGAAAGGTTGCTGATCAGTTCGTCGAACATTTTTCATTCCCTCTTTCCTGTTTTACAAAGACGCCGGCACTGCCGTGGCCCGGCGTTTCCGGTTTTGGTTCATATAAGTTTCTCTACGAGCTGGCGCGACGGCTTCGGTATGACCGTCTTTGAAACCAGCAGCGCCTCCTCTTTCGCAGCCGCGGCGACGGCGGCGCGCACCGAGCCGACGTCCCCCGTGAGGGTGACGAAGCCTTTGCCGCCGATCGCGAAGCCGATGCGTATTTCGATGAGCCTCACATTAGCCGCTTTCACCGCGACGTCGGCCGCCATTATCGCCGAGGCTACGGAGAAGTATTCTATGACGCCCACGGCCTCGATCTCCCCCGGCTCGGTGGTCATCATGATCGCCGGGCATATCTGCGGGTCGATGTTCGGTATCAGCAGGTCGTCGACGACGTAATGCCCCGCCGCGCCCAGCCCCGCCTTCATCGAGGCGCGCACCGCGCCGACCTCGCCGTGGACGATGGCCACATATTTCCCGGGGCAGACGGTCGAGGCATGGATAAGTTCGACGTTCGCCGCCTTCACCATCACGTCGGCGGTGTTGACGCCCTCCGCGATGCTCGATAGTTCTATCATTCCGATAGCGTTTCCCATCTTCATTTACACCCCGCTTACTATGCGCGCGCCCTGCACGCCGATATCTGTTACAGTCCCGTCTATGCTTGCGTAGATATTCGAGGAAAGGCCCTCGGCCGCCTTCGCGATAAGGTCGCCGCGGCGCACCCGCGCGCCGTTCTCCGCCACCGCCTCCGCCGCCCTGCCGATGCTCTGCCGGAATGGTATGAAGACCTCTTTCGGCCGGTATTCGATACACCGGCCGGCGTGTCCCGGATAGTAGTCCCGGAGGCCGAGGCGCGCGACGAGCCTCTCCGTCGGTATCAGCCTGTCGCCGAACGAGCCGCGCGCCGCCGGATGCGGCTCGACTTTGGATTCAAGGCCGCGCGAGCGCAATACTCCTTTGAAGTATTCGTTGACGCGGCGCGGCGAGAGGTTCATCGGACAGGCGTAGAGTTCGCATATCCCGCAGCTGCAGCAGTTCATCGCGTCGCCGAAGGCGCGCACGAATTCCGCGTCGTCTTTTATCCGGCTCTCCATCCACAGCCCGCGCATCACCAGGTGGGGCTCCATCTCCTGCCCGATGAGCCAGCGCGGGCAGAGGTCGGTGCAGTAGCGGCACTGTATGCAGGCGCTGCGTGACTGGAGGCGTATCCGCTGCATCTTGAGTTTTGAACGTTCCACAAGGTAATGGTCGGGCGGCAGGACGAGTATATTGCCCGTCGTCTTCGTCACCACCGCCGCGTCGATCTTTTCTTTTTCCGAGAGGACCAGCCCCATCATCGGGCCGCCGTTGACGGCCGCGTATTCGGAGAGCCCGGTCCCCGCGAGCGCCACGCATTCGCGGAAATATGTGCCGATCGGCACGCGCAGCATGACCGGCTCGCGCACGTCCCCGGTGACGGAGAGGTATTTGTCCGTCACCGGCCTGCCCTCAAGCGCCTCGTAAACGCTCCGCATCGTTCCGACGTTGTCCACGACACAGCCGACGCTGATCGGGATGCCACGCGCGGGGATGCTGCGGCCCGTCACGTAGTAGACCATTGTATGCTCGTCTCCCGCCGGGTAGAAGGCGGGCATTTTCACGATCTCGATTGCCGCGCCGCTTTTTTCGATCGCCCGCGAGAGGGCCTCCGACTCCGCCTTGTATTTTGACTTGAGCGCGATAACGGTACGTTTGGCGCCGAGGTGGGCGGACACCGCCGCCGTCCCCGCGACGATCTCGTCGGGGAAGGTGCGCATGAGGTATTTGTCCGTCTCGATGAGCGGCTCGCATTCGGCCCCGTTGACGATGAAGCACTCGGCCCGCGTATCAAGCTTCGCGTAGGTCGGAAAGCCCGCGCCGCCCTCGCCGACTACCCCCGCCCATTTTATCGCCTCTAATAATTCCATCTTTTCACTCCCTCTTGCAGCCGGGCAGTTCAAAGTTGTCAACTATCGCCACCACCGTGGCGTCCACGGGGACTGACATGTCGCCCGCGGCGCTGCGCGCCGAGCTTCCTCCGACAAATATCACCATCTCGCCGCAGCCCGCGCCGATCAGGTCGACCGCGACTATCGGCGCCCCGTCGTCCTGACCCGTCGTTATATCTATGCGCTGAAGGATCAAGAGCGTGAAGCCGGAGAGCTTCTGTTCTTTGCGCGTAGCCCATATATTGCCGATCACTCTTGCGACCTTCATCGTATCTTCCCTCCGTCAGCAGCGTTTTATAACGATCCCGTGCGCCTGCGCGTATTCTTTGGCCAGGTCCGTCATTATCGCGCGCCGCGCGACACAGACCGCCGAGGCCCCGCCGCCGCGCGCGGCGATGATGTCTTTTTCCGTTATCACGCGTTTTTCGATCTTTATCTCGCCGGCGTCTTTCCCCGTCTCCGGGGCCGCGGCGCAGGGCGCGTTTTCCAGCGCCGCCAGTTTCTCAATGACGCGCGTCACGATCTCCGCGATCAGCTCTTCGTTGATCATTTTCAAGCAGGCCTCCTTCCCTCTATACCTTGCAGTTCATCGCGATCCCCGTCGGGGTGACGAGGAAGGGATTTTCCGGTTTCACCGTATGAACGCCGGTAACCTTTTCAAAGACCTCCTCGATGCCGGTGAGGCAGCTCGTTCCGCCGCAGAGGTATATCGTGTCGGTCTCGTCCGTGTCTATGTTGCGCGCGACGATCGTCGCCATCTTCTCGATCACGGGGCGCACGATGGGGAATATCTCCGCGTGCTTCCGATAGTCCTGCTTTATCACCTCGGCCTGGTCAAAAGGTATCCGGTAGTTGCCCGAAAGGACGAGGCTGAGGTGCGTCCCCCCGGTCGGTTCGTCGTAGATCTTCTCCACGACGCCGTCTTTGAATATCGCGAGCCCCGTCGTACCGCCGCCGATGTCCACGACTACGCCGTTTTCTATCTTGTAGACGGAGTTCGCCGCCGTCGGCTCGTCAAGTATCTCGGTCACCTCGAAGCCTGCGCCCTCCGCGATGTACCGGTGGGTGCGGGCGCTGCTTTCGGTCCCGGCGGGCATCGCGATCGCGCACTTGCCGAGCTCGGTGCCGAGCCGCCTTTCGAGCTCGCCTTTGAGCCGGCGCACTACCGCAAGCGCCCCCTGGTAGTCGACGACGACGCCGTCGCGGAGCACGCTTGCCCCCTCTTTTTCACAGGCCACGGGGTCGTCGTTTTCGTCGAGCACGACGATGACAATGTAGGCGGTACCGAGATCGAGGCCGGCCTTGAGTTTTTTCCCCGCCGGCTTGAAGCATCTCTTTTCGGAGGCCGCCACCTTCGCCATGCAGGCGTTCACCCTTTTCAGGTCCATCATTTGACGGGCCCCTGTTTCAATATCTGTCCCAGCGTGAAGCCGCGCACGTCCGCGGCGTTCGCCTCGTCAAAGTCTATGTGCATACGGTAGCTGAATTTATCGCTTACGCGCAGCACGACGTCCTGCAATATTACCGGCCTGTCGGTGAAGAGCTGCACGCTGACGATCTCGCCGTTTTTGAAGCCGAGGTGCCGCGCGGCGGCCTCCGGCACATGCACGTGGCGCTTCGCGATGATCACGCCCTGGGGGATCGTCACCGCTCCCTTGGGCCCCTCTATCGTGATGCGGCCGCTGCCGTCGATATGCCCAGACTCCCTTATCGGCGCGTCGATGCCGAGGGAGACGCAGTCGCTCTTTGAAAGTTCGACCTGCGTCTGGCCCCGGAAGGGGCCGAGTACCGCGACCCTGTCCATCCTGCCCTTCGGAGTGATGAGGCTGACGCGCTCTTCCGAGAGGTATTGCCCGGGCTGGGACAGGGGGCGCTTGGGCGTCAGGTCTTTTTGGGCGGAGCCGAAAAGTATCTCCCAGTCTTTTTCCGAGAGGTGCACATGGCGCGCCGAGACCTCGACCTCGACGAGCCCGGCCTCCGCGATCGCTTCAAGCACGCGGTTCACGATCTCCGCCGTTATTCCGTTCATCGCGCCGCTCATATGTTGTTCTCCTGCAAATAGAGGCACATCATGATGTGTACGGCGCTCGAGAGGCGGTTGAATATTTCGAGGATATCCTGCCGCTCATAGTTCGTACCGTTCTTAAAGGCGTTCACCGCCGTCACCTCCGCTTCGCGCACCGCCGCGCGCAGTTGGTTCAGCAGGGCGTATGCGACACCCATCTTGTAATCGGGCAGACGCATGTATTTCACATGGAAGAATTTCATCGGCGCGTGCGAACGCTCGCGCAGTTCTGCGGATGTGAAGCCGATTATCTTCTCCACACGCAGCGGCTCGTTCAGGGCGTCGCAGCGCATTATCTCGCGCAGCACGCCGAGGATGTCGTCAAGGTCCGCGATCACTTTGCCGTAGCCCGCCTTTTCGCTCAAGATCGCCTGGTCGAGCACGATGAGCGCCTGGAGGCTGTCCAGCTTGCCGCGAAAGGCTATCCGCGGATGGTTTTTCACCACCAGCATGTCTCCCTCGATCTGAGTCATGTACTCCGGTTTTTCAAGATAGAGCGCGCCCGTCTCGTAATCCCTGTATTTCGCCTGCGGCGGGAGCGCCGTCTCAGGCTTTTTTTCGGCGGGAGCCGCCGCCTGCGGGCGCTCGGAGGCGGACTCCCTGCCTATCTTTATCTTCCGCTGCTGCAGATACTCGCGCGCCGCGGGCGAGAGCATCATGCCCGCCGGCACGCGATATTCAGCGATTTCGCTTCTTTTGAGTTCGTCGCGCAGCATCGCCTCTGTAATAACTCTCAAGGGAATCAACTCCTAAGAGCGTCCCGGTTTACTTCAAGGTCGGCAGAAGGTAGTCGACATCCGCCGCGGGACGCGGGATCACATGAACGGAAAGCAGCTCGCCGACACGCTCGGCCGCCGCCGCGCCGGCGTCAGTCGCCGCCTTGACCGCGCCGACGTCTCCGCGTACCATGACGGTCACAAGGCCGCCGCCCACCTGCACCTTGCCGATAAGTTTCACGTTGGCCGCCTTCACCATCGCGTCGGAGGCCTCTATCGCGGGGACGAGCCCCTTTGTCTCTATCATTCCAAGCGCCTGCTGGTCTGCCATTTTCGCCACTCCTTTTGTCTTTTTAATCCTGTCTCGCTGACAGTCTCCGATATGGGCCTCCGTCCGGGCCGTGAACGGCCGGGCGGAGGCTCACGATGTTTTCGGCGCGCTTACGCCTCTGTTTTAAGTGTGGGCAGAAGGTAGTCCACGTCCTCCGCGGGGCGCGGGATCACATGCACGGAGAGAAGCTCTCCGACGCGCTCCGCCGCCGCCGCGCCGGCGTCAGTCGCCGCCTTGACCGCGCCGACGTCCCCGCGCACCATGACGGTGACGAGGCCGCCGCCCACCTGAACCTTGCCGATGAGGTTGACGTTAGCCGCCTTTACCATCGCATCCGCCGCCTCGATGGCGGGGACGAGCCCTTTTGTCTCTATCATTCCAAGCGCCTGCTGATTCATCATCTTTACATTCCTCCGTCAGTTTATTTTTTAAACTTTGCCTGACCGCTGTCCGGTATCGTCCGGCGGCTAGGCTCTTAATCTTTTCAGTATTTCCGCCACGACCGCGTTCACGTCCACGTTGTCAAACCGCGCCGCCTCGTCGATGCCGCTTTCGCAGATGCCGTCGGGACACGGCGGCATCGAGGCCCTCACCTCCGCCGTCGTTTTCAGCGGATAGGCGACGAGGCGCTTGTTGATGAGGTTGAGCGGCCCGACGTTGTCGGAGGTGGAGCTGCCGCCCTCCGCGCCGCAGCCGAGCGTCAGCGCGGGCACCAGTCCCGTCGTCGCGCCTATCCCTCCCAGCGTGCTTCCCCCGTTGACGATGACGCGCGAAACGGGGATGCGCGCCGAGAAGTGGGCGATGATCTCCTCGTTCTGCGAATGGATGGAGAAGGTATGCCCCGCCCCCTCGTAGCAAAGGATCTCTTCGCATTTTTCGCAGACCTGCTTATAATCGGGCGCGCGGTAGAAGGCCAGTATCGGCGCGAGTTTCTCGTTCGAGTATGGGTGGCCGTAGCCGACGCCGTCCTCCGGCGCTACGATTATCCTGGTGCCGGCGGGGATCGTGATATCCGCGAGTTTCGCGATGACCTGCGCACTTTTGCCGACGATCTCGGGGTTCATCGTTCCGTTCGCGCGGAGGATGTACTTGCCGAGCTTCGCCCGTTCGCCGTCGTCGAGGAAGCAGCAGCCCTGCCGCTCCATCTCGGCCTTGACCTCCTCAAAGTAGTCGTCCGTGCAGATCACGGACTGTTCCGAGGCGCAGATCGTGCCGTTGTCGAAGGTCTTGGAGGCGACTATCTGCGCCACCGCCTCTTTGAGGTCGGCGGAGCGCTCGATGAAGGAGGGCCCGTTTCCGGGACCGACGCCGATCGCCGGATTTCCCGAGGAGTAGGCCGCGCGCACCATCGCCGCGCCGCCCGTCGCCAGGATGAGCGCGACGTCCGTGTGGCGCATCAGCGACTCGGTCGCCTGCATCGTCGGCATGGAGATGCAGCCGACAAGGTCTTCGTTGCCGCCCGCCTCGCTGATCGCCTGTTTTATCACCTTGACGGATTCCATGATGCAGCGCTTCGCCTGCGGGTGCGGCGAGAAGACGATGGCGTTTCCCGCCTTCAGCGAGATGAGCGCCTTGTAGAAGGTCGTCGAGGTCGGGTTCGTCGAGGGGATGATCCCGGCGATGACGCCGAGCGGGACGGCGATCGTGCGCACCCGTTTCTTTTCATCCCAGTCTATTACGCCGACGGTCTTCAGGTCTTTGATATATTCATAGACCGCGCGGCTTCCGAATACATTCTTTATTTTTTTGTCCGCGGGGATGCCGAAGCCGGTCTCTTCGCAGGCCATGAGTCCCAGGCGTTCGGCGTTTCTCACGCCCGCGCCGGCGATCGACTTCACAAGCCGGTCGACGTATTCCTGGTTCTTGCCCGCAAGTTCCGCCTGCGCCTCTTTCGCCGCGCTCACCAGTTCGCGCACCTCTTGAACGGACAGAAGGTCTTTGTCACGCAGCTGCATATTATCTCCCCTGTTCCCTTTCTATCGCCGCAATGAGGGTCTTCCTGTTGGAGGTCCGTATCTTTTCCTCGCCCATGGAGAGCCCCAGCCGGCGCGCCAGCGCGCGGAGCTCTCTGAGCGTCATTGCGCCGAGTTCCTTATCGACGAAGCTTTCTTCGCGCTTCAGCTCCTTTTCCGGCTCTTTTGATGGAGCCGCCTCTTCTTCACGTTCCGGCGGAAGCGCCGCCGGCAGGAGTGACTTTTTTTCGGACTTATCCGCGCCCGCTTCCCTCTTTTCGGCCCCGGGAGCTCTCAGAGGAGAGGGAGACATCCCCTCGAGCATCGCGGCAAGCTGATCCGCGGGGCGCGCTATCACTGACGATGAGAGCAGCGCCTTTCCGGACGCCGCCCGCACCGCGGAGAGCGACGCCTTGACCGCGGCCACCTCGCCCGTTATCAGGAGCGAGACGAGGCCGCCTCCGTCGCGGCGGCAGCTCTGAAGCCGGACGCCGGCCGCTTTCAGCGCGACGTCCAACCCGTCTACCGCGGGCAGGTATCCGAGAAATTCCATCAGCCCCAACGCTTTCATCGTCTATACTTTCGGGTTCTCCGCGACGTACTCTATCGCCGCCGCGAAGGCGTCGCAGGCCGCCTTGCAAGCCGACTGTGAGCCGGTGAGCAGGCCGCCGCCAAAGTTTGTTTCGGAGGGCGGCGCGTAGAATGCGCACATGCTGACGTCGGCGGCTTTCATCGCGGCGTCCATGCCGTAGACCGCCTCCAGCGGCGGCGCGATGAGGTAGGCGAGCGCCTCTCCCTCGGCGATGCCCGCCACCTTCGAGAGATAGGAGCCGGTGCGCGATATGCAGAAGGCGTAGTAGGGCACCGAGTCGTCGTCGTTCGCCGAGACGAAGTGCGCCACATTTTCTATCATATCCACCGCGGCGGCCAGACCGCTCTTGACCTCGGCGGGGTTCGGCCCCGCGAGGATGCCGATTATCTCTCCCACGTACTTCGTCGTCGCGTTGCCGGCCCCGGCGTACATGCTCTTCGCGTATACGACCTGAACGTCGGCGGCTTTCGTCGCCTCGTCGAGCGCCGTGTAGGTGACGTCGTCGGAGTCCGAGGTGATGAGCGCCAGCGAACGCTGAGAGGGCGACAGCCCCAGCTCTTTGGCGAGAGAGGGGTCAACGTTGGGAATTATCTGTGTTGCAAGTACATTAGCCTTTAAAGGATCTCTTTTCATAGCCCGTGCCTCCCCTGTTACAGTTTCAGGTCTGTTCCGCTGGCCTTCTTTTCCAGCATTATCTTGATGACTTCCGCGATGTGGGCCCCCGCCTCGACAGGCGGCGTGCCGTCTTTATGGATGTTTGAGATTACCGTCCTTCGTGCCTCGGGCATGCCGACCGTACCCTTATAGGTGATGTAGGCCGACATCGATTCGGCGGTGATCAGGCCGGGGCGTTCGCCCACGAGGTCGCAGGTGACGGTGGCTCCCGTGATCTCCGTGATCTCATCCTCGACGCCGACGCGCCCATATTCCACAAAGAAGGGAGTGCCTACGTCGATGCCGTAGCTCTGAAGTCCCTGCATGAGAGCCGGAAGCAGGTCGGGGATGTTCGCCACTACCGCCGCCGACGAGAGCCCGTCGGAGACGAATATCTGCACCGTGGGGTTCTTCTTGCATTTTTCCTTTATCATCGCCACTCCCTCGGGAGTCAGCTTGCGGCCGAGGTCCGGCCGCGTCAGGTATTCGTCCTTGCTGGTGCACATGGTGCGGACGACGAAGAGGTTCAGCTTCTCGACGAACTCCAGATCCATCGGCGAGAATACCGCGTCCTGCGCCGCGGAGTGCGCGGCGCGGAACTCAAGCACCGGCAGCGTCTTGTAGCGGGCGCCCGCTTTGCCGATGCCGAGGCGGGCGGGAGCGTACTGCTTGAGGTCGTAATAGGCGTCGCGGTTCAGCGGGGTTTCCACCAGATACTGTTTGCGGATATCGATCGCCGAAACGTCGGGGATGAAGCCGTCGTCCACCTTCACGACGCTTTCCGTGGTCAGCCCGTCGGAATTTTTAACGACGTCCGCGACCTCGGCGGCGGCCGGCGACCGGACCGGAGCGGCGTTTCCAAGATTCATCTCCGTCAGTACCTGCTCTATGATCGTTTTAAGCATATTCTGATCTACCATTTTCAAAGCCTCCTATCTGCCCGCGAATGCCGAGGCGTCTCCCGCCAGCGGCGTGAGGCGGCCGTCTTTGAGGAAGCCCATCTTCTCGAGCCACTTCTCGAAGGGCTTGATCGGGCGCAGGCCGAATATCTCGCGCAGCGTCTGGGCCTCGTGATAGCCCGTGCACTGGTACATGAGCATGCAGTCGTCGCCCTGGGGGACGCCCATGATGTAGTTGCAGCCGGCCGCCACGAGCAGCGCCGCGAGGTTCTCGATGTCGTTCTGATCGGCCTTCATATGGTTTGTATAGCAGGCGTCGCAGCCCATCGGTATCCCGGACAGCTTGCCCATGAAATGGTCCTCCAGCCCCGCGCGCGTCACCTGCTTCGAGTCATAGAGATATTCCGGCCCGATGAAGCCGACGACGGTGTTGACCAGGAACGGGTGGTAATGGCGGGCGAAGCCGTAGCAGCGCGCCTCCATCGTCAGCTGGTCCCAGCCGTTATGCGCGTCGGAGGAGAGCTCGGAGCCCTGCCCCGTCTCGAAATACATTACATTCGGCCCCGTCGAGGTGCCGTGGCGGAGCATCATTTCACGCCCCTCCTCAAGCATCGCGGCGGTGAGCCCGAAGGCCTCGTTGCCCTTCTGGGAGCCGGCGATCGACTGGAACATGAGGTCTATCGGCGCGTTGAACTTGCGCACCGCCTCCGTCTGCGTCGTAACGTGCGCCAGAACGCAGATCTGCGTCGGGACTTCCCACTTGTTCTTGAACTCGTCGAACATCTTCAGGATGCGCGCCACCGACTCAACGCTGTCGTCAACAGGGTTGAGCCCGAGCACCGCGTCGCCGCAGCCGAGGCTGAAACCCTCCATCACCGAGGCGATGATGCCCTTGGGATCATCGGTCGTGTTGTTGGGCTGAAGGCGCGACGAGAAGGTCCCCGGCAGGCCGATCGTCGTGTTGCAGTGGGCCGTGACGGGGATCTTCTTCGCCGCGTAGATGAGATCAAGGTTGCCCATCAGCTTGCAGACGGCGGAGACCATCTCCGACGTCAGCCCGCGCGAAGCGCGGCGGATCATCGCCGTCGTCGTCTCCTCGTCCAGAAGCCATTCGCGGAATTCGCTGACCGTCATATTCTTATGTTCGTCATAGATCCTTTCGCTGATGTCGTCCTGGATGATGCGCGTAACCTCGTCCTGCTCATAGGGCACGGCGGGGGTGTTGCGCAGCTCCGCGAGCGTCACTTCGGAAAGGACGACCTTCGCGGCGACCCGTTCCTCCGCGTTTTCCGCGGCGATCCCGGCAAGTTTGTCGCCCGACTTCTCCTCGTTCGCTTTGGCCATTACCTCGCGCAGTGACTTAAATTCATAGGTATGGCCCAAAAGTTTTGTCTTGAGCTTCATGCAGCTATCACCTCTCCATTTTTGATGTAACTACGAAATCTGAGGCCGGAAGAAAAATTTTCCGCTCAGGAATTGAAAATAAGCGTCTTTATCACGACCGGCAGCACATGTCCTCCAAATACAGGCTCGCCTAAATCTATATAATCACCGCTGGCTGAATGTATCCCGTCGATACAGATCACCGGCTTTTTGTGATCAAGCTTTACATTGAGCGCGTGCCCCAGCGCCTTGCCGATATCCGTCTCGACGACGACTATCAGCGGGAAGGGGCCGTCTATCAGCGTGCGGGCTCCGGAGATCACCGCCTCGGCCAGCCGCTGTACCGCGGAAAACGACTTATAGCGGTCGCCCGAGAGCGAGATCGCGATCTGCTCCTGCCGCCCCTCCGGCATAAAGAGCGGCAGCTGGAACTTTATCGAGCGCTCCACCCTTTCGGGAGTAGCCTCATCCTCATCCGGCACGCGCAGGATCGGGATATTCTGTATCGGCAGTATCCCCGGCGTGTAGGCGATCGTGCTGCCGCTGATCTCCGTGGCGCAGGTCCCCGCGCCGACCACCGTCGCCCGGATCGTCTCCGCCGGCGTATAGAGCTTCACCTGCGAGAAGGCGGGCTGCTTTCTGATCTCGTCCCCTAGGATGACGCCGATGTCTCCGAAACGGAAAAGGTCGCCCTGCGAAGGGCTGTAAACAAAGTCTGCCACGCCGCCCGAGAAGGTCACTCCCGTGATAGCGGGAAGCCCCTCGGGGAGCCCCTTGCCGTCGTTCGTATAAAGGTAACGGCAGCTCTCCGACCGCGGCAGAAGGCCGACAGCCTCCGCGAGGTATCCCGCCATCAGGCGGCAGAGGCTGCGCAGCCGCTCCGCGTCCGCCCTCTCGCCCGCTTTGACGGCGAGCCCGTTGTCGGCGGCGATCTTTTCTATCTTCGGATAGACGTAGGTGATGAAGTCGTTCTCCACCTTCACAAGGCGGCCGCCGATGTCGAGGCAGGTGACGCCGCGCAGGCTGCCCTTCTCATAGAGCGCGATGTTGCTCGTGCCGCCGCCGACATCCAGATTCGCGACCACCGCGCGGTTGTCCTCGGATATCTTGTCCGTACCCGCGCCGCGCGCCGACAGGACGGACTCAAGGTCCGGCCCCGCCGTCGCCACCACGAAATCGCCGCTCAGCGCGGAGAGCGCCGAAAGCAGCTGGTTGGCATTCTTCTTGCGCGCCGTGTCTCCGGTGATGATGATCGCCCCCGTATTCACCATGGCCGGCGTCATTCCCGCCCGTTTGTACTCCTCGGTGACGATCCTCTTCACCGCCTCCGCGTCGATCTCCGTCGACGAGAGCAGCGGAGTGAAGTAAATGGGGCTCCGGTAAAAGACCTCTTTGCCGACAATGGAAATGCGCGGAGCCGTGTAAGAACTGGCGCGGTTCTCTATCTTGATCCTGCTGAAAATGAGCTGCGTCGTCGATGTGCCGACATCTATGCCGACGCTTGTGATCGTCTCTCCGCCCAATCTGCCCACCTCTTTCTTAATCTAATGAATCAATGAAATCTATAAATTCCTGAATACCCTCGCCCGTATAGGCGCTGGTAACAAATACCCGCTTCACTCCCGCGCGCGCCAGCCGCCGCTTCGCCTCTTCGATCTCCTCCGGCGAGGCGATGTCGGCCTTGGTCACCACTCCGGCGACCGGCTTGCCGAACATCGAGGCGAACGCCGGCGGGAAAAAACTCTGTACGGCGGCCGCGCTCTGGAGAAATACGATGAGCCCCGCCTCCGCGGACGCCACAGAGAGCGCCCCGCGCAGGCCGCCCCTCTCAAGGTACTCGCCCGGCGTGTCGATGATGAAGCCTCCGACGATGTCGAGCGTCTGCGTCTTGCGGTAGCGCAGCTCTTCGCGCATCATCGCCTGCGTCAGCGTCGTCTTGCCCGCCATCGAGGCTCCGATAAAGATGACGCGCCGCCCCTTGCCGGCGACGGACATCAGGTGCGCGTTATGCGCGCCGGCGTAAAGGCCATCAGGTCGCAAAGCACCGACATGACGTCGCGCATCGCCGCCTCCACCGCCGCCACATCTCCCGTAATGAGCAGCGAGCCGTTGAAACGGTCCACGTAGCCGATCGAGATATTCGCCGCCTTGGAGGCGATATCGGCGGCGATCATCGCGCCCTCGCTCGGCGTGATCGTGAAGATGCCGATCGCCCCCTCCGTCTCGAAGAGGCCGAGCTTCCCGTAAAGATCCGCCACAGGATGAGCGATGACATGCGCCAAGGTGACTTGTTTACCCGGCACAAACTCCTGGATTATCCGCTGTTTATTCTCAAATTCACCGGTCATGGCAGTTTGCCGTTATAGGCGTTTTCAAAGACCTGACGGATATCATCCCCGGTGCAGCGGCGCGGCGCGGTCGTGAGACAGCCGTCGGCCAGGGCGTCCTCCACCATCTCCGGCAGCTTCCCGCGGAAATCCGCCTCGCTGACGCCGGCCTCCCTGATCGTCGGGGGGATATCCATCTTCCTGGTCCACGAACGTATCGTGCGGATGACGTTCAGCGCGCTCTGCCTTACGCTGACCGTCGAAATATCGCAAAGATAGGCTATCTTCGCGTAACGCTTCGCCGTATCCGTCAATTGGGTCGCGCAGCCGGCGTTGAAACTCATCACATAGGGCAGCAGGATCGCGTTCGCGCGCCCGTGGGCGATATGGAACTTCGCGCCGAGCGTGTGCGCCATCGCGTGGTTGAGGCCTAGCCCGGCGTTGGAAAAGGCGATGCCCGCCATGCAGGAGGCGTTGTGCACGCGCTGCCGCGCCTCATAATCGCCCGGCTCCCGATAGACGGTGAGCAGATAGCGGTAAATGAGCTTGATCGCCTTCTCCGCCATCGCGTCCGTAAAATCCGTGCGGTTCGTTGAGACAAAAGCCTCTATGGCGTGCGTCAGCACATCCAGCCCCGCGTCGGCCGTCACCTTCGGCGGCACGCTCATCACAAGCTCCGCGTTCAGCACCGCCGAGGTCGGCAGCAAACTGTCGTCTACCATCGGGTATTTGACATTCTTTTTATGATCCGTAATGACGGCGAAACTGCTCACCTCGGAGCCCGTGCCGCTCGTAGTCGGGATCGCAGTGAAAGGACAGGGAGGAATAGCCCCCTGACGGTGCGCGAAAAAGACGATCGCCTTCGCCGCGTCGATCGGCGAACCGCCGCCGAGCACGACGACGTGATCTGGCTTGAACTCCACGATGCGCGCCATCCCCGCGGCGACGGTCTCTATATCCGGGTCGGCCTGCACATCGGAGAAAATCTCATATTCCGCTCCGGAGCCCTGAAGATAATCGGTGACATAGGATACCTTGCCGCTTGAAACCATAAAAGGGTCGGAGACGATGAAGACCCGCCGCGCGCCGCCTACGGCATCGGCCAATGCGTCTTTTCCCATGTATATAGTGGTAATTGAAGAAAATTTTTCCATAACTTTCCTCCTTAAACATTACCGGAGATCTATTTATCATACGTAAGTTAAGTATAAGAATAAAAGACGGCCACACCACGGTCTATCTACGCAACGGAAGGTAGGCAAAAAAAACCGGTCCCCCTGCGTATTTTGCGCAGAGGAACCGGGGGAATGACATCAGATATTGTGCAGGCAGAATCTCGTGAGAGGGGTGATTGCAGCTGAAATTTAATGTTTAATGTACGTCTATTTGCGTATTTTTATACGAGTGGACATCGACACTGCCTAACAGGCTGGCATGATACAGCCGAAGCCCAGGCTGTTCTTTGCCCCCAGGCCGCAGTCTAAAGCCACCTGAAGCAACTCTTTGGGGCCTTTCAGTTTGAATCTGCCCTCCCAGCCCTTTATGGGGAAAGAGTTGTCCTCCTTGAATTTCGCAACTCGCTCTTTTGGCACGCCTATTGGAAGTATTTCAACAACGCCTTCCGGAACTTCGGCCGCTGTGTGTATTGCCCGAAATTTTCGATTAAGATTGTTATGTATAGAATTTGAAAAGTCCTTTTCAAATGGAGAAAAGTAAGCCGTGTATTTACGCCCGTCATGCCGCAGCATCTGCGAATAACAACTAATCGGAGAAAGCGTCCTGATCATTATTTCATCAGATGCGGCATTGTAACAATTCACCTCAACCCTTTCGCAGCACACAGTATTTGCCCCTATATGCATATATTTATTCATTAACGCACCGCTCGCAATGCCATCCATTGTCGACGTTATCGGAGTGGATACTACTAAACG
>OLGB01003003.1_pt1 | contig 16661 bp, 13 predicted proteins | sample 1605691 | NCBI WGS metagenome assembly OLGB01 (sample SAMEA3888925, study PRJEB22519) | human gut metagenome | biome: human gut; feature: human-associated habitat; material: faeces | place: Denmark | collected 2010 | reverse complement strand
GCAGACCCGCAAGCGGGTTTTGCGCTCCTCGCCGGAGTGGCTGTACGGCTCTGCGGCATATCCTTTACCATACACAGCTCTTAATGAAAACAGTTCACCACATCATGCAGAACTACTTCCTCTGCTATCATTCTTGCCTGAGTCCGTAGCTGGTACATTTCCACAAAAGAATTCGCATGTTTTGGTTTGTGTTTACTCAGCCACTCATTTTCAATATCCTCCAGCAATTCATAAGCCACTTCATTTACTTCGGTTGCTTTGTCATGTAATTCTCCAAATCGTACCAGACTTCTGTATCGCTGTGGATATTCCTTCTGTATGTAATCAATCCACATATGACCATATTTTCCGACATCTGAACTATTCTCCTCGCCACCTAATGTAATCAACGGATAAAAGATGCCGTCCTTTTCTATGTATTTCACGCCTAATTTTTCAAATAATGTTTCTTCGCTCATAGCCGCCACTTCCTTTCCAAAAATGTTTTTATTCCTCATTCGGTACAGTAAGTTTCTTCATAACTGCTAATGTTCTCGGCTGTTCTTTGAATCCTTCCAATATTTCCAGCATGGAGCGGATGGGAGTCAGCAGTTCCCCATCCATATCCGATGCCTTTTCAATTCTTTCAAGCTCACGCTCTATCTGTTGCAGATTCTTCCGAAATTGCACCAGCATCAACGGATTGCCTGTGGCAACCACCTTCTGATGAAGAACACTCTGGATAATATAATCCTGCTTGGTGCGAAACCCGCTGAGTTTCACCCGGTTATTTAGTTCTTCATTCTCCTCCGGCGACATGCGAAATGCGATTGTCACATTACGCCATCTGTTTTTATCATCTCTATTTTTTTCTGACATTGACTAACGCCTCCCTTTCTGTTTCCAATTGTGCTGCCATATCCGTCTGCACCGTTGGAAATAAATGTGCATAATGATATGTGATATCTACCGCCTCATGTCCGACTCTTTCCCCTATTGCCAATGCAGAAAATCCTAAATTGATTAGCAATGAAATGTGCGAATGTCGTAATCCATGAATTCGTATTCTCTTCACTCCTGCAAGCTTTGCACCTCTATCCATCTCATGATGCAGATAACTTTTTGAAATAGTAAAAATCCTGTCATCATCCCTTATTCCATAAAGACTGCTTATGAAATCCTCCATCTCGACAGCAAGAAAATCCGGCATGACAATTGTTCTGTTACTCTTTGGTGTTTTCGGGTCTGTAATCACATCTTTGCCTTCCAGCCTCTGATATGACTTATTTACCCGGAGTGTCTTCTTTTCAAAATTGAAATCCGCCGGTGTCAGGGCAAGCAGCTCACCTTCTCGAATCCCTGTCCAATAAAGCATTTCAAATGCATAATAGGAAATTGGCTTATCTGCCACACACTCTAAAAATGCCTGAAATTCATCCTGTGTCCAGAACTCCATTTCTTTATTTTCTTCCTTCCCCATAGTCCCGGCTTTTCGTGCCACATTATCTTTCAGACCATACATATTTACGGCATGATTTAATATGGCACTGAGCTGATTATGGATGGTTTTCAGATAGGTAGGGGAAAATAACTCCCCATTATCCTTTTTCAGCTTCATAATCTCATTTTGCCACTGGATGACATCCGAGGTTCGAATATCATCCAGCTTTCGTTTCCCGAAATAAGGCAGAATCTTTTTCTCAATAATGTGCTTCTTTGTCAGAAAAGTATTGCGTTTTATTCTTGGTTCTAAATCCGTCAGATAAATATCCACAAAACTTTTGAAGCTCATGCTGATACTCTGATCCTCTTTCAGTTTGAAATTCCGCTCCCATTCGATGGCTTCACTCTTCTTGGCAAAGCCCCTCTTGGTTTTCTGTTTCCTTGCTCCGGTCAAATCCTTATAATAGGTTCTCACCTCCCACATTCCGGTCTTATTATTCTTGATAACCGCCATCTATCCCACCTCCTTATTCGTAGATAGCCCGTAGATTCGCTTCATAAAATACTGTGTACTGACACGCCCTTTTATTGTCACGAATCCATCCGCCTCAAGTTCTGCATTCAGCCGTCGTATCAGTTTATAGGAATACGATAGCGAAACTCCCAGCATATCCATGACATCCTGTGCTGTCAAAAATCTCTTGTTCTCCATAAGCCAATGCCTCCTCTCTTTCGTTTTTATTATTCAGTTCATTTCTGAACGGTTATGATGTGTATTATATTAACAGTTCATTTTTGTACTGTCAATACTTTTCAACAAAAACATTTCATTTTTGCACTGTTGATGATATAATGTACGCGAAGGCAAAAATTCTCATGGAGTTTTGCCTATTGATATGCGAAGCATGAACAAGTGGCAAAGCTCCATGAGAACGTGCCCGCGAACGAGGAAAACCGAAGGTTTTTCGAGTTTTTGCCTTCGCAGAAAACATATATAGTATTAATGCACGATGCATGATTTGTACCTCGTGTCGTCGTGCATGCTACACCCCTCATTAACCTTATAAGGAGCAGTAGAAATGGGCGAGAAATTCACCAGCCGAGTAGGCTATTTGATTCGAAATTTCAGAATTGCATCTGATATGACGCAAAAGGAATTAGCAGATAAATGTGGATTAAACGAATCCACTATCAGAAACTATGAACTTGGAAACAGATATCCGGATGAAGCCACTTTATTAAATATTGCAAACAATCTAGGTGTCAGCTTTTATGCATTATCTGACCCTGATATTGCCAATATGTTCAGTGCACTTCATGTGCTATTTGACATCGAATGGGCATACGGACTACGTCCTACTATGAAAGATGGAGAAGTATACTTCAAATTTGAAGAGCGGCTTCCAAATGCCGGTCCCCGTCCACAGGAAGACCTTGATAACTTCCGAAAGATGGTTGAGTATTGGGCACGTTTAAGAGACAAGCTGGAAGATGATGAAATATCAGAAACAGAATACTATCTCAAAGAGATAAAGTACCCAATAAACCCAACAGACCCAAATAAAGAGTATACCGTATCATTAAATCTTGATGATGACGACCAGCTACTTGTTCAGAATATGGATGAAGATGACGATGCAGAAGAAACTGCTGAATTGTTAAAAGACTTATTTCCGGATTTCTCTTATGTGAAGAGGAAAAGGAAACCGAAGAAAGAATAAAAAATATCTACTTCAAACGAGGTTATTATGAATATAAAAAATCAATTTAAAAAAAGTTACAAATACTATTTGAAACATGTTAACACCAGCACCTATTTTGAATCACAAAAAAAATATGATGAGAAACATAAAAAAGAAATTTTAGAATTTGAAAAAAATGATCCAGAATTAAAAAAACGAACAGATTGGTATGAAAATCATATTGTTACAAGCGTAACCATATGTGACATATTATCAAATGATGGAATAACCAAGCTTAGCAAACGATTATACTCATTATCGCCCAAAAAGTATAAAACCACAATTACATACAAAAAGCCCTCTGTTTTTAAGAACTATGACTATGTGCATTTGCAATACTCTGGTTCATTCTACGGGATCTTTGCAGAAGTAGAATTTCTTGATGACAAATACATAAATAGTGTAAAAATTACTTGGAGTCAAATTAATAGTTATTTTGCTATTCTTGAATACAAATTCACTTTGAAGCACAATTTAAGCGAAGAAAACTGTACTCGCTTTATTTGTGATAATATAAAGAAGTTGAATAAAAAAGATTATTTACCTTATTATTTTATAAGCAATAAGGAAGTAATCGATTTTCATATTTTGAATGAAATGAACGAAGACTTCTTTGTTCTGATTTTTCAACATTACATAACAAGCATTTTTTATAGCGAACAAGGTCAAAAATATAGATTAATTAATATGGTTCATATGACAAGAAAAGAACCTATAAACATTGATACCTTAGACTTTGGCTATTGTGGTGTTTCTTATTACAACAAGAAAGGGAATTATATGATAATATGTGATTCCAACTATAACTATTGCCTTATGGCTGGAAATAATAATATACCTCAATTTAGTTTATCATCTTATATAGCTAAATATGGGAATTCATTTTATTATATGTTTTTTGGTCACCGAGAACTGAAAATATTCGAAATAGAGTTTTCAAAATACTCAACAGGCAGAAAGAAGGCAAGGTATAACAAAAAATTCACCTATTTACTAAATAAAATGCAGAGTCTTTGCGAATCGCAAGCCAAAAGTAAAAGTGATATCTACCAATCATTTGATAAAGACTGGAAATTATATTTAGGATATAAAGAACAAAAACTTAATAAATTCGTTGCTAAAATCAATATTGATTACAAAAGCATCTACGCTAATCATTATGCCTACTTAAATACCTTATGCAATATAAATTATACAAAAAGCAATCAATTTATTTCAATCGCTGCCATAATTATAGCAATCATCACCTTGATACTGACTGCATAATGATAAGTTAATAATTATTGTCATTTGATTGTCACTCAAACCAAAAACGAGCCAAGAAGCGCCGTAATTTCGGCATTTCTTGGCTCATGTACATTATTCAAACTCAATCGTTCCGGGCGGCTTACTGGTTAAATCATAGAATACCCTGTTTACGCCCTTTACTTCATTAATCACCCGGCTCATGACCTTCTGCAATACCTCAAAGGGAATTTCGGCAGCTTCGGCGGTCATAAAGTCAACCGTGTTGACTGCGCGCAGGGCAACAGCGTAGTCGTAGGTTCTTTCATCGCCCATAACACCGACGGAACGCATGTTAGTCAATGCTGCAAAGTACTGACCGATGCTTCTGTCCAGACCGGCATTGGCAATTTCCTCCCGGTAGATGGCATCTGCTTCCTGAACGATGCGTACCTTGTCGGCGGTTACTTCGCCGATAATACGGATTCCCAGTCCGGGACCGGGGAACGGCTGACGGAATACCAGTTTTTCAGGGATTCCCAGTTCCAGTCCTGCCTTGCGGACTTCGTCCTTAAACAGATTACGCAAAGGCTCAATGATTTCCTTGAAATCAACATAATCAGGAAGTCCGCCTACGTTGTGGTGGGACTTAATCACTGCGGATTCCCCGCCCAGACCGCTTTCCACCACATCAGGATAAATGGTTCCCTGTGCCAGAAAGTCCACTGCACCAATCTTTTTCGCTTCTTCCTCAAATACGCGGATAAATTCCTCACCGATAATCTTGCGTTTGCGCTCCGGTTCGGTCACACCGGCAAGCTTTTTATAATATCTTTCCTGGGCATTGACACGGATAAAGTTCAGGTCAAACTGTCCCTCCGGGCCAAATACCGCCTCAACCTCATCGCCCTCGTTTTTCCGGAGCAGACCATGGTCTACAAACACGCAGGTAAGCTGTTTGCCGATTGCTCTGGACAACAGTCCTGCTGCCACAGAGGAATCCACCCCGCCGGACAGTGCAAGAAGCACCTTGCCGTTTCCAACCTTCTCCCGGATTTCCCGGATTGTATTTTCCACAAAGGAGTCCATTCTCCAGGTTCCCGCACAGCCGCAGACGCCTCTTACAAAGTTGTAAAGCATCTTGCTTCCTTCCTGGGTATGCAGTACTTCGGGGTGGAACTGGATTGCATAGAGATTCTTTTCTCTGTTTTCCGCTGCTGCCACAGGACAGTCTGCGGTGTGGGCAACGATTTCAAAGCCGGGTGCCGTTTTGGAAATATAGTCAAAATGGCTCATCCAGCAGATTGTTTTTTCTGCCACATTGGAAAACAACGGTGATTTTGTTTCCACAAATACCTCTGTTTTTCCATATTCACGCACGGGAGCCTTCTCCACCCTGCCGCCCAGTACATGCATCATAAGCTGTGCGCCGTAGCAAAGTCCCAGCACGGGAACGCCCAGTTCAAAAAGCGCCTTCTGATAAGTAGGAGCACCGGGTTCATAACAACTGTTCGGTCCACCTGTCAGAATAATTCCCTTCGGATTCATCGCCTTAATCTGCTCCAAATCCGTCTTGTAAGAATATATCTCGCAGTAAACATTGCATTCTCTGACACGCCGTGCAACCAGCTGATTGTACTGCCCGCCAAAGTCAATGACGATTACCTTTTCCCGGGAAAGTTCATTTTCCATCGAAAAGTTCCTCCTGATATCTTGTATTTTGCAATCAGCCTTTTCCTGTCTTGCCGTTGCAAACTATCTCCATTATAAGGTACCCCGTGCGGGTTTACAAGGCTTTTCTGAAAAGAAACCAAAATCTGCCGTCTGCGCCCTGAAATCCATCATGGTATCCGGACTCAGGGTTTCTGCCTCCGTAAAATCCGACAAAGTCCGGAAGGTATATCCCATTTTCTCCCATTTTGTCAGAAGGTCATCCAGAATTTCTCCGTTTGTTTTGGAAGTATTATGCAGAAGGACAATAGCGCCGGGATGTACCCTTGTTGTCAGCTTCTGCATGGCTTCTTCGTGGCTGGGCTGGGCATCCACATTCCAGTCCACATAGGCAAGGCTCCAGAAAAAGGTGGAATATCCCAGTTCCTGCGCCATTTTCAGATTTTCCGTGCTGTATTTTCCCTGCGGCGGACGGTAATAGGGAGAAATACTCTGCCCCGTAATTTGCTGAAACAGGGTTTCCACATCCTTCATCTCCTTTTCAAAGGAAGCCTTATCAGATATTTTTGACATATCATAGTGGTGGTATGTATGGTTTCCAACCGTATGCCCTTCCTCCACCATCCGTTTCACGATATCCGGGGCAGATTCCAGAAAATGTCCCACCACAAAGAAAGTTGCAGAAACTTCATGCTTTTTCAGTGCGTCCAATATGGACGAACTATTTCCGTTTTCATAGCCGCAATCGAAGGTGAGATACAGTACCTTCTCCTCCCCTTCTGCCATATAAAAGGCGTTGTACTGTTTCATTTCTGCGATACTGGCGTTGCCGGTAGGCTTTTCACCAGCCTTTTTTCCAAACCCCAGGCCCCAGTTTTCCGTCTTTTCCAACAGGACAGAGTTCGTCGCCCCTGCGCTATACTCCTGTACCTTTTCCACTCCCAACACCGCCTGACCTTGTATCTGTCCCTGTTCCATCCCCTGTACCTTCTCCACTCCCGTCACCGCCTGACCTTGCTCCTGCCCCTGCACCATCCCCTGTACCTTCTCCACTCCCGTCACCGACTGCCCCTGTACTTCCTCCTGCACCTCCACATTTTTCCCCGCTGTCGGTTCCGGCTGGCTATACAACTCTGCCGCTGCCCTTCCCAGAAAAAACATGGCCCCCAGAAAAACAAGGGTAGGCAGTACATTTTTCAGGCGAATCACTTCTTTTTTATCTGTTACCTTTTTCAAAATATCTTTTACAAAAATTGTTTTCATTGTATCAGGAACTCCGCTTTTTCCATAAATTATATGCGGAAATTTTCTCTTACATCACTACCCCACCCATTTGACTTGCCTGTCGATTTATGATACCTTGAAAGAAACTATACTGACCGTATTATCCACAGGAAAGGATGAAACAGCATGCTACCTTTCAGTTTCTTAATCAAGCCCGCCTCCGGCGCCTGCAATATGCGATGCAAATACTGCTTTTATGAAAACGAAATGTCCCTGCGTCAGGAGGAACACCCTGTCTTTATGACAACGGATACCGCCGAACTGCTGATAAAGCAGGCGTTTTCCTCTATGGAAGCCGTGGGAAAAAAGCCTCTGCCTCCCGTATCCTTTGTCTTTCAGGGCGGGGAGCCCACTCTTGCCGGGCTGGAATTTTTCCGTACCTTCATGAAGCTGGTACAGACTTACAATGTGCTGAACTGCCCGGTTCAGTATTCCATTCAGACCAACGGACTTTCCCTGAATGAGGAATGGGCTGATTTTTTTGCAGAAAACAGATTTCTGGTAGGGGTCAGCATTGACGGCGACAGAGCACTCCACGAAAGCCTCCGCCCGGATGCCGCGGGGAACGTTACCTGGGACAGAGTTACAGGAAATCTCGCCCTGCTTCAGTCGAAGCAGGTAGAAACCAATCTGCTCTGCGTGGTGACAAAGCAATGTGCAAAGCATCCTGAACGGTATTACCGCGCCCTGAAAAATCTGGGCTGCTCCTTTTTACAGTTTATCCCCTGTCTTGACCCTCTGAATGCGTCAAGAGGAAGTATGCCCTATTCTCTCAGCCCAAAACTGTACGGCAGCTTTCTCTGCGGACTTTTTGATGAATGGTACTGGGACTGGAAATCCGGACATTATACCAGTATCCGGTTATTTGACGATTACATCCATCTGGCGCTTGGGATGCCCGCCAGCACCTGCGCAGCCAGCGGGCGCTGCGGTGCATACTTTGTGGTAGAAGGGGACGGAACCCTGTATCCCTGTGATTTCTACTGCCTGAATGAATGGAAAATCGGAAAGCTGGGAGAAGCTCCCCTGACGGAATATGCCGCATCCCCGGTGGAAGCCCGTTTTCTGGAGGAGGGAACCAGACACCCTTCAGAGTGTTCCGCCTGCCATTTTTACCCTCTTTGCTACGGCGGGTGTAAAAGGGACTGGTACACGGACGCTGCTGGCAACAATCATAATTACTTCTGTTCCGCTTTTTTACAGCTTTTTACCTATGCGGAGCAGCGGATTTTGGAAATTGCCAGAACAGAGCAGCAGCTTATTTCCAGACATCAAACTCCAATCAACGCATCAAAGGTTCCTACCATATTCAATCTGCCGTAACCCCACTCCCGGTTGGGGTAGGTGGCATCAAAGCTGCGGGAAGCGCCTCTTGCAAAATAATTCTTGATTTCCCGGCTTTCCACAACCACATTATTCTGCTCCACAATCGCCCACTGCATAAACTGCGCCACAGCGCCGGCGGTAATCGCCGCTGCCAGACTGCTCCCGGTCTGGCTTCCCCGGGGCGTTGAAATATTGACCCCCGGCGCCGAAAAATCCGGTCTGACAGCTCCCGTCCGGGAAAAGCCTCTGCCGGAATTGATATAAAAGCTGTTATTATTTCCATTATAGGTGGAAACGCTGATAACAGAGGATGCCAGCGCCGGTTCCGTCAGAGTAATATAGGGCGAGGGGGTCAGGAAATAGACCTCCGTATTTAAAAATTCCGTTATGGGAAGCCACATGTGAAAATTTCCATTATGGATTTCCCCGGATGCCACTACCTCAAAGCTCCAGATGCCCGGGGTTGGATTGACAATGCGCATCTTTATCAACTCCTCCCCGGAACCGGGTTCTACCAGTTCCCCGGCAATGGTAATTTTCGTTCTCTCATAAATAAAGCTGTAGGTGATAACATCCTGTATTCCCAGCCGGATTGCCGGAATGGTTTCCCCGCCGGGGGAACGTACGGAAACAGAAAAAATGTCCGGCACCGTTCCCCAGAGGTGCAGTAAAAAGCCTTTGGCATTTTCCCCCACCCGGATTTCCACTATCTGACTACTGCTTCCGTTGCCTGTATTTCCCGCAGCTCCGTTTCCTGCTGCAAAATTCCGGCTTAAATGTCCCTGAAAATGATGATCTGCGTTCCCCTCATTCCCTCCCGCTACCACCACCGCCCGGCTTCTGCGCACGGCAATGCTGTCCAGATAACGGGACAGAGCACTGCTTCCCGCATGGTCCCCGTAGCTTGTGCCGATTCCCAGACAGAAAACAACGGGTCTGCGGAAGGTATCCGCGAACCGGTTTCCGTACAGAACCCCCAGCATAATATCCGTTTCCTCATAGGCAGGCACCTCCTCCGGCAGCAGATAAAAATCCCGCAGATATCTCTTGCAGGGCTTTAGCTTTACCACAACAATATCTGCCTCCGGCGCCGCCCCCAGATAGGTCAGCCCGTTTTCCAGCCTGCTGCCTGCCGCCACCGCTGCCATGGAGGTTCCATGCCCGATTTCATCCCTGCTCTCCACAATCTCGTAAGGATTCGGGGCAGCAAGCGCCCGGTTGATTTCCTCCCTGGTATATTCCGTACCGTAAAACAGACCATCCGGTGGATTTCCCGTCTGGATGGTCTGGTCCCAGATAGCCAGAATCCGGCTGCTGCCGTCAGGATTCAGAAAAACAGGGCTTGTATAATCAATTCCCGTATCTATCACCACAAGCACGCTGCCTCTTCCTGTCAGATTCAATGGCTCCCGCTGTATCTGCGTAATGCCGCTGATTATCAGGTTATTCGGGTCAAAGCCCGCTCCCTGCAGTCCCAAATTTCCCTCCTGCATCAGCCCGTACAGCTTCGGCAGAATCCGGTGGGTATAAAAATAATCATTCTCCGGCTCCTCCCTTTCCTTATTAAAATAAATCAGATTATAAAGATTCTCCACTGCAATATAGCAGAGGTCATCCCCCAATAGTTCCTCCCTCAGAGGAAAATCAGTAATGATATCATAATAGTCTTCCGACAGAATCCGCTCCCTGCAGTCCACTTTCTTTCATGGGCAAAAAGCCCTCTCCCGTTTTCTTTTATGATATGCTCTTTTATCTATGATATGACCCTCATCTATGATATGACCCTTATCTATGATACGCCTACTCTCTGTTTTTGAGTATCTCCGCAGGTACCTTTTTATGGATTCTGCGCATCAGAAGCGGCGTTATAATCAGGTAACAGAGCAGCACGCCCATGTAGACTCCAACGTACATCTGCCAGGTGAAATGTAAATCCATTCCCACCGCAATATTAGAAATGCAGAGCGGATAGATGGCATCCACACTCAGCTTTGCCAACGGAATACAGATAAGTGCACCGATTGCTACCAGCAGGAAATTACCGTTTAAGTACAGCTTTCTGATTTCCCGCCTTCTGAAGCCGAATATCTTTACCAGTGCAATGGAAAATGCGGAACGGTCTACCATCACCTTTACCATCAGATACATGACCACCACAAAAATCAGCGCAGACAGTCCTAACAGAAGGCTTACCATAGGCTTCATCATGTCCACAAAAATACTGCACGCCTCCATGACATTTTCTCTGGTTACAGTACTGTAAAGCCGCCCGGCATCCACATCCAGCGAATGACCTGCAAAAACCACATTATAATAGTCATCCTCCTGACCGAACAGCTCCTGCATGGCATCCAAATCCATAAAACAGTAAAAGGCAGATTCCATATAAACCACATCCTTTACCGTAAAGGCGTAATCCCTGTGGTTTACCTCATCCGTAAATACCATTTTATCGCCCTTTTTCACCTGAAACTTTTCCGCCACCGCAGACGCTATCACAATTTCATTTTTATACTTTCCCACCTCTACATCAAAGTAGGGATTATCCTCCGTAATTCCCAGGATTGTCACTTCCAGATTGTAGCCGTAGGCTTCCTTTTTCAGTCCCTCCGCATATGCCGGTGTGCCGCCCTCTGGAACCTCCTTTGTGGGATACTTATAGTTGTACATATATTCATAGATCGTTTCATTAACCGCCGCCAGCCGGTAATTTTCACACATCACATAGCAGTCCAGACTCAGCACCACAATCAGAAGACAGATATACATACCTATGATGACTGCCAGTGCAGAGTGGGATTCCCTGAGCATCTGGCGAATCTGAAACCGGGTGGCAAAGCTGAAATGATTTCCCAGCTTCACTTCCCGAATCCTGCTTACCCTCTGCTCGTTCCGAAGCAGGGACAGAGCGGTCCGGCGCAGCTTTTTACTGATACAGAAATAGTTGACAATCGCCGCTGTCACCGGGGGCATTATCAGCGCATACACCAGTACATAGGGCGGAAGAACAGTCACCGGCCGGGGGAAAGAGTAATAGTCTACCGCACTGTCCAGCATCCAGTCCATCCCGGCAGGTGTCATTCCTATGATGCAGCCTGCCGCACCTCCCAGAAACGTCACCAGCACCGGCAGCAGCAGATAATGCAGAATCAGTTGTCTGCTCTTTAACCCCAGAGCGTACAGCGCGCCGATAATACTGCTCTCCTGCTCAATATTGTGAATGACAAAAACGGCAATCACATAGGTAAACAGTACCATCAGAATGATACCTGCGGCAATTCCCGCATATTTGTTGATAACCACATCATTATAGGAGCCGTAAATTCGCGGGTTATCAGACTTTTTCAGGAAAGAAGTCAGATTATCCAAATCAAAGGTAAAGTACTCCTCTATCATATCATCCGTGGCATCCTTTAATTCCTTCACACCGTCTGCCAGCTCCCTGCTGCCGTCCGCTGCCTCCTGCACCGCATCCGTATATTCCGTAATGCCATCCGCAAACTCTCTGATATCCTGAAAGCTTTCCTTTGTATCCAACAGCGTTTTTTTCAGCTTTTCGTCAATCTTTCCCCCGGATGCCGTCAGTTTATCCAGCTCTGCCTCAAAATTATCCTGATTCAGCGTAACTGAAATATCACTTTCTGTAAGCTGCTCCTGCACCATCTCTATCATCGCATCCAGAAGCTTTGTAGCGGCGTCCTGTAAATCAGGGCTTGCATCCGTCAACTGTCCTTCCCCTTCCCAGAGTCCGTAGCTGCCGGACATTGCCTGCGCCACATACCCTGTGTAGAGATAAACCCCATCCTTAAATGCCTTTAATGCATCAAACTGCTCCTTTACCGGCTGTAACATGGGAACCATTGTAAGCATCTGCTCTGTCAGCACTTCCCCGTAATTATTCAGCGTCAGCTCCGGTATGCCGTAGGGGGCAAGCTGGGCATTGATAGACTGTACAATCGCTCCCGTCAGGGCATCTGCCCCCTGCTGCAGGCTGCCATTGCTGCCCACAATTTCATCCAGCCCCTGATGCAGGGCAAGGGTGCCCTCTCTGACCGCCTCCACACCGTCTGTATAGTCGTAAATCCCCTCCTTGAACTTCCGCAAATTCTGAAGGGTTTCCTTTAAATCCCGGACAGAATCCCTGGTGCCTTTACTGTAGGTTCCCACAGAGGCTATCATGGCATCCAGCTGCTCCTCAAAGGTATCTGCCTTTAACACAACCTCTATCTCATTCTCCGCAAAGCTGTCGTTTGCCTCCTCTAGCAGCGTGTCAAACAGGGTATCCACCGCATCCTTCAAATCCTGATTATGCTCCGCGATTTCCCCCAGTCCGTCTGCCAGTTCTTTACTGCCGTCCCAGAGTTCATCCACACCCTCCTGAATATCCCGCCTGGTTTTCTCCAGTTCATCCAGCATATCCAGAAAATAAGGGTCCGTTACTTTATCCCTGTCCAGCTCAAAGAACTGCAAAAGCTCCTGTAATTCTTCATCCGTCATTTTGCCATTCAACCGGTAGGCGTACAAATAATCCTCGGTTTTAAAGCTCTCCCCCGCTGCTAAAAGCGCCTCATAATCTGCCTCTGTCACCAGTCCGTAACCAAATTTCCGGCTGTCCGAGCTGGCATCCGACAGCTTTTCAAAGGGAGTATCATAATCCGGCAGGCTGCCAATACCCACAACGGTAAAGGTACTGCTGCCAAGAGTAACCTCGCTGCCAATCTCCAGCCCGTTTGCTGCCGCATACAGCTTTTCCAGAAGCATCTCGCCGTCCTGCTCCAGATTCCGCCCCGTTTCCACCTCAAACAAATCAATCTGGCTGCGCGCCTTCATCACCCGGATTCTGGTTTCTCCCACCTCGTAATCCAGACTGAAATGCTCCTCCAGTGTCACACCCTTTCCGGTAATCTGTCCACATTCCTCTTCTGACAGAGGGACAAAGGTTCCGAACTGTCCGTCCTCCCCCAGATTTTTTTCATAGCTGGTTTCCACCGTCCACATAATAGACTCCGCGGAGCCTATCATGGCAACTACCATATACATTCCCAGCGTAATCAGAAGAAGCAATGCCAGATATCTCCAAAAATTACTTTTTAAATCCCGCAGCACCCGTCTGCTCAATATACCCTGTAATCTCGTACCCATGCCACACATTCCTCCATGCATCTTTTTTATAAATCTTCCAGCATGGCTGCCGGTACTCTTGTTTCATTATAATAGTCCTTGCTGATTTGACCATCCTTGATTTTGATAACCTTGTGTACCATATCCTTAATTGCCGTATTATGGGTGACAATCAGCATGGTAGTACCGTATTTCTGGTTGATATTTTCCAGAAGTATCAGGATATCTCTGGAGGTTTTGGAGTCAAGAGCTCCTGTTGGTTCATCGCATAAGAGCAGCTTGGGATTCTTAATCAGCGCTCTGGCAATGGCGCACCGCTGCTGCTGTCCGCCGGAAAGCTGTGCCGGAAATTTATTCTGATGCTGTGTCAGCCCAAGCACCTCTAAAAGTTCATCCAGGGAAAGGGGATTTTTTGTCAGACAGGCACAAAGCTCTATGTTCTCCCGAATGGTAAGATTTGGAATCAGATTATAAAACTGAAAAATAAACCCTAAATTATCTCTTCTGTAATCACTTAATTTTTCCTGGCTAAGACCTACGATTTCCTTTCCATCTACTCTGATAGAACCGGAATCCACCGTATCCAGTCCGCCGATTACATTTAAAAAGGTGGATTTTCCGGAGCCGCTGGGTCCATAAATGACGCACATTTCTCCTTTTTCCACCCCTGTCGAAATACCCTTTAATACCTCTACATAGCTGGCGCTCTCGCCATAGCTCTTTTTAATGTTTTTAATTTCCAGATACATACTTTTCCCTCTCTCATCGCTTGTGGCGAACCTGTTGCCGAACGGCTGAAAAAACCGTTCACGCCGCAAGTAAGTCGTGTCTAACATTCTTGTTCCTATTGTTAGCCTTTTCTAACCGTTTTGTCAAGATGAAAGAGGGAAATTCGTTATTGATAGTTGATACTTTTTCTCAATAGCCCTTTTATGTGCTGATTATGCCTCTGCCAGTGCTTTTCCCAGACTTCTGCACTGTTCCAGTGCATCCTCATCCGGTGCTTCATGGCAGATAAGACCCTCTCCGTCTACCAGCACAGCCCCAGCCAGCTTCATTCTTTCCTCCCAATCCCTCATCCACTGTCCATCGCCCCAGCCGTAGGAGCCAAACAGTGCAATCTTCTTGCCGGATGCGAATTTCTCTACTTCAGCAACAAATGGTTCCATGGTGCCCTCTTCCAGCACTTCGTCACCCATTGCCGGACAACCAAGTGCAAATGCGCTCTCACCTTTGAGCTCCTCTGCGTTGAAACCGTCAACCGGAACAACCTTTGCAGTGGCACCTGCTGCCTCTACTCCTTTTGCTACCATGTTTGCCATTGCCTCAGTATTACCTGTCTCGCTGTAATAAACAATTACGATCTGTCCCATTTTAAGAATCCTCCTGTCTTTAATATGCCTGGCAACTGATCTCACACAGACTGCTGCCTGCGCTCAGCATCTGCAGTACCATGTTCCGAACTGCCTGATAGAGCTGAAATGTCTTTTTGGCTCCTGTCTCATCACTGTATACCTTCCAGTAGCCAGAGCAGAGGAAGTCTTTTCCTTCGTGCTCAATGAATCCTTTCACATCACTTAACGGATATCCAAGAAATGCACCCATCTCATGAGGAAATTCAGCTCTTCCTTCTTTGTATTCTGTAAACCGTTCCGCCAGCCTTGTAAGCATCTGGTCAAGTGTACTCTCTTCTGTCTGATAACCATAAGATTTCAGAAATTCTCCTGTCCCCGGCCAGAGAAGCAATGCTTCCAGTCTGTCCTTCCGGTACAGAAGCCAGATACTTTTCTGTTCTCCCCGATGGAGACAGATCCCCCATATTCCAGGAATGTCTTCCATCTCCAGAAACCGCTCTTCTTCCTCTCTTGTAAGAATCAGAAGATTGGATGGCTTCACATCCATAAGAACCGGTGAACACTGATTCGCAATACTGTTTCCAATCATTGTCTCAATCATCTCTTCCTCCGATCCCTTTGGTTAGTTTATTCTAATTAGTTGCCGCTAACTTATAGTAGCAGATTCCATTAAAAAAAGCAACCATGCAGCTGATAGATTTTATCAACTACATAGCTGCCATGATTTAGTTTCCCAGATTTTCACAGATATATGCAAGAAATTTCTCTGCTTCTGCTGTTAATTCATCCCTTTTTCGCTTCACATATCCAAGTACGATCCGATCCTTCTCTCCTTTGATAGGAATCTGCCGGATTCGTCTGCCCGTCTCCTGCAGGCTGTCTCCCCAGGCGGAAATGCTGCACAGATCAGTTTTGCTGACTAACTCAAGCAGTACATCCCTGCTGTTGGTCATCAATGTCTTTCCATGAGCTCTGTGATACTGATAGTCTTCCTTCCCATGCACCAGTTGAATCGAAAACATATCCTGGTCTGCATCCATCTGAATCAGTCTGATCTCCCGCAGTTCTTTGTTGCTCACCGACTCTGCCCCATATAACGGGCTCTCCGGTCCTGCCAGTAATACAGGCGAACGTTTCCCGATCTCCGTAAATTCCAGCCGCTTATGAGTCAGCATCTGCAGAAGCGCTGTCTTCTGGTTCTGATCCACCAGAAGGAATCCGATGTCCACTCGATGGTGATGGACCATGCGCAGGAGTTCTTCTGCATTACGCTCCATATATTCCACATGAAGTCCTTCTTTTACTTCCTGCGTATAAAATGTCCGAAACAGATGATTCAGCTCATCATCCGGTGTCACTGCAATCTTCAGCATCCGGATATCCTTTTCTTCGACGAGCCCACCTCCGCTCTGGATCCGGAGCTGACCGGGGAGATTCTCAAGGTCATCCGCACCCTGGCGGAGGAGCATATGACCATGGTGGTGGTCACCCATGAGATGGCTTTCGCCCGGGACGT
>OLGB01002998.1_pt1 | contig 16705 bp, 9 predicted proteins | sample 1605691 | NCBI WGS metagenome assembly OLGB01 (sample SAMEA3888925, study PRJEB22519) | human gut metagenome | biome: human gut; feature: human-associated habitat; material: faeces | place: Denmark | collected 2010 | reverse complement strand
TTTATATATTTTGATTGGTAAATCATAGTTAAAAAATAAACGGATTATATAATATCAATTAAAGACATATTACATCTACAATTTCATATCACTATTTAATCCGTTCCGTTTTCGGCGCGGAAGTCTCACAAAAATGCTCTAAGGGGGATTTAATATGGAGAAGGCAAATAATGACAAAAAAACATTGCGGCAGGTAACAGATCCCATTGTATTCTTTCCGGCTTTCTGCATCATCATCGGCTGCTGTCTTGTCGGGCTCTTCGCTTATGACAGTTTCCTTCATTATCTGATAGCGATCTATAATTGGGCAACGGAGACGTTCGGATGGACTTATTCGATAATTACAGTCTTCTATCTGGCTGTGCTGGTGATCCTGTTTTTCAATCCAGTCGGAAAGATCAGACTCGGCGGTGAGGATGCCAAACCTGATTTAAGCACTTTCACATGGTTCTGCATCACGCTGACTTCAACTATTGGGATCTCTCTTATTATGTGGGGGAGCGTTGAACCGATCCTGCATTTCACAAATCCTCCCGCTTTTTCCGGCGTTAAGCCTTTATCGGAGGATGCCGCGACTTTTGCGCTGAGCACCGGCTATATACACTGGTCTTTCAATCAATATGCGCTGTATACCTTCTGCGCCCTTGCCATCGCTATCGCGCACTTTAATTATAATCAGCCTCTGAGCGTCGCAAGCGGCATGTACTTTGCGACTGGGGGCAATAAGTTATGGGGGAAGATCGCAGACTCGCTGTGTCTCCTCGTTATTGTCGGCGGCGTCGCGACCTCGCTGGGCATCGGCATCAATCAGCTTGCGGCGGGATGTTTTTACTCATTCGGCCTTCAGCCGACAGCGATGTGCAAACTGATCATTGCCGTGGTTGTCGTCATAACCTACAGCCTCACCAGCGTTTCCGGAATAAAGAAGGGGATATCCTATGTGAGCCAGGTCAACGTATGGCTCTTCTTCGGACTGCTTCTATTTACCTATGCGGTGGGCCCGACCAACTTTATCAATAAGCTCAGCATTCAGGCGCTTGGGGAATTCCTTACGACAGGCATCCGCCGGACGCTCATGCTTAACCCGATCACTAAAGACCCCTGGATAGGCAATTGGACATTGAATTTTTACATCGCAAACGCAGCGTTCGCTCCGCTGATGGGCGTATTCCTTGCAAAACTCGGCAAGGGCCGGACGGTCCGTCAGTTCATCGGCGTAAATCTCGGCGTATGCTCAATATTCAACATAGTTTGGTTCGATATCTTTGGCGGCGCTGCGATTTATGAACAGCTTTACGGACTGGACCTGGCAAAGGTCATGGCGGAACACGGACTTGAGAGCGCTGCTTTTGCGTTCTTCCAGAAACTTCCCCTCGGGGTTCTGATCGTGCCCCTGTTCACCATTGCGATCTTCCTTTCCTTTGTCACCATGGCCGAATCGCTGACTACGTCAATGGCAGCCATCAGCATGAACGGCGGCCTTTCCGCGAACGAAGATGAACCGAACACAGCGCTGAAACTTGTCTGGGGCGGCTTTGTAGGTATCATTGCATATTACCTGCTCGGCCTGATGGGAGTCGACGTCATCAAATATGTCTATATGGTGTTCGGTTTCCCGATTTTCATTATCCTTTCCATCACGGGCTACTCGTTGCTAAAGATGACATTTTTTTCAGAATTTAAGCTCAAGAACGCGATTAAAGGGATGTTCTGCAAAGAAGTGTAAGTTATTGAACATTACATAAAAGAGGGAGGAAAAGATTATGACAGATAAGATAATTGAAGAGAAAAAAGACTATATGGACAGGATCGGCAGACTCAAAGAACGCCTCCTCAATACAAGACCGGAGATGGATCTTGAAAATGCAGTCATTCTTACAAAAGGGTTCCAGGAATCAGAGGGGCAGCCTTTAGCGGTACAGAAAGCCTATGCTTTTAAGAAGCAATGCGAAGAAAAGACCGTAAAAATCTGGGATGACGAGCTGATCGTCGGCAACGCCGGAAGCAAACAGAGGGGCGGCCTTCTGAGCGTAGACACATGCTGGTCTGTTTTAGACGCAGAGCTTGACACTATCGGCACGCGCGAATATGATCCGTTCTTTCTTACGGACGAGGACAAAAAAAATTTCCTGGAGATAATAAAGCCTTACTGGAAGGGCCGTTCTACCTACGAACAGTGGCTGGCGCAGTGCCCGGAAGATGCCAGAATCCTTCGTGACTGCGGGGCGCTTTATATCAACCGCAAGGGGGTGCGCGGCTGGGGAGAGACGACGGCAGGATATTCCTTGATCATCAACAAAGGGATGCAGGGAATAAAAACGCGCATCAAAGAGGTGCGCGACACTCTTGATATAACGAGACCGGGAGAGTACGCAAAGCTTGAATATCTGAAGGCGCTGGACCTGGCTGCCGACGGCGTAACGATCCTCTCAAAACGTTATGCCGCAGAGGCAAGAGGCATGGCTGCGCTCGAAAAAAACGAACAGCGCAGGCAGGAACTTCTGGATATAGCGGCGACATGCGATCAGGTTCCGGAAAAGCCGGCGCGCACATTCCGCGAAGCTATCCAGTCTATGTACATCTATCAGAACTGCATTTTTATGGAACAGAATGCGGCAAGCTACAATCCCGGCAGGATGGATCAATACCTTTATCCGTACTATAAAGCGGATATCGAAGCGGGAAGGATCACAAAAGACAGGGCACAGGAACTTCTTGACTGCCTCTGGGTCAAGCTCTCCGAACAGTGCCTCTTTCAGGATGAGATCACGGCAAAATTTTCCGCAGGTTATCCGATGTTCCAGAACGTCTGCGCAGGCGGCGTGGACGACAGGGGGATGGACGCCGTAAACGACCTTTCCTATATGATCCTGCAGGCGACCTCGGATGTGCAGCTCTACCAGCCATCCCTCTCCGTCCGTTTTAACATGGCGAAAAATCCGACCAAATTTCTAAAAAAAATCGCGGAAACAATAAAGCTCGGAACGGGCTTCCCCGCCTTCCATAACGACGACGTCGGCATCGAAATGATGCTGAACAAGGGCATCCCGATGAAAGAAGCCTATAACTGGAACCCATGCGGATGCGTCGAAACAAACCTCTCAGGCAAACAGCGCTGCTACACCTCCTACGGAGACTATAACCTAGGCGCCGTCGTCGAATATGCGCTGACAAACGGAATGAGCCGCAAATATAACCGCCAGGCGTCTGTAAAAACAGGCGATCCGCTGACTTTCAAAACATACGAACAGTTTTATAACGCGATCATCGGCCAGATCAAATACGAACTTAAAACTATCGTTTCCGCAAGCCATGTAAACGACGATATCGGTTTCCAAAGGGTATGCCCGGCTCTCTCAATGTCTTTTGAAGAGTGCATAGAGAACGCTAAAGACTATGCGTGGGGAGGAGCAAAATATAACCTAGGCAACGGTATCGACGCCATTGGAGTCGCCGACCTCGTAAACAGCGTCATAGCGGTCAAGAAACTGGTTTACGACAACAAGACTGTTGCCATGAAAAAGCTGCTTGAAGCGCTGGACCGCAATTTTGAAGGATACGAGGATGTCAGGAAACTTTGCAGTGAGTGTCCCAAATACGGCAACGACGATGAGGAAGCAAACGAACTTACAGGAGACCTATTCAGCTTTATAGCGGACTATATCGAGTCATTCAGCAGCAGATTCGGCAAAATGACTCCAGGTATCCTTCCGGTTTCCGGCAATACGCCGTTCGGAATCGAAGTAGGCGCGCTGCCCTCAGGCCGCGAAGCGTGGTCTCCCCTTGCTGACGGCGTAAGCCCGAACCAGGGCACGGATATCGACGGAATGGGAGCGGTGCTGAAGTCTGTCTCTTATATCCCGCACGGGAGATTTAACCAGGGGACGCTTCTGAATGTCAAGCTCGACACCGCGTTCAGGGATACTCCCCACTCGACAGAACAGCTGATGAACTTCCTGAAATCGCTGTGCACCCTCGGCGTATTCCACGCCCAGTTCAACGTTGTGGATACTGAGACGCTGGTCGAGGCTCAAAAACATCCTGAACAATATAAGGGGCTGCTCGTAAGGGTCGCCGGATATACGGCGTACTTCACGGAACTTGGAAAAGAGGTCCAGGACGATATCATCTCGAGGACGAATCATTCCGAAGTAGCATAAATAATTCCGGCTCCGCCCGGCAGCTTTTCGTTAGTATAGAATCATTACGGAAAACTGCCGGGCTTAAGCCTAGGCGCCAGCGGAAAGGACTTTTATGGAACAGAAAGCCGATATACTCAGAATTGAAAAAATATCTTTAGCAGACGGCGCAGGCATGAGGACGGTCGTCTTTTTCAAAGGGTGCCCTTTGAGATGCGCGTGGTGTTCAACGCCTGAATCACAGGAAATGGATCCGGAAGTTTATTACAGAAAAGAAAAATGCAGGTCATGCGGGCGCTGTATCGCGCTGTGCCCAAATCATGCCCTCACATTCGATGAAGAAAACAAATACGTAATAAGAAACCGCCATAAGTGCGCCAACTGTAAGAAATGCGCGGCTGCCTGCCTCTATAGCGCCCAGCAGATCTACGGCAAGGAGATGACTGTCTCCCAGGTAATGAAAGAGATCCGGAAAGACGAGCTTTTTTTCTTCCATTCAGGAGGCGGAGTCACGCTCAGCGGCGGCGACCTGTTTTGCTATACCGATTTTGCGGAAGAGCTGCTGATCAGATGCAAGGACGAGGCCGTCAATACGTGCGCAGAATTAGCCATGCTTGCTGAATTTAAAGATGTGGAAAGGATCGTTCCCTATTTAGATTCTTTTTTCGTCGATATAAAAATCATGGACCCTGTAAAACACAAGAAATGGACTGGCAGAGACAACGCCTCTATATTAAAAAACATCGCCGGAGCTGCTGAGATCTGTAACAAAAACGCGATGATGGCCCGTGTCCCCCTGATCTGGGACATCAATAACGACCCTGCAAATATCAGGGAGACTGCCGACTTTTACGCCTCTCTTAAAAATTGCGCCTTTTTGGAGTTCCTGCCATATCATCGCTTGGGCGTTAACACCTATGAAAGACTGGGCCGCGGCTATGCGCTTGCGGGGCTCAAAAATATGAGTAACGAAGAAGTTTATGGGCAGATAAATTTCTTATTTGACAAAAAATGGCCGTTTGACATAAAAATATCCGGCAAAACAGTATATCAAAGCCAAATTTAAATCTGCCCCTTTCTTTACCCTATGCAACGGCCGGGGACGGTTCTGCCGCGGGCATAAAATAAAATATGTGCTTCACTTTTTGACACTACCGGCGGGATCGTCCTGTGTTTACAATCCGTACTGGGATCTGCATTTTTACAAGTGAGAGATGGCTCTCAGAGTCGAATACCGAAGATTCTGCCGTGACTTCGGCAATATAATCGCCGCAGATTTCGCCGCCGCTGTTTTTTATATATGACAAAAGCTTCATTATCCCATTCGCCTCCGCCTGACTGTCTCCGGAGAGCCAGCGGTCAAACATACAGGCGTATGTGCCCGAAGGTATGTTGTATGTCGGAATTGCCGAATATTGCAGTCCTTCTCTTGAAAGGATGAACGCTCCGTCGCATATCAATCGACCGGAGCAAATATTTTCACGTTTTACGATACAGCCCACATCGCCAAAATAGGTAATCGGCATACGGTGATCGTGGATTGTTTGATTCACCTGTGCCAATACCTTTTCCCAATTGCGTTTGTTTAACTTATGATCTTCGGCATAATCAAACGGTTCGATGTTAAAAAAGTAGGCTCTGCGCATTGGCTGATATTCCACAAATACATTTTGCAGCATCGGCGGATTAAGGAAGCTCTTGCAGGTCTCCAGCATCCTGTGCAGGGTGCTCTCTTTAAATTGCAACTCGCGGACCTGGTTATTTATCGCCTCTATCTGCTCTAATAAAACCGCCTCAAACATGGGAAGGTCTTTATTATCCATAATAATTTTTATCTGTTTCAATGAGAGTCCGACAGATTTCATTTGCAGTATCATGTTCAATCGTTTTGACTGCGAGCTGGAATAGTAGCGGTAGGAAGTTGATTCATCGACATACTGCGGCACCAACAGCTCTAAATCATGATAGATCCTAAGAGCCCGCTCCGATATCTGATTTAGTTTTGCCATTTGTCCAATCGTAAATTTTTCCATTCGAGCCTCCGCCATTATATATTACAACAAAATTGCATTTGTTCAATTCCAGTAAAATATACCACCCTTTTCCCCGAATTAAAAGAGAAATCGCCGCGACAAACGCTTGACCTTGACGCCGCGTCAACCGTTAAGCTGTAGTCCTTAAGGCAACAAGAGGCCATATTACAAAGAAGATACAACGAAAGGATGACATAGGATGACAGAAAATATGCAAATGATCATTGACGGGGGTTTTTGTGATGCATCGGACAACGCCGTTTTTAAAAATATCGATCCTTTTACAGGCGATATAATCGGCACAGTGCCGGCCGCGACAAAGGACGATATAGACAGGGCGGCGGCAAGCGCCCTGCGAGGGCTGGCGGTATGGTCCGCGCTGCGAAATGACGAGCGTGATGATATCATCAACAAATTTCTGGCGCTGCTTGAGGAACATGCGGAGGAGATCGCCCGGCTTCTTTGTATGGAAAGCGGCAAGAGCATTTCGGAATGCAGGAGTGAGCTGTCTGTCGTCAGACCGATTTTTCAAGCCTACATGAAGGCGGCCGGTACGCTGTACGGACAGGTACTGCCAGGAAAGACCGAGAGCAGGAACAAGAGCGACATCATCATCACCATGTACGAACCAATCGGCGTCTGCGCTGCGGTAGCTCCATTCAATTACCCTATTTCCACGATGATGAACAAGGTCGCTCCGGCGCTGTGCGCGGGAAACAGTGTCATCATGAAACCGGCCTCAGATACGCCGATGAGCATTATCGCCGCGGCAAGGTTGATGCTTGACGCCGGTTTCCCTGCGGGGACCGTGCAGGTGGTGACCGGCAGCGGCTCAAAGGTCGGAAGGTGGCTTACGGAAAACAGGGATGTCGCCTTGATCAGCCTCACCGGCAGTACGGAGGTCGGCGTCGAACTCCACAGGAGCGCCAGCACATACCTGCAAAGAACGTGTATGGAGCTTGGCGGCAATGATCCGCTGTTGATCTTTGCCGACTGCGATATTGACGGCGCCGTCGCCGAAGCGGTAAACGGCAGGATTTACAACTGCGGACAAATATGCACCGCAAGCAAACGGTTCATCGTGGAGAACTGTATAAAAGAAAATTTTACGCAAAAGCTTATCGAACGGCTGAAAATGATCAAAGGCGGAGTCCCCGGCGATGATAATTCTGTTTATGGCTGCATGATCAACGAAGCCGCCGCGGACACCGTGGAGCGGCAGATCATGGAGACCGTGGCGCTGGGAGCGCAATGCATCTACGGCGGCAGACGCCTCCGCAAAACTTTAGTCGAACCGACCGTATTGATGAACGTTACGCAAACGATGCCGATAGCCGGGGACATGGAGGTATTCGGCCCGGTGTTCCCCATCATCGGTTTCGATACAATGGAAGAGGCGCTGGAAATAGCCAATAATACGCAATTCGGGCTCTCTTCCGGCGTAATGACGGGAAACATGCACACCGCAATGACGGCAGCCTCTAAGATCAAGGCCGGGACTTGTGTTGTCAATGGAACCGGAGACTACCGCACAAGTTATCACGCTTTCGGAGGGTGCAAGATGTCAGGACTCGGCAGGGAGGGCGCCCTCGTCACTCTCAAAGAATTTTCCGAAATGAAAAGCATTGTCCTTAAGGGAGTCTGTTAACGTCCAATATTTTTTAACCGAAAACTTAACAGTAAACAAACACCAGTCCGTACCTTGAAAAATTGATTTTTCAAGGTACGGACTGTATTTAAGATGTGTCGGCGATCAAAGGGGCATTTTCCCGTCCGATCGATAAGTCCGTCGCAAAACTTTTTTCGTCTCTAGCCGCGCGCCATCTCGTAAATCTTCACGATGTCCTCGCGGCCCAGTTTTTTGAAGCTTCCGATCGTGCGCGTTCCATAGTAGGTGCACTTTTCGGCAAGCTCGTTGATCTGTTCGCCGCTGAGCTCATAGCCGAGCTCCCTGATGTTCGTCGGCATCTCTATCGAGCGGTAGAAATCCTCCGCGGCGGCTATGCCCCTCTCCGCCGTCGCCCTGTCGTCCGCGCCGCGGGGCACGCCCATCACATTCACGGCGAACCGGGCAAAACGCGCGCAGTCCGCGTCCATGACATAGCGTGCCCAGGAGGCCCAGATCGCCGCCAGCCCGGCGCCATGCGAACAGTCGAACATGCCGCTGAGCTCGTGCTCGATCTGATGGGAGGCCCAGTCCTCGACCGTGCCGCAGCCCATCAGGCCGTTATGCGAAAGGCTGGAGGCCCACATCATATTGGCGCGGGCGGCGTAGTTTTCCGGGTCGCCGCGCAGCGTGTGCGAGCACTCCATGACCGTGCGCATAAGCCCCTCTGCCAGCGCGTCCGTGAGCAGAAGGTCCTTTTCCGTGGTGAAGTAGCGCTCCATCGTATGCATCATGATATCGACGGCGCCGTTCGCCGTCTGATAGGGCGGCAGAGAGTAGGTCAGCTCGGGGTTCAGCACCGCGAAACGCTGGCGCGAGAGGTCGTTCTTACATCCGCGTTTGAGGCCGCCATCCTCGTTCGTGATGACGCTGGAGTTGCTCATCTCGCTTCCGGCGGCGGCGATCGTCAGCACGCAGCCCATAGGCAGGCTGGCCTGGGCCGTGGCTTTGCCAGTGTAGAAATCCCAGACATCCCCCTCGTAGGGTACGCCGTAACCGATCGCCTTCGCCGTGTCGATGACGCTGCCGCCGCCCACCGAGAGCAGGAAGTCGGCTTTCTCGCGGCGGACGAGCCCGATCCCTTCGCGGACCTTTGAAAGGCGCGGATTGGGGACCACGCCTCCCAGCTCGATATGGGAGACGCCGCTTTCGTCCAGAGAGGCGAGCACACGGTCAAGCAGCCCGCTTCGCTTGACGCTGCCGCCTCCGTAAACGACCATCGCCTTTTTGCATCCCTGTTCGCGGATAAGAGCCCCCGTCTTTTTTTCCGCATCTCTTCCAAATACGACTTTCGTCGGCGCATAGTAGACAAAATTCTGCATCTGACAAAACCTCTATCCTTACTTTATAAAGTCCTCACGCATCGGCGTGAATATATCAAGCAGTATGCCGCCGTCCTCGAGCGCCTTGACTCCGTGCGGAACGTCGGCCTTCACATAAAAGCAGTCGCCGGGGCCGAGTATCTTCTTCTCGTCTCCAAGGGTGACCTCGAAGCTCCCTTTCACCACATAATCGCACTGGCGGTGCGGGTGGTGGTGCAGTACCCCCTCCTGCCCAGCTTTCCATGTAAGTTCGACGAGCATCAGGTCGTCGATATACCCCTTGATCTTTCTTACGGCGCCGCTGCCAAGTTCCTCCGACGCGATCTGACTGTCCAGTACAAACATATCTCTCAATTCCCTCTTTCGTCAATAAAGTAGTCTATCCGGCCGGCAGGGCAAACCACTGAAATCCAGCCGCGGCTATACCTCTTTCAGCGACCGTCCTCGCTTCGGCTCAGCCTTGAGCGGCACCTTGAGGACGTCCACCGCCTCCATCGTTTTGACCAGCAGCTTCTCCACCGCAGCCGCCTCCTCCTCGCGGCATTCGCAGACGATGGAGTCGTGTATCTGAAGCACCGTCTTCGCGGCGGGGAATTCTTTTTCCAGAGCGTCGTCGAAACGGAAGAGGGCGACCTTTGCGATATCGGCCGCCGTGCTCTGCAGCGGGGAGTTGACCGCGACGCGGTTGAGCGGGTTGTTGCCGCGTCCCTCGATGGTGCTCACCTCGGCAAGCGGGCGTATCCTTCCGAAGTGCGAGATCGTATAGCCGCGCTCCTTAGCCTCCGCAACGCTGTCGCTCATATACTTCTGTACCTTCGGCAGCATGCTGAAATACCTCTCCACCATGCGGGCGGCCTCGGGGCGCGGGATCCCCAGGCGCTGCGCAAGGCCGAAGGCGCTCATGCCGTAGATGAGACCGAAATTTACCACCTTGGCGAAGCGGCGCTGCTCCGGCGTGATATCCTCCGAGGGCAGCCCAAAGACCCATGAGGCCGTCTCAAGGTGTATGTCCTGCCCGTCGCGGAAGGCCTGTATCAGCTTTTCCTCCCCCGTAAGGTCAGCGAGGACGCGCAGCTCTATCTGCGAATAGTCCGCCGCGACAAAGACGGAATCAGCGCCGCGCGGGGTGAAGCAGGCGCGGAAGCGGTCCGCCCACTCGCCGAATACCGGCATGTTCTGCACGTTGGGGTCTTTGCTCGCCAGGCGTCCGGTGCCGGTGGAAAGGTGGTCGAAGGTCGAATGGATCAAGCCGCCGCCCTCGCGGCTCAACTTCAGGAAGGGCTGCACGAAGCCTGTCTGTACCTTTGACTCTTCGCGGTAGTTTATTATCTTCCGCGGTACGACGCAGAGCGGCTCAGGCAGTTTTGAGAGCTCTTCGAGCACGTAGGCGTCCGTCGAATAGCCTCTATGGTTTTTCTTTATCGGCGGCAGCATCAGCCGTTCAAACAGCAGTTGGCTCACCTGCTTTGGCGACGAGAGGTTTATCTTTTCACCGACATAGCTCTCGATATCCGCCTCCGCCGCGGCGATGTTCCGGGACAGTTCTCCCTCAACGGCGGCGAGCATCCCCGCGTCCGCGTGTATCCCCGTGCGGTACATCTTCGCGAGGGTTTTGGAAAGAGGCAGATCTATCCCCAACATCACCTTCTCAAGCCCGTATTTTTTTAAGTCGGGCTCAAAGAGGGCGTAGAGATCGAAAAGGCGCAGCGCCAGCTCCTGATCCTCCGGCAGCGGGCCGCCGATCGCGCGGGCGATGCCTTTCGCGCCGCCGCGGTCGGGGTGAAGCAGATAATTGGCGACTTCCAGGTCATGTATCCTCTCAAACGGCGGCAGCGGCAGCTCTGGATAAAGCGACATCAGCGTCCGGCAGCCGTACAGAGTGAGCGTTCCGCGCTCCGTCCAGCCGCGGAATTTTTCGACTTCTTCGGCGGAGGACAGGTCAAGGTTCGCGCACCGGCCCTTCCGGTCGGCGAGAGCGAAGCCGCCCAGCATGAGCGCCGCCGGCGCGGCCGCAAGCTCATCCGAGGCGAGCAGTTCGTCAAGCGAAACGTCGGACGCCTCTATCTCACCATCAAGGACGCCCATGGCCGAGCCGGCCGCGGCCTGCCCTGCATCGCCGGAGAAGCGCTCCGTCAGTTTTTTGAGCCCGAGCCGGCGGCAGAGTTTCAGCAGTTCTTCCAGATCCGGCTCCCGCACCGTAAGTTCGTCAAAGGGGACCGCCTCGGTCGGCTGCGGGACGATCAGCTCACGGCTGCGAAAGGCGAGCTCGCGGTTCTCTTCAAGCTTGCCGCGGCGCGCTTTGGCGACCGTGTCAAGGTTTTCATAAATCTTTTCCAGCGAACCGTATCTGCCGACCAGCTCCTTCGCCGTCTTGTCGCCGATGCCGGGAACGCCGGGAATGTTGTCCACCGCGTCGCCCACAAGCGCGAGGTAGTCGGCCATCAGCGGCGGCTCAAAGCCGTATTTCTCTTTAAAATTTTCCTCGTCGTAAAGGCTGAAATCGGTGACGCCGCGCGAGGGACGGATAACTTCGATATCGCCGTTTATCACCTGAAAGAGATCCTTGTCCGCGGACAGTATCCTCACTCCCCAGCCGCCGCGCGCGCCGGCGGCCGCGGTGGAGACGATGCAGTCGTCGGCCTCCACCCCCTCGCGCATAAAGACCGGCATCCCCATCAGCCGGCACAGCTCGACGATGAGCGGCAGCTGCACCTTGAAAGACTCCGGCGTCGGCTTGCGTCCCTCTTTATAATTCTCAAAAAGTTCATGCCGCTTGGTGGGTCCCTTTACATCAAAGAATATCCCCAGCCCCTCCGAGGGCCATTCCTCAAGCGCCTTCATCAGCATATTCATAAACCCGAGAACGGCGTTCGTCGGCGTACCGTCTGCGGCCGCAAGATTCTCCGGCAGCGCGTAGAACCCCCTGAACGCAAGCCCGTGTCCGTCTATCAATAACATCTGTTTTTTCATGTAGCCCATCCTCGCTGTCTTTAGGATATAATAGTTAGCTGTGGCAATAAGTCTGTACGCCGCTCCGGCGGTTCGTCTATAATACTCCAAAGACCATTTTAAAGGAATTGTTCTTGTTGCCGCCGCATAAAATATGTAAAAATTCTGGGGAGGAAAAATAAATGACCGATAAGGTAAGAGTAAGATTCGCGCCGAGCCCGACAGGATCGCTCCACATCGGCGGAGCGCATACCGCGCTCTTCAACTGGCTGCTCGCGCGCCGCACCGGCGGGACCTTCGTCCTTCGTATCGAAGATACCGACATGGAGCGCTCGACGAAGGAATACGAGCAGAGCATACTTGACGGTATGCGCTGGATGGGGCTCGACTGGGACGAAGGGCCGGACAGGGGCGGCGACTACGGCCCCTACCGCCAGTCAGAACGTATGCACCTCTATAAAAAATACGCCGACCGGCTGCTGGACGAGGGCAAAGCCTACGAACAGGACGGCGCCGTCTTCTTCAAAATACAGCCCGGCAAGCATATTCACTTCCACGACGAGGTCTACGGAGATATAGACGTAGAAAGCGAGAACGCCTCCGTCAACCAGGACGGCACGATAAAGGACATCGTCATTATGAAACGCGACGGCATGCCGACCTACAACTATGCCGTCGTCATCGACGACTACACAATGGGGATAAACATGGTCATCCGCGGAGAGGATCATGTGATCAACACGCCTAAGCAGCTCCTCATCTACGACGCCCTCGGCTTTGCGGCCCCGGGCTTCGCGCATCTGCCGATGATCCTCGGCAAAGACAAGAAAAAACTCTCTAAACGCCAGGGGGCGACAAGCGTCTTTGAATACAACGACATGGGCTACCTTCCCGACGGAGTATTCAACTTCCTCGCGCTGCTCGGCTGGTCGCCGAGAAGCGGCGAGGAGGTCTTCTCCCGCGAAGAGGCGGTGGAGCTCTTCGACATCAAAAACGTCACGAGAAAACCGGCTGTGCTCGACATCGACAAGCTCAACCACATAAACCAGGAGCAGATGAAGCGCATGGCGCCGGAAAAGCTGCTTGAGGTGATACGTCCCTTCTGGGTGCGGATGGGCCTGCCCGTCGATAAATTCGGCGACGGCTACCTCGCCGCCTCGCTCAAGACGATGGGCGGACGCGGCCAGACGACGATACAGGTCGCCGAATACAGCGACTATTTCCTCGACTTCGCCAAAGTGCGGGAACGTTACGACGGCGGCGATATCAAGGAAGAGCTGCGCCCGAAGCTCAGAAAAATTTACGGCGAGCTTCTCGGCGCCTGGGGCGACGGCACGCCGGAACACCTCCACGAGCGGGCGCAGGAGATATTCGCCGCCAACGAGAGCTCGATGAAGGAATCCGCGACGCCGATGCGCTGGGCCCTCACAGGCCGCAAGGTCAGCCCCGGAGTCTTCGAAGTGGCAAGCCAGCTCGGAAAAGAAGAGACCAAAAAGAGACTTGAGTTCTACGGCCTGGTTTGATCCTATAACGATCTAAGGAGGGGCCTCCCGTGAATTTGGAGGCCCCTCTGAATCATCGCCCGCGTACGGCGCCCGCGGAACACCTGGGTCAGACCAACACGTATTTGTTCTTACCCAGCTCTTTTGCGCGGTAGAGCGCGGTGTCGGCCTTCTCCATCAGGAGGTCGTAATCCCTGTCGTCGCGCGAAACTAAGGCCGCCCCTATGCTGACGGTAATCTTTATCTCCCTGCCGTCGGGGGCCGCTTGCCCGGCGACAAGCGCCTCCAGCATCTCCTGAGCCTTCTTTTCCACAGCGCCCCGGGGCGCCGAGGTCATAAAGACGCAGAATTCGTCTCCGCCGAATCTGCCGATCACGTCGTCCTTGCGAAACAGCGAGTTGAGCTTTTGCCCGGTTTCGCGGAGCAGGTCGTCGCCCGCCATATGGCCGAAGGTGTCGTTGTACCTCTTGAAATTGTCCAAATCCATGAAAAAGACGGCTCCGCCAATGTCGCGGCTGTTCTCAAGCACAGTCTCCACCGCCGCCTTGAAAGCGCCCTTATTGTAAAGGCCGGTCAGCGGGTCCCTCTGTGAGAGTTTTTTCAGACGCTCGTGCTCGCGGACCTCCGTTGAGACGTCGGTTATCTTGCCGACGATCCGCGTCGGCACGCCGTTCTTGATCACAGAATATATCTGCGCGTCGCACCAGATAAAATCGCCTTTCTTGTTCAGAAGACGCAGCCTGCGGATCAGCGTTCCCTCTCCGCGCCGCTGTTTTTCCAGCATCTCTTCGTAGACCGGCATGTCGTCCGGATGGATGGTAAAGCTGTCGGCGAACGTATCTCCGGGATATTCGTCCCGCTCTTTGCCGCCGAAGACCTCCCTGTATTTTGTCGAACAGAGCATACGGCGGTCTTCAACGTTGATATCAAAGATAATGTCGTTCGACTGTTCAACGACGAGTTGATATCTCTCCATTTCAGATTTTAGCCTGGCGCTTATCTTCTTCTCTTCCGTAATATCCAGCATCACGCAGTAAAGGATCGTGTCCCCGTGCGCGTTTTTCGCGGCCGTGCCTCTGAACAGCGTGTAGACGAAGCTGCCGTTGACGTTCATGATCCGCAGCTCCATCGAGATACACTCGCCCTCCTCTTTGTCTTTCCCGAAGCGCCGGCAAAATTCTTCCGCGTCGTCGGGATGAATGTAGGCGACACACTTATCCGGCCCCTTTTGATCGAACTCCCCGCGCGAATACCCCACAAGGCCAAGAAAACCGTCGTTGGCGTAGGTTATGCAAAAGCGCCCCATTTCGGAGAGCGTTATCACGCCGCCGTTGATGTTGTTGGATATGTTCTTCAGCGTGGCCGCGTTCTCTTCCGTAAGGCGCATATTCTTTCTCTTTTCCTCCCAGGCGGCGCAGAGCAGCCCCAGGCAGACGGCCAGAAAAAACAGCATTACAAAGATCGTCGTCTTATACTTATAAAAAAGGTCTTCAAGCGTTATCGCGTTCGGCCTGGCGATGGTGTGGGCGTTGATTATATTTTCCACCGCCTGCCCGTTAAAATTTTTGATCGTCTTGTCGAGGATGGACAACAGCCTGGGATCGCTCTCGGCCGCCGCGGCCATCGTCAGCTGCTCCTCCACGGCGGTGGTGGATATCGTGACGATGCCGCCGTACTTCGGCCGCTGAAGGAGCGCGCCGATCACGCAGACGTTATTGGCGGCAACGTCGGCGACGCCGTTCTTCACGGCGTCCATGCACATCGCCGGGGAGGGGAATTTTATCATCTCGCTGTTTGGATATCTGGCTCTGATATTTTTTTCGCTCGCCGGGGATACATCATCGGCAACGGCGATTTTAAGACGAGAATCCGAGGTGAAACGCAGCCCTGGTTTGCCGGCGAATATCGTCGAAGAGGTCATGAAGGGAGAGGTCAGGCGCAGCTCGCCGTCGACGCCGCTGCCCTTATAATTTACAGCCGCGCCGATGAGATCAACGCCGCCCGCCTTTATCGCGGCGGTCTCTCCTCCCGGCATCCCCATGGCGGTAAAGGTGAAGCGCAGGCCGCTCTCGCGCGAGGCGAGCGCGTAAATATCCGGGATTATCCCGCACATATCGCCCTCTTTGTTTTTGTAGGAGAGCGGCGCGCTGTCGGCCGGCAGCGCCACATTGAGCACCGGCGCGCCGGAAATAAAATCAAGCTCGCCGCGCGAATAGGGATATGTTTGTTGAAAGCCGTAGTAATGCCGGTTGAGCCTGTTTTCGAGATCGGGGTCCTCAAGCTTGAGCGCGATCACCGCCTCATTCAGCTCCCGCAGTACTTCCGAGTTGTATTTTTGCGTGACATAGTAAAAGGGCGCCGGGGAAAATTTCGCCAGCATCTTATGCCTGCCGGTCATCGCCGTAAGGTTCGTCGCCACGGCGTCGACCTCCCGGGACGCCAGCGCCGCGAACATCGCGGGCGGGGTCCGAAAATCCACAAAACGCGGGACGAAGCCGTTCCTGGCCGCGTAACTCTTGAACTCTTCGCGAAGGACATAGTTTTTCAGACAACCGATCCTTATCTCGCCGAATTTTTTAAAATCCTCATAAACGATGTCCTTATTGCCGCTGAGGGTGATCAGCGCGCCATATGTATTGCCGCTGGGATAGATCGAGAAGGCGTACCTTTTGCCGCGCTCCGGATTAAGCTGTACGGGAGCCAGGATATCGGTCTTGGCAAAGCCGCACAGCTCAGCAGAAGCCTTCTCGATGCCGTTGGCCTTGTCGTAATCGGTGTAGGGGCTCTGGAAGTACAGCTGAACGGTTTCCTTGCCGGAGTAGGTGGAACCGGTGTTGGTGACTTTCAGGGTGACATTGAAAGCATCAGCAGACTCAGTTACATTGAAATCGCTGTACTCGAAGGTGGTGTAGCTGTCGCCATAGCCGAAGGGGAAGGCAACAGTGGTGGACCAGTTGTAGTCGCCGGCATTGCCGGTGCCCATAACAGCGTCCTCGTAGCGGGTCTCGTAGTAACGGTAATCCAGGTAGATGCCTTCCTGATACACGCTGTACATACCCTGCACATCAGGGCCATCGGTCAGCAGGTTGTAATC